>OHZL01000070.1_pt1 | contig 53450 bp, 42 predicted proteins | sample 1580531 | NCBI WGS metagenome assembly OHZL01 (sample SAMEA3882522, study PRJEB24775) | human gut metagenome | biome: human-associated habitat; feature: intestine environment; material: feces | place: Netherlands | collected 2009/2010 | reverse complement strand
AAGAACCCTTGGGCCGAAGGCCCATCCATCTTAAGAACCTTCCCCTCTGAACCTTCTGAACCCTCACACCGCAGGTGTGTCCAAAGGCGGAGGGCCACTAGTCCCCGGACCTCAAGACTTCTCTGATCAGCTGATCCCACTCATCCCATACCACTTCCGGAGCGAAGGGCTTCATATGTTCCTTAGCCCTTTTTCCGAAGGCAGCCCTTCTATCTCCATCTTCCATGAGCTTTCGGAGAGCCTCTGCAAAGGGGGCGGCGCCGTCGGCGGTGAGGTACCCGTCCTCGCCGTCATGGATGAGCTCATTCACTGCCGGACAGCTCCTGTATCCCACGGCTGGTATGCCTACGCCCATAGCTTCGGTAAGGGCCAGGGGAAAGCCTTCATGGTGGCTGGGGAAGGCGAAGATATCCGTTTCCTTCCACACGGAAGCCATGTCCTTTGTGGTGCCCCGAAGATGAACCCGGCCTTCCAATCCCTGCTTTTTGATGATGCCCTTCAGGGTGGTGACATAGGTTTTGTCATAGGTATCGCCCCAGAGGTTGACCTGCCAGTCAGGGAAATCCTTTGCCAGACTGGCAAAAGCCTCCACCAGCAGGTGCTGCCTCTTGGTGCGGCCGGTGATGCGGCCCACATTGGTAATGGTGTGGACTTTGCGCGCTATTCCGGGCTGGGCGGAGATGGCAGGAATGGATACGGCGTTGGGAATATACACGAAGCGGTCATAGCGGAGATATTTTTCCGCCTTTTCTATGAAAGAAGGCATGAGAGCCTGGATGCGGGCACTTTTTTCCAGGGCTCTCATTTCCCCTGACGGCGCATGGGCGAAGATTTCATCGGGATCATTATGAAGCATGGAAATCACCGGCACCTTCGTGTCCAGCCCCTCCAGCAGCAGACGGCCAGTGGGCTCCCGGAATGAAATGATTACATCCGGCTTCTCCAGCGCCAGCACCCTCTCCAGCTGGGGCTCTGCAGCGGAAAGCATTCTGTAATTCCGCTCCCTGGCGCCGGCCTTGCTGAAAAGGCGGGTGATTTCCCGAAGCCCTTTCCCCAAAGAACTCATGCGGACGGGTTTCAGGCCGGCCATATGGAAAAGATTGTAAAAATGGCAGTCCTCGGGGAAGGGGTAAAAAGAAGATCCTTCCTTCTCATCTGCCATGACCACCGACACATGGTAGCCTTTTTCTTTCATAGCAAAAGCCATGCGGGACAGCACATGCTCGATACCGCCGCTGTAGCCTACGAATTTGTGAAGATCTGCCAGTAAAAGATTCATATTCTTCTCCCTGCCGTTCATGAATTTGAGATAAACCTGCCTTTATTATAGCAGATGGAACACAGAAGCCATTATAATATGATAAAATATAACCGATTCTGATATTACAAAAATCGATTTCCATGAAATACAAGGAGACATTCATGAGCAACGTTCTTTCCCATGCTGTTACAGACACCATTCATCTGGGCAGAAAGGCAGAAAAAGAAGATTTCCACATCGCCCTCACCGGGACGGAAGACTACATTCCCCACATGGGCATGGTGGCCCTTACGGTCCATGCCCACAATGGGGACATGCCCATCTGCTACCATTTCTTTGTGAATCACCTGACAGACGAAGAAAAGGGAAAACTGGAGAAGGCGGCGCAGATTATGCAGAGCCCTTTGGAAGTGCATCTTATTGACGACAGCGCCTTCAAGCCCCTTCTTCTCTCTGACGGCGTGGCTGCCTTTTTCTATCGTTTTCTGGTGGCTCCCACAGTGGCTCCCGTGACAGATCGGGTTCTTTATCTGGACGGAGACATGATGTGCCGCGGCTCTCTGGACTATTTAAGAAATCTGGATTTCAAGGGACATGATGTGGCGGTGGTATCAGACCGCAAAGAAGAACTGCAGATGAAACGGGTTCACACGAAGCGTTATTTCAACGCAGGCATGATGCTCATCAATGTGAAACAGTGGATGGAAGAAGGCCTCTTCGATGATATCGTCCGCCGGGCAGAGGAAAATGTGAAGCGGGTGGGAAACCGCCTTTCTCACCACGATCAGGATATCCACAATGAAATGCTGGACGGCAAATGTCTCTTCATCGAAAAGAAATACAATTACCTCTACAACCTGGACCGCCAGTCCCTTTTCAAAAAACAGCCGGTGAATGAGGACTATCACCGCCAGGTCATCATCCACTTCGCCGGCCACGCCAAACCCTGGCACAGCTGGGTGCAGTCATGGCCGGTGGTGCAGGAATACGCCGCCATCCAGAAGAAGTCCCCCTGGAAAGACGTACCCCTGGTGCCGCCCAAAGGACACAAAAACCTCCACCAGGCTGCCCGTACCGCCCGTATGCAGGGAAAATACGGAGACATGATTTCCCTGTATCTGAAATATCTGGGATCCAAAGCGTAAGGGTTTGGGAGCTGCAAAGAGAATTTAACCTACTCGTCATCTGCATAAAGGAGAAACATATGAAAACACCGATTACATTAGAAGGGAAAACCGTATTTGTTACCGGCTCTGCCGGATTTATCGGAGCCAATCTGGTGAAGCGGCTGCTTACAGTGAAGAATATCCGTATCATCGGTATTGATAACATGAATGACTACTATGATGTATCCCTGAAGGAATACCGCCTGCAGGAACTGGAAAAAGAGGCTGCCCTGGCAGAAGGAAGCGAATACCATTTCATCCGTGGCAATCTGGCAGATAAAGACTGCATTACAGACATCTTCAGCACCTGGCATCCGGACATCGTAGTGAACCTGGCTGCCCAGGCCGGTGTACGTTACTCCATCACCAACCCCGATGTATACATCGAATCCAATCTCATCGGTTTTTACAATATTCTGGAAGCCTGCCGCCACTCCTATGACGGCGGAGCCAAAGGCGTAGAACACCTGGTATACGCGTCCTCCTCTTCCGTCTACGGCGGCAACACCAAAGTTCCTTTCAGCACCGAAGATAAAGTGGATCATCCCGTCTCTCTCTATGCGGCTACCAAGAAATCAGACGAACTTCTGGCTCACTGCTACGCCAAACTCTACAACATCCCCTCCACAGGCCTCCGCTTCTTCACTGTCTATGGCCCTGCCGGACGGCCGGATATGGCTTACTTCGGGTTTACCGACAAGCTGCGGGTCGGAAAGACCATACAGATTTTCAACTACGGCCACTGCGAAAGGGACTTCACCTACATCGATGACATTGTGGAAGGCATCATCCGCGTCATGCAGGGGGCACCGGAAAAGAAAAACGGCGAAGACGGCCTCCCCATTCCGCCCTATGCTGTATATAACATCGGCGGTGGACGGCCGGAAAACCTCCTCCAGTTCGTAGATATCCTGCAGCAGGAACTCATTCGCGCCGGTGTCCTTCCCAAAGACTACGACTTCGAGGCCCACAAGAAACTGGTGCCCATGCAGGCCGGCGACGTTCCCGTTACCTATGCGGATACCGAAGCCCTGGAAAAAGACTACGGCTATCGCCCTGCCACCACCCTTCGCGAAGGCCTCCGGAAATTTGCGGAATGGTACAAGACCTACTATCATATCTGATACAAAAAGCGGCACCCTGCCAGAGGGGACCGCTTTTTTGCGAGGAAAGAAGTTTGAGCGCAGAGGCAGACAGTCAGACGACAGACATCAGACGCCAGATGACGGGAGTGAGGCTCTGCTTCTTGTCATTTCGAGTGGAGCGAAATGAAATCGAGAAATCTCCCCGTGCTACGCAGCCTGCCGCTATTGTTAGGAAAGGTCATCCTGCTACACTTCTGTCTGATAGTCTGCCATCTGACGCCTGATAGTCTGAAGTCTCCTCGAATCTCAAATCCCCCTTTGGTACTGCGTACCACCTTTCCCCCGCAAGCGGGTGGCACAATCAAGGTTCCTCAAACCTCAATTCTTCCCGCTCTATGCATCCTGCCTCTATTGCCAGGAAAAGCATTTGCCACATTGTCCGTCTGTCATTTATCATCTGTCATTGATCTTATCGTAAAAAATGTCTTTGAAAACAAATGTTTTCCGCGTGCTTTCCCATCTATAATGAGCTGTATTTCATGCATCTTCTTTAGAAATTTACCTGCTGAAGAGGGTGCCAATTGATATTGTCCACAACTTGGCTGCGCCCAAACTCGCTTGAAAATCCATATGTATAAAGCATTTCTATCATTCGGTTTTTGCTTACTTCGTTAAAAGTCATTTTTCCCAGCTTTGCACGCAATAATTCCCTGTAATCTGTGGAAGAGAAGCTGGTCTCCGAATTAGTTTCTATGCCTTCTTTCCCTGTGAGCGCTACTTTTTCATGTGCGAACGCTACTTTTCTCCCGTGAGTGCTACTTTTCCATCCGCGAGCGCTACCTTTCCTTCCATGAACGCTACTTTCTTACCGGGAAACGCTACTTTTCCTCCTGCTGCATATCATTGGTTTTCAATTGGAGAAGAGAATACTTAAGTAGGAAAATAGGCAGATGCAAAAATTCGATTGACAGCTTTGAGCTATATTTTGCCAAAATCGTGATTACCTGTATAATATTGATAAAAAGGCAGTTTCAGGTAAAGCTCAATCAGGCAGTCAGTTATATCATGGCTATGTGAAGGATATTGCTCCTTTTAATGACGCAATAACACGTGACTGGGATGTGATTTTAATAGCAAAATTGTCGACTTTATAGATTGATGCTATCAAATTGATGTCAAAAGTGCCGATTTTATCACGTTGTTTTTATTGAATCATTTCAGAAGTTATGGAAAGATGATGTGACTGGGATGTTACATAAAGTGACAGCAGGGGGAAGAATCATACATATGGAAGATAAAGAAATTATTGGAATCTTGGATGGGCTCATTTCTAAAAGAGTTAACGAATCTGAAATTATAGAATACAAGACGAATTTATTTGATAAAGAAATGTTTGGCAAATATATATCTGCATTGTCAAATTCAGCAGCACTTTTGGATGAAAAAAGAGCGTATATTTTTTGGGGAATTGAAGATGGTACTTTTAACGTAGTGGGAACATCATTTGAACCATTTAATTGTAAACTGAATGGCTCAAACGAGCTTTTGATACCTTGGCTCACCAAGATGACTGGCGATTTTGAATTTGAATTCCGTAAAATAGAATATTGAGGGAAGAATATAATCGTCTTGCTTATACCGGCGGCCAGATGGGTGGAAACTAAATTTAAAGGGATTGCGTACATTCGCATAGAATCTCAGACTACGACTTTGGACAAGTATCCGGATAAGAAACGATTATTGTGGAAAAAGCTTGTACAGGAAACATTTGAAGAAGGAAATGCAGCGATTGCTAAAACTGAAAAGGATATTTTAGATTTGCTTGATTATGCTTCCTATTATAAATTCCTTAACAAGCGCATTCCTGGGAATAACCGGGATATTATTACAATGCTTTTGAACGAAGGCTGCATTACTAATGAGTTGAGCGTTTCTTCCGTTTATAATATTACGAATTTAGGGGCATTACTGTTTGCTAAGAATTTGGAAGATTTTCATGGATTAAGTAACAAGGCGATAAGAATTATTAAGTATAAAGGAATTAATAGGCTTGAAGCAGAAAGTGACTTTACTTTTCCGGAAGGATACGCTTGTGGATTTCCCCGGTTATTAAATGTCGTAAAAAATATGCTGCCCAAAAAAGAGGTTTTTGAGAATGGAATACGGACATTGCGTTATGCATATCCAGAAATTGTATTACGAGAACTTATCCCCAATGCCTTAATTCATCAAGATTTTATGATTAAAGGACAGCAGCCAAGAATAGAGATATTTGATGATCGTATTGAAATCACAAATGCAGGAGAACCGTTAATTCCAACGAATCGCTTTTTGGACATGACTCCAATCTCGCGCAATGAGGCTCTTGCAAGAATGATGCATAAATTAAGAATCTGCGAAGAACGTGGCAGCGGGATTGATCGGGTGCTTGACGCGATTGAGAAAAACAGAATGCCTGCTTTAGTAATTAAAAGTGAGCATTCATCGGTTATTTCGTCCGTATATTTGTATAAATCATGGAATCAGTTAACTAAAGAAGATAAGATCAATCTTTGCTATCAGCACTGCTGTTATTTATTTTATTTAGAGCAAAAGGTTATGACGAACCAATCTTTGCGCGAAAGGTTTAACGTAAAAGATATGAATCATGCTGTGATATCAAGGGTAATTTCTGATACGCGAAAGGAAGGCTTGATTAAGGGAACTGCTGAAAATGCAAAGAAATATATTCCTTTTTGGGCGTAAATCGATTTGGTTAAAAGAGCTGTATCTCTTTGATATAAAAACTTATCTGTCATTTCGAGTAGAGTCGGTTAGCCGCTAAATTGGAAAGGCCATCCTGCTACACTTCTGTCTGATAGTCTGAAGTCTCCTCAAATCCCCCTTTGGTACTGCGTACCACCTTTCCCCCGCAAGCGGGTGGCACAATCAAGGTTCCTCAAACCTCAAATCTCAATTCTCAAATCTCAAACCTCTCCCATTGAGACCTTCCGGCCGCCCTCTCCACTATACAGGCAGAGAGCCGGAAAGGCCTGGCGGACATTCTTTCATTCCCCGAACGCGCGCATTCCATGGAAACGGGGACAGAGGAATCGAAGCCATCACGTGACTTCCGTCTCTCCGGTGCACCGAAAATAATACAGAAACTCCTGATGAGTACCTGCTAGAAATCCTGGTGGCAATTATGCTTCACCTGCCTTCCTTGACGAGATAGATATTCCGCTCCATCGGTTTCCCTCTGGCCGATTCATTGAAGAAGATGACCCTGAGCCCTACCGTGCATCAGCATGGGACGATTCAGGAGTTTTTGCGTGGTGAGCGGCCCTTCGGGGCTGTTTTTTTATTGGGGAAAAGAGAGATTTAAGGAAAGGAGCAGATATCAGACTATCAGACTATCAGACAGTCAGATGACAGACATCAGATGACAGAAACGGCACTTCGCACCCCGTCATTTCGAGTGGGGCGAAGCGAAATCGAGAAATCTCCCCGCATTACGCAGCCTGGTGCTATTGTCAGGAAAGGCATTCGCCACACTGCCCGTCTGTCTTCTATTTTCTATCTTCTATCTTCTATCTTCTATCTCCCGATGTCTGATACTCTGCCTGTCTGACGTCTCTTTATCCTCAAATCTCAAACCTCTTATTTCAAATCTGTCATTTTAACCCAATTAAAAAATGAACTCAACTTTTTTAACTCAACATGTTGAGTTAAAAACGAGTTAAGCGAAATATGCACGATAAAAGCAGACATTATAACGTATAAATTGTTGCGTTACAATGTCTGCTTTTATTTACGGTCAATTTTTAACGTAAAAATTAACGTGATATAACGTGAGAATGTTAAGTTAAAAGTGGCAGGGGCTGGCTGAAGGTTATGCTTTTGAAATCAATTTGCAGGATATGGAGACAGAAGAGATACTTTCAGACTCAGTGAATATGAAGACGCCCAGAGCCGTCCCATACGCATGTGAGAGCCATGGGATACGCAATAGAGAACCGGTGAATATGCAGAAGAGAACCCGTCGTTTTATGGGAATGATTTCTTCCGGAGTTCCCTGTATTTATGGGCTTAGTTATACTTATCGCAAAGACAGCAGGCCGGCTTTCCATTTCGTATTGGAGCTTAAAAAGCAGGCGGCTCCGGTCAGCGTATCATGTGGCTTTTGGCCGCGTATTGGGACTTATGGCGCATAATACTCACAACGAAATAAGCAGGATGAAATCAGGCATCCTAACATCGAATGAGATGTTAGGATATCTGATTTCATGTGGCGAATCATTCTTGATTTAAACCATTAAGCGGCATACTGCACGAAAATGCTTTTGAAATGGATTTGCAGAGAACAGAGGCGGAAGAAATATGTTCAGCTGGCGTTTTACTAAATATTATGATTTATGGAGGGAAAATGTAGAAAAATTCTTGCAGGTCAGTAGGATACATATATAATATAAAATAAGAGATAATAGTTTTCCCTACTTTCATCTCTCATGAGGATAAGAGACGAAAGTAGATATGGAATATGGAAATTTGTGAGATTAAGTGATATAAGGGGCTGGATTAAAAGAATTAATCTATGGATTTAACTGTCATTATTATTTTTGCCTGACAGTATCTAATGAGGGCTTTTCTCATGGGGATGAATCTAGGGTTAATCTATAAAAGAGTATTTTAAAGGTGGGTAAATTTCGTGTAATTGCTTATTTTCATGGAGACGTTTATATGAAGATTATGCTATTTTGGGTAGCTCAATTTGTTGGGATTAATGGTGGAATAGAGAAGGTATTTACTAACTTCGCTAATGAGATGATTCAGCGCGGGCACTCTGGAGAGATGGTATATTGTACAGAAAAACATGGGGAATTTTATACATCTATAAATCCTAAAGTAAATATTATAAATTTAGCAGATTATTTGCCTGAACATAAATTTGAGTCAGCAAGACCGGTTTCCATGAAAATGGTGCGGGAATTTTGGCGTATTGTAGACCGAAATCATATGGCATCATTTGTCAGGTCATTTGAGGTGAAATATATATGTAATTCAATAAAGGAATTATTAGAAAATATAAATCCTGAAATAATAATTAGCTTTTCAGCTAAATGAACTCAAGCTCTTCAAATGGCAGATATTCATCATCACTATCCAATCATTTCCATGGTACATTCCAGTATCAATTATCTTTTAAATGATTACTCTCCTTCGGAAATTCAAGCCTTGGCAAATAGTGATGTTGTGCAAGTACTAGTGCCGGAATATATAGGTCAATTACAGGAGGTTCTGCACAAAAATAATATTGTTTGCATTCCCAATATAGTACCCCAGCTGAACGCAGATAATAGCGAGAGAAAAGGGAATACCATTACAGAAGTGGCAAGACTTGATCCGGAACAGAAAAGGCAACATCTTTTGATTGAAGCGTTTTCGCGGATTGCAAATCAATTTCCAGAATGGAAGGTTGATTTTTGGGGAGGGAGAAAATGGAATTTCTTATACTCTGTATTTAAGAAATCTTATTCATGAGTATCATTTGGAAAATAGGGTTTTTTTAAAGGGAAATACGAATTATCCTTTTGAAGTTTATCGGAAGGCGGATATTTTTGCACTTCCGAGTCCGTATGAAGGATTTCCTTTGGCGATGACGGAGGCTATGAGTGCCGGCCTGCCTGTAGTGGCATATGAAAGCTGCTCTGGCGCTAATCATATTATTTTAAATGAAGTAAACGGGATTCTGGTGAAAGATGGAGTGGAAGGCTTGGCAGAGGGGCTTCAGAGGGGCTTCGTCGGCTCATGGTAAGTAAAGAACTGCGTTATAAAATAGGCGGGAAAGCACATAATAGTATGAAGAAATATGCTCCTGATAATGTATGGAGTCAATGGGAAAGTCTGATTCAGAAAACTGCAGATCATCATAGACGATTCGATAGCGGTGTACTTAATTGAGATGAACTGGTAAAATGATTGTGAAAGCTCAGTGAAGGCTGCTTTCACTAAATGGCTTAAATAAAATTAGCAGGAGATATTTATGGCTTTTATTAGAACAAAGAATTATGACCGAGACAGGCTGTATAAACATGCAGGTCTGGTTGCAGAAATTATAGCAGGGGTTCTGGCATTCATTATAAGTTTTAGGTTTACACCTGCATATTATTCTTATGCAATGGTGATTTTCTGCCTGTATTTTATTTACGATTCTATAAAAAGCAAAGAAATTAGATTTCCGATGCCAAGTCGTCTTTTTATTTGGGGATACTGCCTGTTATATGGGTCATTATTGTTGTCTGGCATAATTAATGGGGATAAGGATGGATTAAATTGGACAAGGCAGTATATATATTGGTCATTGCCGATGTGGATGATTGGATATTTAGGTGGAAAATATTTTATAAACAAAGGCTTCTTCATAGGAATATTATCAGCATCTATTATCACGAGCCTTTGGGGAATAGTTCAGAAAGTACATTATCCAACTGAAAGAATTTATAGTTTTTATAATTATCCTACGCAGTATGGCGTGGTAATTGCTATTGTTTTTCCGGTTCTTCTATACTGCTTCTTCAAGTCTCAGAAAATGCATATGCGAATTATTTCCGGAATAGCATGCGCTTTGCTCTCATTATGCCTGATATGGACGGATACCAGGGCAGCGGTGTTGAGTCTCTGCACAGGTATAATTGCTTCTACACTGATTATTCTTTTACAGAAACACAGCATTATGGATTTCAGGCAAAAGGCTGCAGCTGTTATGGTAGTGTTTGTGGTCGCAGCTGTGGGGATAATTGTTTTTGGGTATATGCAGAATCATAGAAATACAGATATGGCTAGACTGGGAGGAGAACGAATCTTTATGTTATCTTCCAGCTATGAAATGTGGAAAGATCACAAGCTGTCGGGAATCGGGGTTAATTCCTGGGAGACATATTATTATAGTGATCGTTATCATCCGGAAGGCGCACAGGAACAGCACTTAACCATGCCGCATAATATGTTTATTTATTTTCTTTCCACTGCAGGGATTATTGGCGGATTAGGGTTTATTGGATACACAATACTCACTTTGATAGGATTGCTTAGGTTGCCTTATGAAAATAACTGGCTGGCAGAGTGGTGTATCTTGGTTATATTTATTGCTTTTTTTATTAATGGCATGTTCGATTCTACTTTTATAAATAAAGTTGCAGTTAAGATTTATTATGCGATGATGGGGTTGTTTATGATGTGGGATGTAAATAGTCACAGATTAAAAAGGGAGCTTAAAAATGATAAATGATAATCCACTTGTATCGGTGATTGTCCCGGCATATAATGTAGCCCCTTATATCAAGAAATGTCTTACCAGCATTCAAGCTCAGACATATAAGAATCTAGAAATCATTGTCATTAATGATGGGTCTACGGATGAAACAGGAGAAATTGTAAAACAAATAGCGGATAAAGACATCAGAATTCTATATAAAGAGCAGGAAAATCATGGAGTTAGTTATGCCAGAAATCTTGGATTAGAGGAAAGTCATGGTAAGTATATTGTTTGGGTAGATTCTGATGATTATATTAAGGATAATCTTGTGGAATGCCTTGTGAGGAAATTTAAGGACACCGGGGCAGATATAGTTGTTTTTGGGCATCAAGACTTTAAAGGAAATATGGTTTTAAATAATGCAGTTATACCGCCAACAATTACGGATCCTACTGAATGGTTTAAACGGGCGGTGCTGGATTACATCTCTATGCTTCACACATATTCTGCTAAGGCAACAATATGGAAGGGTATATCTTTTTTGTCGGATCGTACTCATATGGGGGAAGATGGAGCGGCCACGATAGAAGTTTTCAAAAAAGCAAAGAAAATCGGTGTTATTCCGAGATGTTTCTATTATTATAACAAAGGTAATAACAATGCATTAACGCGGCAGGTTTCTATCGATGTGTTTTATGAACTGATGGAAAGTTGGACTGATCGGGAAAAAATTTGCGAAGATCAGTTTCCGGAATCCTGTGGTTTTTGCATGCAGAGAATTCTGACATATGCGGTCAAGTCTTATTGTTTTTCTTTAATTGGTCTGAAGATTAGTGCTCAACGGAAAAAACGCACAGAACAGGTGCTTAAAGAGACGGATTTTTCAATCGTTCATGGCCGGTTTCGCGATAAACTTCTTCGCTGGGCTGCAGTACATAAGATGGATTGGATTTGCAGATATTATGGCTTGAAAAAATATAGGAAGATGTTGGCTAAAAATATGATTAAGAAATAGTTGCCATACTGATTTAGTATAATAGGGGAATAGGCTAAATTAATACGCTATAAATGATTGGGAGACTGGATAAATGAAAGAGATGCAAGATGTGGTATCCGTCTTGGTGCCGGTATATAATAAACAGCAATATTTAGAAAAATGCCTTGAGAGCCTGCTCAATCAAAGCTATAGTAATATAGAAGTTATAATCGTTGATGATGGCTCATCGGATTTATCCTTGGAAATCTGCAGAAGTTATGCGGCTAAGGATAAAAGGATACATGTATTAGCACAAGGAAACAAAGGCGTAAGCAGTGCAAGAAATAAATTATTATCGAATGCGCATGGGCAATATATTTTTTGGGTGGATCCTGATGACTATGTAGAAAAAGATTTGGTTAAAAATGTGATAGATGCATTTCAAGGATATAGTGCTGATATTATTCTCTTTGGTGTTAATATCATGGACGGAACCAAATGTATTGGAACTAGAATTTGGGATGAATCTATGGATTCTGATCGATTAAAATTGATATCTTCTTGTGTTGTTGGATGGGAACTATGGGGAAGAGCTTATAAACGGGAGATATGGAATGGCATCAGGTTTGATGATTCACTAAAGACGTGTGAAGATTCTTATGTGAGCGGGCCACTGATGAAGAAGGCATCCAAAGTGGCAGCACTTCCTGGACGGTATTATTATTGGCAGAGGCAGTCGCATGGAAGTTTGGTACAGACTAGGAAAGCCCGCAGTTATATTGATGAATTTATAGCATGGAAGCATAATGTAGAGGAAGGAGAGTTTGCGGCTCTTCATAAGAATATATGTCTTACAAGAACATTAATTGCCTGTTTAAAAGCAATTTTGAAAAATAAAAAAGATCACAGCATCAAAAATGAAGAAATACATGAGATTTTAGTGTATTATGAAAAGAATAGCAGCCTGGCAGTTTCGGCAGCTGCTCTTCTATTTTATGAGTATATGGAAGAAGTGCAAAGCGCAGAAGCATTAGGTTATATTGACCAGGGGCCGGTAAAAAAAGCATTAAAATTATATTGCCTTAATATGGCTCAGCCTATCTTGTCTGATTTGCAACAAACTGAAATCAAGCATTTCATAATGGACAATCAGTCGGTTAAATTAAAAAGTAAATATGAATTAATAAGATGCTGCATTTTAAATGATAAAAAATTAGCTTGCCGGCTGTTTGGGCGATTGCTGAGCATGAAATATTGAGGGAAAGGGAAAGTTATGAAGATTTTTATTGTATATGCCGGAATATTGCAGAAAAGTGGAGGTATGCAGCATGCCTGCTGTGAAATGGCCAATGCGTTTGCCGCAAGAGGCGATGAAGTGGCCATTGCGTGCGGTGGTGGTGATTTAAAAACATCATTTTTCCCTTTGCACCCTGATATCAAAATTTATTCGCTGATTTCTGAATCTCCAGTATTAGATCCGGATAAGGCGGTTATTGGCAGACATATTTCGTCATTGAATAAATTGATTAGGGAATCATTTCGCGCTTTTAGCAAGAAAAAATTTCATGAATGGAATGAAAAATGTAAGTGCAGGATTGTAAAGCCTCACCTCAAAAGTGCTTTTTCGGATTTCAAACCGAATGTTATTATTGCCTATAACTCTGACGCGGTGTATTATGCAGTAGCGGCCATGGGGGGAAAAATTCCTTTGATAGGAACGAACCATGTGGAATTGGAGCGGGCCTTTGCCGAGATGGGGGAACCGGAGAAAAAGGCCTTAAACTGTTGTAAAGCTATTCAGGTTCTGCTTCCTTCACAAAAGAAAATCATAAATAAATTCTGCTCTGGTCCTGATTGCGAAATCATTCCTAATATTGTGCCCGAAAACCAGCGTGTGAGCGATGGTAATCATAAAAAACTACTCTTTGTGGGACGCTTGACGAAAGCGGCGAAACGGCCGCATTTGGCCATACAGGCTTTTGAGAAGGTAGCCTCAAAGTTCCCTGAATGGAAATTGGAAATGTGGGGAGACAGCCATGGTTCTGAACGATATTTAAAAGAGATGAAAAATGATATCATTTCTCACCATATGGAGAACCGAGTTGTCTATAGAGGCACTACTACGGACATACAATCAGTTTATGAGGAATCAGCAATTCTGGTTTGTCCCAGTGAGCATGAAGGCTGGGGCTTAGTAGTTACTGAGGCAATGAGTGCAGGACTTCCGGTAGTAGCATATAAATCATGTGCTGGAGTGAATGAGTTAGTGGAAGATGGGCATTCAGGAATTTTAGTAGACGATGGTGTGGAACCATTGGCAGCGGGACTTGCAGAGCTGATGGCAAATGATACGCTGAGAAAGACCATGGGTGCGAATGCTCATCAGGCTATGAAAAAATTCTCAAAAGATAAGGTTTGGGAGAAATGGTTTCGACTGGTTGACCACATAGCGGGAATAAACAAAACTGTATAATAATTTTTGATAAGGGGCGTTTCAATGCAGCAATCTTCTTTCTCGTACAAAAAATCGTTGGGGATTCGTTCTCTTATGGTTATTATTCCCCATGAAGATGATGAAATTAATACGGCGGGAGCGGCTATATATAGTGCGGTCAAGGAAGGCATTCATGTCAAATGTGTTTTCATGACCAATGGTGACTGGGTGTATCCGGCTTTTGTGCGATTTGATGAAACACTAAGAGCGCTCCGCCTTTTAGGTGTGGAGAAGGCGGACGTCATTTTTCTCGGATTCCCCGATGGCGGTAACCGTGGAGAACGCTCAGTATATCTTCATGGCTTGGACAAACCAGTTGATGCAGGTGGGCGGACAGAAACCTATGGTTATGATGATATCGTAGATTATCATTATGAAAAATACGGACAGCACCAGAAATATACATGGGAAGGGTTGCTGGAAGATTTGAAGGATGTTATTGTCTCTAATCGACCAGATGCCTTAATGGTGACAGACTTTGATTATCACGTGGATCATAGGATGCTTTCTATAGCGTTTGAGAAGGTTATGGGGTCTATTTTGAATGAACCTGGAAATACATATGAACCGTTGGTTTTCAAGGGATTTGCTTACGCGACGTCATATGTGTCCTATAAGGATTATTATGAGCGTCATTTTCTTTCATCACGTGTCTACCGCAAAGAAATGAGATATCTGGACTGCGAAACAGACAATCCGGTCTATGAATGGAATAAGCGACTTCGATTTCCCGTTGCTTCTGCATGCCGCGGTCCGGGGTTGCTTCATAATGTATTATATAAGGCACTCATTTGCCATATGTCACAGAAGAATATCGAACATGTGCGGCAGGTTTTTAATGGAGATATTATTTTCTGGACGAGACGGACAAATAATCTGGCTTATAAGGGAATAGTCACTGTTTCATCAGGGGAAGGAAGCTATCTCCATGATTTTCAGCTAATGAATACTAAACGTATCGCTGATGAAAAACCGGCTATGGAGGATTACCTTTGGGTACCGGATGATAAAGAAAAATGGTGTCGCTGCGATTTTGAAGTACCTCAGCATATTGAGGCGATGGCATTATATGGGAATATTGAAGACACAGGGCGAATTTTAAAAGGCAAAATCAGCTTTAGCAATGGATTTTCTATGGATGTAGGCCCTTTGAAGAAACAGGGGCATGAGACCTTCATCGCGTTTCCACCACAGGATGAAATTACATGGGTTCGTTTCGATATTGAGGAAACCGAAGGAGACTGTGCCGGTCTTTCTGAATGGGAGATTTTGCCTTCAATCCACGTTTGCAACCCATTTATTCAGATTTGCGTAGATGGGCATTTTGCTTATGATTGGTATGTATACCCTGGTGAAGTTCCTGTAATTAGCTGTTATAGTGCGGAAAAAATTGGAGAGCTGCGGTGGCTATTGGATGGGCAGGAAATTTCCTTGCAGGAATTGAATAGTCAGATTAAGAATATTCAACAAAGCTCGATAGTGAGAGCTGAGTTGAGGGACAATCCTGAGGTCTGGTGTGAAACGGTTATTGCACCGGCTGACATAACTTATCGTATTGTATCTTCCGTGAAAAAGGGCATTGATCAGTTGGGGGTATGGTGGGAGCATCAGATGGAAAAAACACCACATCATAAGCTTAAGAGCGTTAGAACCTTTGCAGATTATCAACGTATGAAAAAATAGATATAGGGAGGCGAGCCCGTGAATATTTTGGTAGCGCATTTAGGTACACATTATGTACGTATAGGTGGTGGCGTGGAAAGAGACACATGTGAATTTGCTAATGCAATGCAAAAAAGAGGCCATCAAGTCAGCATCCTGTATATAGATACAATGGAGGGAGAACCATATTTCCAGATAAGTCCACAAGTAAAGCAGTATAATATTCTTTTCAAAAACAAGAAACAGATTTTGCCATATAAATTACCTCTCGTATATAGGTTAAAAAGGGAGGTAGCAAGACTATTTTCCCAAAGGAAAGCGCGAGAAATTAATGCATTAAGTAGGGGAAAAATTTATGGGTCAAGGCTAAGAGAACTAATTGATGTGATTAATCCGGATGTTATTGCTTCTTGTTCGATTATTTCAACTAAATATATTATTAAAGATGCTGGCATAATAACGCCTGTGGTACAAATGGTTCATGATGATCCACCTACACAATATCCATACTTGTCTTCTGTAGAAATAAATGCTGTTAGGCATAGTGCGGCTATTCAGGTAATGCTTCCATATGCATTGCCTACTGTAAAGAGATATTTTCCTAACAATTATATAGAAGTCATCGGTTTACCAATCAAAGAATCAACACATCCTGCGAATCTACATGAGACGAAGAGTCACTATGTTATTTCCTGTGTTGGAACGTTATGCGATCGTAAAAATCAGAAGCAATTAGTTCAATCTTTTGCGGAAATCGCGGATAAATATCCAGATTGGAACGTAGAAATTTGGGGAAATAATTCTAATTCCTATGGGAGACAACTTGAGAGGGAAATACATGGAAGCGGTTTGGAAAGTCGAATAATGATTAAGGGATCGACCAAGGACGTTGAATCAGTTTATGCTAGTAGCGATATTTTCGCAGTGCCTAGCAAATTGGAAAGCTTTTCTTTGTCTTTGGCGGAAGCGATGGCGGCAGGGCTTCCTGCAATAGGATTTAAAAATTGTAATGGGGTAAATAGCCTGATTCAGAATCAGAAAACAGGATTTCTGGTGGATTCACCAGAGGATTATAGTCAGGCATTAGAAAAGCTGATAAATTCTGTAGAGCTACGAGAAAGAATGGGTAAAGAAGGACAGAAGTATATCAAACGTTTTAATCCGGATATAATTTGGAACAAGTGGGAACAGCTATTGCGTAAAGTATCAGAACATAAGTAATCAAACGTAATTTGAAATTTAAAAAGGGAGCTGCGCTATCATTGCCAACCGCTATGACGAAGTGCTGGATGATGTTGAGGGATAAGGTGTATACCAGGGATCTCTTTGAGAGGAACTGAATAGGAGATTTGAGGAAAGAGATTTGAGATTTGAGGGAGAGAGACGGTCAGACATCAGACTTGTCAGACTGGCAGACTGGCATAGTGCCTGGAAGCATATCTCCCACTTACGGCAAGTGACGTAGAGGAGGGAGATTTCTCCACTCTGTGGAGGTCCTGCATAGGATATCCAAGTCAGCCGAAGTTGGCCTCTAGCCTGCCCAATAAGAGGCTTTCCTATTGTCGGCTGACTGACCGTCGAAATGACAGTGAGGTGGAGTGGCAGCGGTGTCATTTCTGTATTTTTTCACAGCCCCCTTCCTCATTAATAAAACATGGATTTACAACATTCCAAGAAGGTCATTGAGCCCTTCTGTCATGGTAGGATGGGTGTAAATGCTGTCGCGAAGGACAGAATATGGAATCTTCCGGTCCATTGCCAGTCTCACCAGGTTAATCATTTCATAGGATTCCAGGCAGAAGAAATGGGCTCCCAGAATGAGACCGCTCTCCTCATCCACAATGACTTTAAGAAGGCCTGATGGATTTTTCAGTACATGGGCCTTGGGAATCGCTGCCGCCGGCATGGAGGCAGTCAGGACTTTCCAGCCCGATGCCCGGGCTTCCTCTTCCGTCATCCCCACTCTGGCCAGCGGCGGATCCAGAAAGAGGGCGTAGGGAACGGGGCCGCGGTTTTCTGTCGTTCTCTTCAATTCCCCGTCGAAATTGCTCTTCAGGATGCGGAAATCATCCAGGGAAATATAGGTAAACTGCATGCCTCCCGTCACATCTCCGGCTGCCATGATGTGAGGTTTGGATGTATGAAGGGAGCTGTCTACTTTCACTGCTCCTCGAGGCGTCATTTCCACCCCTGCTTTTTCCAGGGCAAGAGAAGATACATTAGGCTGCCGTCCCGTAGCTGCCAGCAGGACATTAGCGTGAAGGATTTCTTCTCCGTTCTTTGTCTTTACATGAATCAAGGCCTCTTCTTTCTCATCTTCCACCCGAAGAACGTCTGCTTCTTCCAGAATGCGAATGCCCTGTTTTTCCAGATGTTCTTTCACCGCCGCTGCCATTTCCCTGTCTTCCTTCGGAAGGAAAACAGAGCCCTTCTGGATGACGGTCACCCGGGCACCGAAATTGTTATAATAGGACGCAAATTCCAAACCGATATAGCCGGCTCCTAGAATCACCAGATGACGGGGCAGCTTTTTCTCATCCATCAGGGTCTCGCTGGTGTAGACAAAGGCGCTCCGGTCAAGCCCTTCCACCTTCGGCAATACAGGCGCTGCGCCTGTATTGATGACAATATGCTCTGCCCGGATGATTTCTTCTTTTTCATCAGAGGAAATCAGGATTTCATGGTCATTCACAAAGGACGCCGTGCCGTCATATACAGTCACTCCTGCCTGTACCAGCTTGTCATAATTTTTCCCGCGAAGCATGGCGGTGAGACGATTCTTCTCCTCCACCGCTTCTGCATACCGCTTTTCTTTTTCTTCCCAAGAACCGTCCCGTCCATGAGACAGGCGGGCACTGTATTCCAGAGATTTACTGGGTATGCAGGCTACATTGATGCAGGTGCCGCCATACCGTTCTTTTGATTTTTCAATGAGCGCCGTTTTGATGCCCTGGGATGCCAGAAAAGAAGCAAATGTTTTTCCGGCCTTGCCAAATCCGATAATTACGTATTCATAGACTGTCATAGGTTTCCTCATTTCTTTTAAATAGGTAAATCTAAAATTATCTATATACATTTTACATCAGGAGGAAGAATGATGTCAATTTCAAAATGGGGGGCGGACATGCCGGAAGCGTGAAGGTTCAGAGGGTGGTGGCTGAAAAGGTTCTTAGGATTGACCGGCCCGTTGGGCCGGAGGGTTCTCATGTTTGACAGCCGCTTCGCGGCTGAGGGTTGAGGTGGCGGCTGACGCCGCAGGATAAAAAGGGGCGCGCCTGTCGGCGCAGGTTGTGTAGAAGGGTTGTGTAGAAAGGGGCGGGGAGAAGGGTTCAGAAGGTTCAGAGGGTGGTGGATTGCCCTTCGGGCAATAATTATGAAGTCAGCGTTACGGAAATACCTTTTGTGTCACCAAGGGTACATGGCGAAGTGCAAAAGCCTTCTTCCTCTGGAAGACGACAGTCCTACAGAGGACTGTCGAGTCGGGCTAATATTCGAGTATAGCCTGCACACTAAGCGAGCACCTTAATGCCCGACGGTGTCGCCGTCAGGCGACGAATGGTAGCGGATTTTCGAAGAAAATCCGAGGCCCTGAAGGGGCCTAATGTGTCTCTTCCGTAAAATGCCGCCTTTCGGCGGCGCCTTTGCACAGCAAAGGCCTATCCTCAGCCCTATCGGGCAGCTCCTTCCAGTGAAAGGAGCCTTACGTTACGGGATTTCCTTTCTGATACATAAATCGTGCTAAACATTCTGCTGAATTGGCCACCTCCGGTGGCCACCCCTTATCCGGCTGCGCCGGACTCCCTCCACGGGAAAGCGTCTCACGTGATTTTCGGGTCGCTATCGCTCCCCTACAAATCACGTTCGCTTGCCACCCTATTCAGGGGGGAGAATAGACCTCTCTACGCTTTCCTGTAGAGTTATGTGGCACACTGTTGAGCGTCCATAGTGCCCCCTGAACAGGGGGAAAGGTGGTGGCGCAGCCACCAAAGGGGGTGCCGCTTTTCCATCGCCCGCCAGGGCGGTTTTATGGTTTTATCATAATGGCGCCCTTATTTCCCAAAGGGCGCCCACCAAGGCTGATAGCTGATAGCTGACAGCCAATAGCCGGTACTAGTTCACCAGCCCACTAGCCACTAGATCTGCGCCGTCAGGCGCTCCTCGATCCCGGCCCCGACCCCAGCCGCTCTGCGGCTGCCTTCACTCCTTTGCCTGATGCACCACGATCTGGGGGAAGGGAATGTCGATCCCGTTTTGGTCAAAGGCTTCTTTCACCCTGATGTACAGCTCATTCTGGGCGTCAAAATACTTCTGCCGGTCCACCTGGGCCCTTACGTAAATGCGGATGGATGATTCGGCCAGGGCGCTGACATAGACAGGAAGGTTTTCTTTGTTCAGCACATAGTCATCTTCCGTAAATATCTGTTTCAGCAGTGCAATGCACTTGGGCAGGTTGGTACCATAGCCTACATCAAAGGTAAATTCCAGATTTCTTGTTTCGAAGGCAGAATAGTTTTTAATGACGCTGTTGATAAGAGATGAATTAGGAATCACAATCATCTGGTTTCCCAGGGTGGAAATCAGGGTATACATAATGCGGATATCCGTAACCGTCCCCTGATTGGAGCCGACCTGGATATAGTCGCCCACCCGGAAAGGGCGGAAAATGAGGATGAAAATACCGGATGCCACATTGCCGATATTGTCTTTGAGCCCCAAGCCGATAGCCAGACCCACGCCGCCAAAGGCTGCTGCCAGGGTTCCTGCTGCCACGCCGGCCGTCCCCAGCGCCACGATAGCCACAATGGCCAGGCAGAAGAAGAAAATAATCTCAGAAATGAATGTTTTGGCGGAAGGATCTACATTGCTCTTTTCCAAAATATGCTCAGCCGCTTTGCGAATGTAGCGGCAAAGGATATAGCCGATAATAAAAAGGATGATGGCCTCTACCAGATCCAGCCCCTTGGTAATGGCAAACATTTTCAAATCGCTGATAAATTTGGCGGTAATACTGATTTCATCAGTTACTACCTTTGTCACTGCATTGGTTTCCAATGGAAAAATCCTTTCTGTAAAATGTCTATAAAATAGAAGAAATCCATATTTCTTTTATTTTACCATATCTTACCAGCAGAAAAGCGGTTCCCCTTCAGGAACCGCTTCTGCTGGAATCATGTTTATTTCGCCTGTTTTTCACCGGCCGTAATGATATTTTCAATCACCATGGCTGTGGTCACGCTGCCTACGCCGCCAGGAACAGGGGTAATGGCACCGGCCACCCGGGAAACCGGTTCATAGTCCACGTCTCCCACCGTTTTGCCGTTTACCCGGTTAATGCCTACGTCAATAACCACGGCCCCCGGTTTCACCATGTCCGCCGTCACTGCTCCCGCATGGCCCAAGGCAGCCACCAGGATATCCGCTTCCCTGGTGATTTCCTTCAGGTTCTTCGTATGAGAGTGGCAGATAGTGACAGTGGCGTTCTTTTTCAGAAGCATAAGGGATACCGGTTTGCCGATCACATTGCTCCGTCCGATAATCACTGCCTTTTTCCCGTCGGGATTGATGCCGTAATGATCAAGAATGGCCATGACGGCCCGGGGAGTGCAGCCGAAAAGTCCGTCCTTCCCTGCAAAGAGCCTGCCTGCATTGGTATCGGTCAGACCATCCACGTCCTTGTCGGGATTGATTAAAGCAATCATCTTTTCAGAATCAATACCTGCCGGCAGAGGCATCATCATCAAAATGCCCGTAATTTCCCGGTCATGGCTGAGATCAGTAATCAGGCTTCCCAGCTCTTCTTCCGTAATGTCTTCAGACTCACGGAAGATTTCTGATTCAATGCCGTAGCCTTTGGCCACTTTCTGCATAAAGGCTGCATACATGGCGGAAGGTTTGCTGTTCCCCGCCAGAATTACAGCCAGTTTTGGTTCATAGTGCTTTTCCCGCAATGCGGCCAGCCTTGCCCGGAGAACCTTTTCCAGGGAAGCGGCCGTTTCTTTTCCGTCCAGTATATCTGCCATATTAGAAGAGTCCTGTAATATGTCCTTCATCATCTACATCAATCCGTTCAGCAGCCGGATGTTTTGGAAGGCCGGGCATGGTCATGACCTTGCCGGTCAGAACGACGACGAAGCCAGCACCTGCAGAAATCTTCACTTCCCGTACATGCAGAGTGAATCCAGAAGGAGCGCCCAGTTGGGCGGGATCATCACTGAAGGAAGCCGGGGTCTTGGCAATGCATACCGGCACATGGCCAAAGCCCATGTCTTCGATATGCTTCAATTCCTTTTCCGCAGCACTGTCATACTGCACAGTACCTGCTCCGTAGATTTCCTTTGCAATGGTTTCAATCTTTTCTTTCAGGGACAGGCTGAGGTCATAGAGCGGCTTGTAAGCAGAACCTTTATCAACAGCTGCCAGCACCTTGCGGCCCAGGTCAAGGCCGCCTCTGCCGCCGTCTGTAAAGACGGTGGATTCAGCCACCGGAACGCCTGCTTCGGCGCAGGCATCTTCGATAACCTTCTTTTCTTCCGCTGTATCACTGGGGAACATATTGAGAGCCACCACAATGGGCAGGCCGTATTTCTTCAGGTTGGAAATATGACGCAGCAGGTTCGGAAGGCCTCTCTTCACGGCTTCCGGATCCGATTCAGTGAGTTCGTTCTTTGCTTTGCCGCCGTTCATCTTCAGTGCACGGATGGTGTCCACCAGCACGGCAGCGTCCGGTTTCAAGCCGGCGAAGCGGCACTTGATATCCAGGAACTTTTCAGCCCCCAGGTCGGCACCGAAGCCTGCTTCCGTTACCACATAATCAGCCAGATGGAGAGCTGTACGGGTAGCCAGTACGGAGTTGCAGCCATGAGCAATATTTGCGAAGGGGCCGCCATGGATAAAGGCCGGTACATGTTCCAGTGTCTGTACCAGGTTCGGTTTCAGGGCATCCTTCATGAGGGCAGCCATGGCCCCCTGGGCGTGGATATCACCGGCAGTAACCGGTTTGTTATCATAGGTGTAGCCTACGATGATCCGGGCAAATCTTTCCTTCATATCCCGAATGGAATCAGCAAGGCAGAGGATGGCCATCACTTCGGAAGCTACGGTAATATCAAATCCGTCTTCCCTGGGAACCCCATTGGCATGTCCACCAAGACCTACGACGATATGGCGGAGCACCCGGTCGTTCATATCCTCCACCCGTTTCCAGACCACCCGGCGGGGATCGATGCCCAGGGCATTTCCCTGCTGGATATGGTTGTCCACCATGGCAGCCAGAAGATTGTTGGCTGCTGTAATGGCATGAAGGTCACCGGTGAAATGGAGGTTAATATCTTCCATAGGAACCACCTGGGAATAGCCGCCGCCTGCAGCGCCGCCCTTAATACCCATGCAGGGGCCAAGTGACGGTTCGCGGAGGCAGATCATCGCCTTCTTGCCGAGCTGGGAAAGCGCCTGTCCCAGGCCCACGGTGGTGGTCGTCTTTCCTTCTCCTGCCGGGGTTGGGGAAATAGCGGTCACAAGAATCAGGTGGCCCATCGGCTTATTTTCCAGTTCTCTGGTCAGTTTCAGAGAAACCTTCGCCTTATAGGGACCATAATTTTCCAAATCTTCCGCCGGAATTCCGATGGAAGCACCGATTTCCGTAATCGGTTTCAGTTCTGCTTTCTGTGCAATTTCAATATCGCTTAACATCATGTCCACTCCTTCATACCCAACCACATTCAGAAATTTCCAGCTTCACCAGCCCCAAAGGCTGATGAATCAGTGCTCTTTTCATTATATCACAATAAGGGGAGGGTTGACGGAGCTTCGCCCCGAAGGGTTATGGCGGCGGCTTCGCCGCAGGAGAAGTCAAAAAGCAGCGACCTCTGATGGAGGTGCGCTGCTTTTTCATAGGTCCTGCCTATTTAATCATGATGGGAGAAGTGGACCTTTACATTATCTCCCCGTTTCACTCGGCTGCCAATGCCCGGCTCCTGTTTATCGGCATAGCCGCTGCCTTCAGGCTGGAAACCCAGACCGGCTCGAGTCAGCCATTCGCCTACGTCCCGCATGGACCAGCCAGTAAAGCTGGGAAGGCGGAATTCTCTGGCGTTTTCCGGAGGAAGGCTGGGTTTGTAGAGTTCGATGGGCTTGTCCTGCGGCTTGGCATGAATGGTCTGGTCATCCAGGGTAGGGATTTTCAGATAACGCATAATCTGGGTCATGGCTTCCTTGAATACCGGCGCCGCCACCTGGCCGCCGTAGTAAGTTCCCTTTGGCGTATCAAGCACTACAAGACAGATGGCCCTGGCGTCTTCCGTAGGACCGAAGCCGCAGAAGGATGCTATGTACTGTCCCTTCAGGTATCCCCCGTTCACCGGATCCAGTTTCTGGGCCGTGCCGGTTTTACCGGCCATATGATAGCCCGGCACCCTGGCGTTGGCACCGCCGCCTTCGGACACTTCTTTTTCCATCATGTCCTTCACGTCATCAGCCACTTTTTTAGAAATAGGATCGCCGCTGTATTCCACCGGTGTCACTTTGTAATCACTGCCATCAGCGTTCTTGATGGACTGGATAATATGAGGTTTCACCATTTTACCGCCGTTGGCTATGGCGCTGTAGGCCTGAACCATCTGCAGCGGCGTGACAGCAATGCCCTGGCCGATGGACATGGTGGCCACATCGATGGGCCGCATATCCTTCGGTTCAAAAAGGATGCCGCTTCCTTCTCCGGGAAGTTCAATGCCCGTAGGTTTACCGAAGCCAAAGGCCTTGGCATAGCGGGTCAGTGTTTCGCCGCCGGTCAGAAGACCGACATGGGCAAATCCTGTATTAATGGAAAATTTCAAAATATCTACCAGCCGCACATCGCCATAGGACTCATCGTTCCAGTTCCTAATGGCATGGCCCGAAGCCCATACGGCGCCGGGATCATGCCACACCCGCTCTGTATCGTAGGTGCCTGCTGCCAGAGCCGCCGATGCAATGATAGGCTTGAAAGTAGAGCCCGGTTCGTAAATATCCACGACGGCCCGGTTTTTGAATTCCGCTTCCGTCGCCTTGTCATAATGATTGGGGTCATAGGTGGGACGATTTCCTAAAGCCAGAATGGACCCTGTCTTGGGATCCATGACAATGATGATTCCCCCCGAAGCATGGGTGGATGTCATGGCACGGTCCAGGGCCCGTTCCGCATAGAACTGGATATTCTGGTCAATGGTAAGGTACACGGACTTTTCTTTTTTGGCCCTGTAGGGCGCCATGGCCGATTTCAGGATGGGATTGCCCCTGGCATCAGTCAGGATGTGCTGCTTATTTGCCCCGCCTCTGATGAGTTCATCCAGAGCCATTTCCAGACCATCCAGGCCCTTGTCATCCAGGCCTACAAAGCCAAGCACATTGGCAGCCATGGAATCGTTGGGATAGAACCGGCGGCTTTCATCAAAGAAACCAAAGCCTTTCCATTTCTTTTCCTTAATCAGGGCGATGACCTTATCCGAATCTTCCGGATCCATCACCCGTTCCAGCCATACGAAGCGGGAGTCCTGGGATAAATCCTTCACCAGATCCCCTTCTTTTTGATGAAGAAGAGGCGCCAGCTCTTTGGCCGCTTCTTCAGGGCTTACATTCATGGTACCGGGATCGGCATAAAAAGATTTCACCATAATGGAAAAAGCCAGTTCCCTGCCATTTCTGTCATAAATGGTACCGCGGGGAGAATAGAGAGTCTGCACTCCTTCTGTCTGGTTCAGCGCCATTTCTTCATAATGGTGGCCCTCTATGATCTGCACCCACATAAGACGGAGAAGCAAGAGACCGCCGATGATGCAGAGGATGAAAGAAAGCCTGACGCTTCGCTTTCTCATCCTATTCCTGGGCAGTTCCTTTTTCATGTTCCCTTCTCCTCTTGAATCTCACCGCCGCATCATAAAGGGCGGCTGGACTATTTTCCAGATTTCCATTCTGCACCCGGAGAAGGAGATTCTGCATTCCTTCTCCCACCAGGTTTCCCAAAAGCCGGGGTACATCCTTTCCGTAATGAAGCTCGCGGGTGGTCACAGGCACAGAAAGAGACACTTCTTCCATGTACCGTCCGAATTCGCTGTGCCCGGCAGTGTCTGAAAGGGACCGGCCGCAGCCGATGATGTCCGCATTCCCAAGGTCTGTCATCTGATGAAAGGCTTCTGCCATGTCAGCAGAGGAACGAAAGGTCTTATTTCTTGCCAGACTTCTTACCCATTTCAGTGCATTGGCTTCCCCGAAATTGGCGAAATAATGAAATTTCATGTGGTTTTCCACCAGCCATACCACCCGGTCCGTGAAATCGGAGGGCATCTGCCAGCGCGAAAGTATCTCCCGGGCCATGCGGGCGCCTTCCCTGTCGTGGCCGTAATCGGTGAGTTTTCCTTTTCTCACCGCCCGAATACCGGGCATGCCCTTTCCCACATCGTGAAGAAGAGCCGCCCAGCGGTTCAGCAAAAGAGGCTGTGATGCATCCACCACTGCCAGCGTATGATACCAGCCGTCAAATTTATGAAATTCCTTCTGCTGTGGAAGACCTACCAAGTGAGAAAGCTCCGGAAGGATGGGTACTTTTCTGGAAGCGCCGTTTTCTTTCACCTGACAGCTCATTTCATTGAGCCCGCTTCTCACCATGAGGTCCAGCCCCCGGGCAGCATGGGGCGTCACCAGGAGACGGTTGACTTCTTCCTTCACCCGTTCCAGAGAAAGGCCTTCCACCCGGGGAAAGGCACTCTTCATGCCTTCCACCAGACTTTTGTCCGCCATGAAATCAAGCTGCCCCAAAAAGCGGCAGGCTCTAAACATGCGGAGCGCATCTTCGTTAAACCGGTTCGATGCAGGACCAACGGTGCGGAGCCGTTTTTTCTCCAGATCCTCCAGTCCATGGAAGTAATCATAGAGACAGCCATCGCTATCCAGCGCCATGGCATTCACTGTGAAATCCCGGCGGCTTACATCTTCCTTCAGACTGTCGGAAAAAGAAACTTCCTCCGGCCGGTGAGCATCAGCTCCATAAAATTCCCGCCGGAAAGTAGTGACTTCATAGCTCTTTCCATGCCTCACCACAATGACGGTACCAAAACGCCGTCCACCGCCGTCAACGGCCTTCCAGCCTGCAGCTCTGGCAATGCACATGGTTTCCTCCGGCCGGGCAGAGGTGGTGATATCCCAGTCATGGGGCACAAGACCCATGAGAAGGTCCCTGACTGAGCCTCCTACCACATAGGCCTCTTTCCCCTCTTCATTCAGTTTTCGAAGGATTGCAAGCGCCCCTTCATCGATTTTCCCTGCCCGTTCATCCTCCGGAAGGTCCCGGAAGCCCTTATCCCGCAGGCAGAAAACCATGCGGTTAATCAGATTCATAAGAAAAGCCTTTCCTGTCCGGCGTCCGGCAGGAATCCCCGGGGACGTCAATAGTCGTATACCTTATTATATACTTTTCGGTCAGGTGAGAAAAGGGCCCCGGGCAGAGCTGCAGAGCCAAGGCTGCACAAGGCCTGCATCAAGTCCGTTCTCTTTGGATGCAAAGGGTGTAACAGGAAAGTCTCTTTACAGGCAGGCGAAGGGCAGACTTTGGCCAGCTTCCGTTTTTCATGCAGAATGCACAGTACCTGCTGACAGCGTCTCCCTGCTGCTAAATACCACTCAGCAGGAAGGCTGCCTGGGAAGCCTTCCATTCTCTAATCATAAAAACCCTGCAGCGAGTCATGCTCTCTGCAGGGTTTTTATACCTTATACTTCAATCAGTCTTTATACTGTTCAGGAAGTTCGGTAACTCTGGCAACACCGGAAGCAATCGCAGCTTTAGCAACGGCTTTTGCCACTTCATGAGGTACTCTTTCATCAAATACGTCTACCACCACATGGTCCGGATCCAGCTGGCACTTGGTAGCCAGGTCAGCCAGGGCATGGGCAGCAGCCAGTTTCATTTCTTCGTTGATCTGACGGGCTCTTACGTCCAGGGCGCCACGGAAGAGGCCCGGGAATACGGAGGAGTTATTGACCTGGTTGTGCATATCGCTTCTGCCGGAGCCATAGATGTATACGCCCTTTTCCTTGGCTTCTTCTTCCATAATTTCCGGTACCGGATTAGCCATGGCAAATACGATGCTCTTGTCAGCCATGGTCTTGATGGCATCATTATTGAATACGCCGGGAGCGGAGCAGCCGATAAGTACATCTGCCCCTTTCACTGCCTCAGCAAAAGTGCCCTGTTTATTTTCCGGATTGGTCTTATGAATCAGTTCCAGCTGTACCCGGTCCCGTTTGCCATTGTCGTAGAGAATGCCTTTGGAATTCAAGATAGTCATGTTTTCCGGTTTCACTCCGTCTTCCAGAAGGAGGCGGGCAATGGCGGTGCCTGCTGCACCGGCGCCGTTCATAACGACTTTGATTTCATCGATCTTCTTGCCGGTGACTTTGAGAGCTCCCAGAAGAGCAGCCAGAGCAGCAATGGCGGTGCCATGCTGGTCATCATGGAATACAGGGATATTCATGATTTTCTTCAGTTCGTCTTCAATGTCATAGCATTTCGGAGAGGAAATATCTTCCAGATTGATGCCGGCAAAGTTCTTTTCCAACAGTTTCACGGTATGGATGAATTCATCCTTGTCCTTGGTGTCAAGAACGATGGGGATTGCATCAATATTGCCGAATCTCTTGTAGAGTGCGGACTTGCCTTCCATAACAGGCATGGCAGCAGCAGCACCGATGTCGCCCAGGCCCAGTACGCGGGTACCGTCGGAAATAACAGCTACCACATTGCCCCTCCAAGTCATTTCCAGGGACAGGTCTTCATCCTTCTTGATTTCAAGACATGGTGCAGATACGCCAGGGGTGTATACGATAGCCAGGTCATGGCCGTTTTTCATATCCGCATTCAGGGCGGTCTTAATCATCTGGTGCTTTTCTTTTCTAAGCGCAATGGCTTCTTTCTTCAGTTCTGCTGTATCCATTCTTTTCCTCCTTGTAATAAAAAAGAATACAAATCAGTCTTTAATGGCAGGCATATTCCTGCCATTGAAAATTTCATACATTTCCTGTTTCAGCAGGCGGCGGATTCTCTTCACTTCTTTGGGAGACAAATCCTTTTCCGTCATATCGAAAAGGTAATTGTCCAGTTTGAAATCATGAAGAAGCATTTTGGTATGGAAAATATTTTCCTGATACACGTTCACATCAATTAAATCATAGGCATGGCGCAGATCCGGCGCCATGTAGTTCTGGATGGAATTGATCCGATGGTCAATGAAGATTTTCTTTCCCTTCACGTCCCTGGTAAAGCCCCGGACCCGATAGTCCGTAATGACAATGTCTGCTTCAAAGGAACGGAGCAGGAAATTCAGGGCTTTGAGCGGTGAAATTTTCCCGCAGGTGGACACATCAATGTCTGCCCGGAAGGTACAGATGCCGTCCTGGGGATGCATTTCCGGATAGGTATGGACAGTGATATGACTCTTATCCAAATGGGCCACCACATCCTGCTTTTCCACCTCTTCCTCTGCTATGAGCATGGTTACGCTGGCACCTTGGGGATCATAGTCCTGCTGGGCAATGTTCAGCACCTGGGCGCCGATGGTGTCTGCCACTTTCTGAAGAATGCCGGTCAGTCTTTCGGCGCTGTACTGTTCGTCAATATAGGCGATGTACTTCTTCCGCTCTTCTTCGGTGCTGGCATAGCACACATCATACATATTAAAGCTCAGGGTTTTTGTCAGGTTGTTGAATCCGTAAAGTTTAAGCTTACTCCTTTTCATGAAGTAAACTGTCACCTCCCTCAACGGTTCCTTGGATGGAACACACAAATTATATCATAAGGTTATATAAATTGAAATAGTCCGGAAATAAGTATACTTTTTAAGTATAAAAAAGTATAATCATTATGCTTTTCAATCACATATCATTACCGGGAAAGGGCTGAATCCTTCAGCTTGGCCAAAAGGGAACGGAGAGCCCGTCCACGATGGCTGATTTTATTTTTTTCTTCCATCGGCAGTTCCGCCATAGTTTTCCCATACCGGGGCAGGTAGAAAAGGGGATCATAGCCGAAGCCGCCCTTTCCCTGGTAGAAATCCCGAATGATGCCTTCGCAGGTTCCTTCTGCCGTGATTTCCTTTCCATCAGGCCAGACCAGAGCCACTACACATACGTAGCGTCCTTTGCGGTCTTCTCCTGTATAGGGTTTCAGATCTTCAACAAGTTTCCGGTTGTTGGCTTCATCATCACCGTGGACACCGGCATAGCGGGCAGAATAAATACCAGGCCTGTCACCTAAGGCATCGGCAATGATGCCGGAATCATCAGAAAGTACCGGAAGTTTCACTGCTTTGGCATAATAATGGGCCTTCAGCAGTGCATTTTCTTTAAAACTTGTGCCTGTTTCTTCGGGCTCTGCCACATCCGCCACTTCTGCTATCGGCAGGGCTTCCCAGCCGATTTCTGCAAAGGCTTTCCTGAATTCTCTGATTTTCCCCTGATTATGGGTTGCAAGTACGATCTTCATAATGCCTCCTACATGGTGGAATGACCCATCATCATACCTACCGATTCTCTTTTGACTCTGCGCCAGTTCTGCTCTGCCTCTGCCAGTCGGGAAACTGCCTTTGCAGCGTTTTCCGTGATATCTTCCATTTTCTGTCTATCCGATACAGGAAGAGGCACACGAAGAAGGCGGGACAGGGAAAAAGTATAAGTTTCTCCGCTTCTCATGGTTTCTAGGAAAAGCCGGCCCACTGGACCGTCGAGGTAGAGTTTCAGGAACCAGGGTGTATACCACCCTTTCATCCGAAAGCCGAAAACTCCCTTTCCTGCCACATATTCCTCCCCTTTTCCCACAGGAATGAAATGGAACTGCCCTTTATGGAGGGTCAGAGCCAGGTCGCCTTCTCTAAGAAGGATGCCTTCCCGGGGCTCGTCCCAAACTACAGGTTTTTCCTCATTCTTAAGGATTTCCGAGTCAGTCAAGGCTTCTGCCTCAAGAATCTGATATCTTCCGGCAGGAAGAGTCTCCTTTTTCACTTCATCAAATTCCTGCCCCAGCGCATGCTCCATTTGGAGGATATTTCCAGCCAGTATGGCCTGCAGCGCCGGAGAGGCATTGTAAGCATAGACATCGTAATTCCATTCATCGGCTTCCTGAAAAGCGGATAATGGCATTTTCATCTGTTCGAAGAAAAGGCATTTCCCTTCTGCAAATCCCATATTTCCAATGGATACGCCCTCTTTGCCGTAATCAAAGCGAAGGAAAGCATATTCCCTTTCTCCCATGGAAAGGTTAAAATAGCCGGAAAGGCGCCCATCCCTGCGGACATCATTTCTTATACTGTCTGGAATGTCTCCCGGAGCTGTGAAATAGTCATAGGGAAGAATCCAGTCCATGGAGCCTTTTTCTGCCAGAAGGGGAAGAAGCTGCCTTTCTTCGCCCTGGCCTTCGCCGGTACCATGGAAGATATAGTCATACTTCACCTCATCATGGGCCAGGTCTTCGGGAAGAAGGAAACGGCAGCGGGGAAACAGGAGCTGCAGCCTTTTCTTCCACAGAGGACTTTCCACTACAAAGGCCAGTCGTTTATCGGCCAGCTTGTCCCACAGTCTTCCAGCATAGGGAAGATAGGATTCCACGCCGGAAAAAAGCACGGTCTTACCGGACTTTTCCGCCCGCTCTATGCCATACTCCACAAGCGCCTTCATTTCATCATTCATGGGAGAAACGCCGGGAGCAAATACCATGGGATCCACTCGAAGCGCCAGGGTATATACCCGGACATAGGTATCCGCATCTCCTTCATACATGCCCAGCTTCTCGGCAGTCTGTTTCATATTGTCATATAAATCTTCAATAGAAATGCCGTACTGCTGGTTAGATGGATTTAAAAAAAGGACATAATCCAGGTACCGTGCCCGCATGATTTCACTGAAAATACGGTCCGCCGGCACGCCATACCTGGCAAATGTCTCTGTCGCATCATGGATATCTTCCATTGTCATTACCGGTATCATCTTTTTCCTCCTGTACATATATGTAATATTATACGACATGGGCCATGAAAAAGGCTACTCTTCCCATAGAAGGAATTCCAGAGCTCTCAAAATCCACTTTCCAGAAATTCAAGTCTTCAGAGTCATCTTTTCCCTAAAATAAAAACGCCCATGGATAACCATGGACGTTCTACCATTCGGAAACGGATTAACGCTTGGAGAACTGAATGACGCCGAAAAGCCCTTATTTATAAGGATTCAACAGTCTCTTTGTATATTGTACGTATAGTTTATCGCAACAAGCACAGTGCGATGGACGTTACTAGGATTCCAGATGATTGACAACGCAAAAATTACCACAGCACAATCTTGTTACCACATGCAAACGAATCTGTCGAACTTGTACGCAAATCTCAGTCAAATAGTTTGATTGATTGGTATCCATCAATATACAATGCTCTCGCCATCGGCTGGCATATCGTAATTCACGACGCCACGAGAGGCCAGTCGGCCGCGCATCGCATGACGAGTGATGGATGCATGAGCAACATTGTCCATATGCGTGATATAGAGTCTGGCATCAGGAGCTGCAAGTGACACATTCCAGACATCTTCATCCCCCATGATCAGACGGCCATTCTCGAGAGTCTCCGCTGCACAGGCATTGAGGGCGATTACTCCTGGTCGGAATTTCTCAATGGTTGCAGCGACTTCCTCATACCAGATGGTATCGCCAGCAAGATAGAATGTCTTTTCGTCTTTTGCTTCAAAGAGGACGCCCATGGCATTCCCGCAGGGGAGGTAGGTGCCGTGGAGAGCGGGAACCTGACGGATGCTGGCATCTCCTATTTTCATCCATTCTTTCGGAAGGATGGTGATCTCCTGAAATCCAGATTTCTTCAGGACAACCGCATCTTCTTCGTTCTGGCAGAGAATGGGTACAGCCTTATCGAGTGGGGCGCCTACAGTACCGTCGGCGAAAGAAATGTCAATGTGGTCCGGATGGAGGTGCGTGACGATGACGCAGTCGACATCTTTCAGGATTTCTTCTGTAGACATGGGAAGGTCATAGAACGGCATCGGCAGATGCTCCTTCACCTGGTCAGGGATATGGTAGGGATGCCCGGGCACATCGGCGAAAGTGAACATGTGGCTCGGGGAAAGCCAGGGATCGATGAGAAACGTCTTACCGGCATATACCAGACGGTTAGTCGCGTTGCGGATCTGTGTGATTTTCATAGTATGCAAAACCTCCTCGTTCTTTATATGCCTCATTATAGCGAAGTCATGACACAGGGAAAAGAAGATAAAGAGTGGATTGAAGCAACGATATGGTTGCACTATAATGAGCACAGGAGGTGCTCTATGAATCAGAAACAGCTTCAGTATTTCGTAACCGTCTATCAGACACAGAACATAAAGACAGCCGCAGACAGGCTATTTGTCTCAAGGCAAGGCGTGAGCAAGGTAATCCGTCTGCTTGAGGAAGAGCTGGGGCAGCCGCTTTTTGTACGCAGCATAAAAGGAGTCATGCCAACAGACTACGCAACAATCCTGCTGCCTCATGCCAAACGTCTCCTAGAGGAATACGACGCCATACGCGGACTCCACACGCTCGCGGCGCAGTCAAAAAGTGTGGTCACCATTCATGCACTCGACCATGTGCTCGCCTATCTCGGTGCGCCCCTGATCAACGACTTCCATGAGGCGTATCCTTCCATCATTCTCAGCATCGTAGATACGACAGATGCCATGGCTCTAGCCGCATTGACGGCGCAGCAATGCAACTTTGCCATCGTAACGGGGCCGCTGGACGAGACGCGTTTTGAAGGAATCCCCCTCTTTTTCAGCAATTACAGTGTACGGATGCACAAATCACATCCTCTGGCGAAAAAAACATTTCTGACCTATGACGACCTAGACGGTCAGACTATCATCAGCAAAGGCCGTGCCTATGACTGCTTCCGCCACAATATCGACCAGCACATCCTCGTGCCCGGCCGACAGATCCACATCCTTGCGGAAACGGCTGATGAAAACATCATCCGCGCGCTTCTCCTTGAAAACAAGGCCATCAACATCGGCTACGACTATGCGGATGCCCTATACCCACATCCAGATATCGTGAGCCGAAGACTGAAAGCAGAAAATGGCGGGCAGATGATCTATCTCGTAGCAAACCTGCAGGTCCGCACGACAAAGGCAAGCCGCCTTTTCCGTGACTTTCTTTTAGAGTGGATACATAAAAAAAATCCCACCAGCTGATGCTGATGGAATCTTGTGTGCTCGTGTAAAGCTAGTAATCAACGCTTGGAGAACTGGCTTGCTTTTCTTGCTTTCTTGAGACCGTATTTCTTACGTTCTTTCATTCTTGGATCACGGGTAAGCAGACCTGCACTCTTCAGTACTTTTCTGTAGTCTGCATCTACATCCAGCAGTGCTCTGGAAATGCCGTGACGAATAGCTCCGGCCTGACCTGTACGGCCGCCGCCCTGTACGTTGGCAATTACGTCATAAGCGGAGGTGGTTCCTGTCAGTTCCAGCGGCTGTTTAATAATCAGTTCAAGAGTAGCCAGATCGAAGTAATCCTTCAGATCGCGGCCATTGATTGTAATATTACCCTGTCCCGGTACCAGACGGACTCTGGCAACGGATGTCTTTCTGCGGCCGGTGCCGTAGTATGTAGCTTCTGCCATTTCTTATTTCCTTCCCTTCCGGTTAACGGATATCAAACTTTAATTCTTCAGGTTTCTGTGCTGCATGCGGATGTTCGCTGCCTGCATAAACATGAAGTTTACGATACATCTGGGCGCCGAGCTTGTTCTTCGGAAGCATGCCGCGGATTGCGTGTTCAACAACCCATACCGGTCTTTCGCGAAGAGCATCTCCTGCCTTCTGGTATCTGTCACCGCCGATATAGCCGGTGTAGTGGAAGTAAACTTTCTTCAGTTCTTTCTTGCCTGTCAGAATGACTTTGTCTGCATTGATGATGATGACATTGTCACCGGTATCAACATGCGGTGTGTAGGTAGGTTTATTTTTGCCGGAAAGAACTTTGGCAACGTTAGCAGCCAGGCGGCCAACGGTCAGTCCTTCAGCATCTACGATATACCATTTACGGGTAATGTTGCCCGCATTGGCCATAAATGTGGTTTTCATTGTAAATGATTCCTCCTGAATAAAAAACAGAACCGCAAGACATCGTCCTTCCTCCGGGGCTAGTGGTTTCCGGACAAATCTCACAAGGAGTATTATAACCTTTTCTGATAGCACTGTCAAATATTTTTTTATATATTTTTATTGGCGGGGATTGAGGACTGGGATTGGAGTAAAACCAGTCTCTCTGCTGCCCCGGGAGAACGGCTGGCTATATGTATCACTTATGATACTTTACCATATCCCATCCTCTTCTGGCCAGATTTCCCAGTCACCAGGAAACAGTTAAAGGTCTTCTTTGTTATATAATGTTTCTATAGCTATATCGTTCTTCATTTTATATCAATTACTGGTGTAGCCTCCTTCTTTTTCTTACCCTATTGCCTGTAATTATATATGTATTATATATAGAATTTTTCGACTGCATCCATTCTATTAAGCCATCACTCTAAATCATAGCAAATTAAGTTTGTATTATTTCAAAGCATAGGAGAAATCGATTACTCTTATTTTCTTCAATTCCGTAAAAAGTATATTCTATTTCGCCTATTGACGAAATCTATTTCCCGTTGTATTCTTTTATGCGTAGAAAGCAATCAATCAGAAGCAAAGGGCATTGTATATGAGCAATACTCATAATGTGAACTATCTATAACATATAGTCATGATGCTTCAAAACGAGAGGAGATGGATGACAGAGGATAGCAGTTCTATTCTTTTTTATTGTATTCACTGCGGATTCTCCGGGCTTATGCCAGAGAAATCCGCATCGTACCAATTTTTTAAGGAGGCATTCCCTTGACCACTTTCTTACTTGCCCTGGCTGCTCTCATAGCCGGCTATTTAATTTACGGATCCATCGTGGACAGGCTTTTCGGACCTACGGACCGCAGGACACCTGCCCTCATACACAATGACGGTGTTGACTACATGCCTCTTCCCACGTGGAAGGTATTTCTCATCCAGCTCCTGAACATTGCAGGCCTTGGCCCGATTTTTGGCGCTCTGGGCGGTGCTCTCTGGGGGCCTTCTGTATATCTCTGGATTGTGCTGGGCACTATTTTTGCCGGCGGCGTCCATGATTATCTCTCCGGCATGATGTCCATCCGGGAAGACGGCCACAGTATTTCTGAAATCGTAGGCTGCCACATGGGACATACCATGCTCACCATCATGCGTTTCTTCTCCGTTATCCTTCTGGTACTGGTAGGTACCGTATTCATGACCGGCCCGGCCATGCTTCTTGCCAAGCTTACGGGATGGCAGGTTCTCCCCTGGCTTCTGGTGGTTCTTGTTTACTATTTCCTGGCCACTCTTCTTCCTGTTGATAAAATCATTGCCCGTTTCTACCCCATTTTCGGTATCTGCCTGATCATCATGGCTCTGGGTATTGCCGGCGGCATGCTCATGGGCGTAGGCGGTCATGTAATGCCTGAAATGGTTCTGGCCAATATGTATCCCGGTGAAAACCAGCTTCCCATCTGGCCGCTCATGTTCATCACCGTGGCCTGCGGTGCTATTTCCGGGTTCCATTCCACCCAGTCTCCTATTATGGCCCGCTGCCTGAAGGATGAACGCCTTGGCCGTCCTGTATTCTACGGTGCCATGGTAGCCGAAGGCATTATCTGCCTCATCTGGGCAGCAGCCGGCGTCACCTTCTTCGATGGTACCGGCGGACTGCAGGCTGTCCTGAAAGCCGGCGGCCCCGGCGGCGCAGTGTATGACATCTGCGTAGGCTACATGGGTACCGGTATCGGTGCGGTACTGGCCATGCTGGGCGTTATCGCCTGCCCCATCACTTCCGGCGACACCGCTTTCCGTGCTGCCCGCCTGACTCTCTCTGACTGGTTCCACATTGATCAGCAGAGAACAGTAAAGCGTCTCTGCCTGGCTGTTCCACTGCTGGCTATCGGCGGTCTCCTTTCCCAGATTGACTTCAACATTGTATGGCGTTATTTCTCCTGGACCAATCAGACCCTTGCTATGATTGTTCTGTGGACTGGTTCCGTTTATCTGTATCATCAGTGTGCAAACCGCTATGCATGGCTCATGGCCTGCATCCCTGCCACCTTCATGTCTGTAGTGACCTTTACCTACATTCTGCAGGCCAAGGAAGGTTTCCAGCTGGATCCATCCATCACTTACCCGGCAGGCATTGCCTTCGGTGCTCTGTGCCTCTTCCTCTTCCTTAAGAAGACGGTCTTCAAGAAAGATGCCGAAAGAGAATGCAACAGTTCCATGGAATCTACTCTGAACGGATAACCAATAAAAAATCCCGCAGCTGCGGGATTTTTTTATTGTCTTCTACTCTCCATTCCTTTCACAGTATTCCTTCCATTCACAGAAGCGGCAGCTTTCAGGAAGGCGGCCGTTCACCTTTTTCTTCCGATGGTTGAAATCTTCTGCCAGAATGCGGCGGGCTGTATGGTCAAAGGCCTTCATCCGTTCTTCCACCTTCGCCGGATTTCCTTCCACTGCAAGAAGCGGTTCCTCTGTTTCACCGGTGAAATAGAGGAGAAGTTTCCCCACCGGTACTTTCAGTTTTTCCTCTACCAGATAGGCATAAATCTGAAGCTGGCTTTCGTATCTGGCAAAAAGAGGACTCTTCCGGTCCGGCTTCCTGCCTGTTTTGAAATCAATAATATCCACCTTTCCGCCGCCACTTTGAAGAAGGTCGATGGTACCGTTCAGAATGTATTCATCTTTCACCAGTTCCAGAGGATATTCTGCTTCCCGTATCATGGACCAGTCTCCCCGCCGGTAGGAAATATACCCCAGCACTTCCTGGAATGCCTTTTCCAGCTCGTCCTTGGAAAGCCAGGTATTTTCTGCCTTGGAAAGGGCCTGGTAATCTGCCATGAGCCAGGCGTATACATTGGCCGGCGTCAGTCTTTCCTTCTGCCCGGAAAGCACAGCCCGGTGAATATCTTCGATGGTTTCATGAACCAGGGTCCCATATAGAAGGGCCATGCCCCGTATCGGTGCGAATCGATACGTCCGGCTGAGCTTGTACTTCAGAGGACATTCTTCATACAGCGCTGCCTGGGCGGTGAAGGAAATGCGGGGTTTGAAATGGCCTTTCTCTACAGGGCGGAAATGGAGCTTTGTGAAATCGATTCCCTTCCTGTCAAATTCAGGAAGGCTGGCAAGGGGTTTCTGAAATGCAGGAGAAGGCTGTTTTCCCTTCTTCACGCAGCAGGCCAGGGCCAGCACCGTTTCCGCCCGGGAAAAGGCGGTATAGTATTTCCTTCGGAAATCAAAATCCCGGATATCGCTGTAAGGTTCATAGGAGCGGCGCCCAGTCATCTTTTCCACCACCCGGGGAATGAGGGAGTCTTCGCCCCGGGGCTTTTCATGAAGGGATGCCACAATGACCACCGGATATTCCAGCCCCTTGGATTGATGAATATTCAGGAAGGACACCTGTCCCGGCGGAGCATAGGCTTCTTCATCCTCGTACTCCCCTACTCCGTTCTCATACCACAGCCGCAGGTAACGGGAGAAGAAAATATATACATCCTCCAGCGTTTCCTTGCCGTAGCCATGATTTTCTTCTGTAAAGCAGTCGAAACGGCTGATGAGCCTGGTAATGGAGGCAAGATTTCTGGCCTCATTGCATTCTCCTGCAGCAGCCTTATCCAGAAAAGCGGAAAAAGGAGGAAAGGAAAGTATTTTATAAGCCAGGGGCAGCAGATTTTCCGGCAGTTTCTTTTCTCTTTCCACTTTTCTTTTCATAGAACGAATCCACTGCTTCAGGTCTTCGTTCCTCTTCATCATGTCTTCTGCCATGGAAAGGAAAAGAACATAGGCCCCGCGGATTCCTTCTGTCTCATCCATGACCCTGTCCTGCCCTAATTTCCGCCGGATCCCGGAAAATAAATAAAGAAGACAGCCAAAGAACCAGGCCACTTCCTTCCGTTCAAAAAAGTGTCCCGACCGGGGAGCATACACGGCAATATGCCTTTTGCCCAAAGCGTACTGAAGGCGCATGGACGTATCCCCCTTGACGGAGTCAAAGAGCAGGGCCACCTGGTTGTAATCCGATATGCAGCCCTTTCTTTTCAGCTCTTCGATGAAATGGCATACCCGGTCTTCAAAAAGCCGGTCGTCTTCCTCTGCCGTAATCCGTACCACTGAGGGAACGCTTTCCTTTCCCCCGCCCGATTCCAAAAGGCCTTTCCGGTAGCGGTACAGATGTCCCATCCGTTCCCAGGAGAACCAGTCGGGCTTAGCCATCCAGCGCATGCAGAAGGAAACGATGCCCTGGCCTGAGCGGTAATTGGTATGAAGGGTAATCACGCGGCAGCTGCTGCCAAAATGCTTTTGAAACTGGAGGATATTGGCCACCGTGGCGCCGCGGAAACGGTAAATGCTCTGGTCATCATCGCCTACAACGAAAATATTTCTCTCCCTGCCGCCCAGAATCTGTACCAGCCGCTCCTGAATATAGTTGGTATCCTGATATTCATCCACCAGGATATAGCGGATTTTTTCCAGCACCCGGCGGCGCACATTTTCTTTTTCTGAAAGGATATAATAGGCCTCGGTCTGAAGCTTGGTAAAATCAAGGAAATTCTTCTTCCTGGCCAGTTTTTCATACCGTTTCATCATCCAGCCCAGTACCCGGATTTTTTCATCCTGGCTCCGGGTCATATCATCTGCCTTCATCAGCTCTTCTGACAGGCGGTTCACATACTGGCATATGGTGCGGCACCGTTTCCAGGGCGGCACCGTCACCTCTTCTCCTGTTCTGTTATTGATGTAGGAGGACTGTACGACCAGCTCGAAATTGGGAATCTCTTCAAAGTCCGCCAGATGCTCATACACCATGTACTGCTGCTCAAACTGATCTGTTTCTATGAAATTTCTTTCCAGCCTTGTATATTCCCGGAATTCCTTCAACAGGCGGCGGCAGATATGGTGAAAAGTCCCTATATACATTTCATGGAGGTTGATTTCAACTCCCTGCCGGGACAGCTCATTGGTGAGCCTTGTCATAAGCTCCTTGGACGCCTTTACTGTATAGGTGACAATCATGATCTGCTCCGGCTTCACTTTCCTGTCCCGGATCAGGTAAAGGACCCGCTGGATAATAGTATAGGTCTTTCCTGTTCCAGGACCTGCAATAACCAGGGTAGGTCCTTCGGAGTGGATTGCTTCATACTGGTCAGGATTTTGAATACTTTCCATAAAAAGCTCCTTTGTGAATAGATAAAGCCTTATAACCCAGGGTGAAATAACATCTGAAAATCACCGGTGCTTCTCGTCCTCTCCATTTCCATAAAGAAAAAGAATAAAAAGCAGGGGAAGTCCCAGCACATAGGCAAAGGAATAGCGGAATACCGCAGAAGCCGGCGTGGAAACCAGAAGAGTCAGGGTATTGGCCAGAAGAGGCAGCGCCGCCGGAATCAAATCCTTCTTTCCGCCGCAGTAAAAAAGGAGGCAGAAAAAGAGGGTAATCCACAGGCAGAGGCCGCTTCCCAGAAAACGGCTGCCAGAATAGGTATAGCTGCCAAGAAAAGACTTCAGCCCAAAGGGCATGGGAAAATCTCCCAGAGCAAGCATATCATTGTCCGAAGGCACCATATGTTTCGTATTCTCATCAGACAGGGCCCAGCCGAAGCGGGACTGCACACCATGGTCCAGGGGATCCAGATTCCACAGGGCATAGGTTTCCGTCATCCAGCCTTCCATATAAAGTCCTGGATTTCTTATCCCCGTATCCAGCCAGGCCAAAAGAAAAGCGCCCTTTCCCCTGTTTAAATCATTTCTTTTAAAATCATCATCCCATTTCACAAAATCCACGGTGGCCGGAGAATAATCCTTCTTCCATTTTTCCTCCGGCAGGAGATGGTTCATGAGCTCTATGGTTTCTTCGCTGCGGCTTCCTCCCATCACCAGCACCCGTCCCATCTGCTGAAGCGGTATGGCCATACTTTCCTGGAAAAGGGGCTGCCAGTCATGGTAAGAAAGAATAACCTTTCCCGGAACAAAGGCCAGAGCTGCGGCAAGAAGGAACAGGACTGCCTCCTTTCTCCGCCTCTTTTGAAGGGCCAGTGAAACAAGCATCAGCATGGCCGCAATGAAAAAACCATTGCTCCTCAGCAGCATGAGGGAAAGTAGCAAGAGAAACCAGAGAATAGATGCTCCCCGGCCTCTTGTTTTTTCTGCCATGAAAACCATACATCCTGCAAGGGCCAAAGAAAAGAGACCATCTCTCACTGCAGCTATGCCATAATTACCCACCATGGGAAGGAAGGTGAAATAGAAATAAAGCAGAAGCGCCGGCACCTCCCCCTGCCTTTCCTTCACATGAAATACAATCCTTGTAAGGCCATAAGCATAGAGAAAAAGCTGGCACAGGGAAAGCAGGAATATAACCGGCTCCCTGCTTCCCAAAAGATGCTTTCCTAAAAGGGCGCCATAGCCATAGACCAGGGAATAAAGCCAGGGAAACTGTACGCCCCCATAAAGGGGATTCTCCATCATGAAAAGGGTATCGTTCATGCCCGGCGCCGGATAAAGGGCCAGAAGGAAAGGCAGCTGCCAGAAAGCCATAAAGAAAAAGGCCGGCCAAAAGAGCCGCCGTCCCCTGCTTTTTTCACTGCTGCGGGGCAGGGTCAGGCAGAGCCTGACGAATGGCGGAAGAACTGCGGCGAAAAAAATAAAAAGGAGAAGCAGCACGAATCCATCCTGAAGGGATATGATTTTATTTCCTGCTTCTGCCACTTTATCCCCCATGCAGTCAATTTTGTAGGTATACCAGACCGCGGGAGATAAGAAAAGGGAAAAGACCAGACATGCCTGGCAGGGCACATCCCAGCGAAAAAGTTTCATCCGTTCCCCCTCCTCAATCTTTCCAATGGGTATAGCCATCGCCCTTCTGAGGATCGTCCTGAAGAAGGGGATTTTCCACAGGTTTTCGAGGCAGAATAACTGTATCCGCCCATTTCGTTGTACCATACTTTCCCTCCGGCAGAAAGGGAAGAAGCAGGAAAAAGGGCATACAGAGGGGGAAGAAATACACATACCGGTACACAAAGGCTGCCGGCGTGGCAATCATCAGGGTACCCCAGAGAAGACAGGCCGGCAGAAGGACCAGAAAGCGGCTGTACTGGCGCCGGTAAAACAAAAGAAGTCCTATGCATAGCGTAATCCACAGACAGGTGCCTGCCCCCAGGTACCGGCTGTGGTCCCAAAGATAATGGCCCAGCTTTTCCTGGATATCCTTTTTGAAAAAGGTATGAATATCTGCCGTTTTGTAAGCATTGTTATGGTCTGGGCTCAAACCGTTTTTCAAATCATTTTCCGAAAAAGCCCAGCAGAAGCGGGACTGGGTCATTTCATCGGGCGCCGGGAAAGCCCAGTATCCATAAGTAGCGAAAAGCCAGGCTTCCACATAGAGCTCCTTATTTCTCTTCCCCACCGATTTCCAGGCCTTCCAGAAATCATCGGGGTGACTGTTGAAATAGTAGAAATCAAAGTCGCTGTTCCATTTGATAAGATCCACCGTAAAAGGATCATACCAGCGGGCAATGCGGCCGGGAATCATCATCTTTACAGAATAGGCCTTCTCCTCCTCCGTCAGCGGAACTCCTACTGCTACGGCCCGGGAAAACTGCTGCAGCGGAATACCCACCCGTTCCTGAAAAAGCTGGGGCAGATTAAGAATCTGCTTAATAGCCACATCGGGGGTTATGGAAACAGCAATCATCACAAGACCGGTGAGAAGAAGATTCATGCGGATGCGTTTCATGAGAAGCACAAGGCCCATGAGCATAACGATGAATACATAAATTCCATTGTTTCTAAGGAGCATCATGCCAAGTCCTGCCAGGATAAAAAGTCGTTTGTTCGCTTCCCAGGCATTTTCTCGATAGCCTGATACGAAGGAAGTCACCAGCGGAATCCAAAGCAGAATGGTTACAGAAAAAAGCACATCCTTCACATTGGAGAAAGACATATTGGCAACAAGGGGCAGAAAGGCATAGTACAGTGTTAAAAGTACCGTAATCCACAAACGGCCTGTTCTTCGGTAAATCCAGGAGAGGCAGTAAGATATGCCGCAGGCAAAAAGAACCATCTGGATCAGGGACGCCGCTGCCAGCCCATAGGAGGTAGTATGAAACAGCATATCCGATGCCTGGGTGAGTCCGTAGATAAACATGCAGTAAATAAAAGTATGCTGTCCCGTCGCCCAGATACCTGCCCGCATAATATCGGTGGTATCATTCATTCCTGTTCCAGGATAAAAAACAAGAAAAAAAGGCATCCAAGCCAAAAGGAGAAGAGCTGCGATGAGAGCAAAGGGTGAGTCCGTAGGCCTGCCGTCCAATTCCAGATGCAGGGAAAAGGCAGGAAGAGCGCCTGCCTGCTTCATCACGAGAGAAAGGACCAGAAAAGTCGCTGCTCCCAGGAGAAGAACTGCCGGTGCATCGGAGACATGAAGAAGGGACTCCCTGTTCCAGGGAGAAGACCCGGGATGCCAGCCGATACGCCAGGTATAAAATTCACAAAAGCCCATGAGCAGGGAAACCATCCCTGTCAGCAGGGCCAGCCATAATCTGTCTTTATATATGTTCATAGTAACCGCCTTTGAATCTATGAGTATTATACCTTTTTCAGAAAGAGGCTGACAAGAGAGGCCGGTGAAATGGATGCCTGCCCTGATTCATGAAGTTTTATGTCCTGCTGGGAAGGAAAGAGCGGTCTATGTAAAAAATCCCATGGTCCGGCAGTGTATAAAAATCTTATAAAAGCTGATATCATGAATGAATCGGTCCTAACAGGATAGAGGGTATAGAGAGTCTGACTCGAAAGCAGCAGCTGCTGCCACCCCATCGTTTCATCAGCCCGTCGGTTTTCTCCCCTTTTTCCCTTCTCAAAATCCTATCTCCCTATGGTATAATCAAAGAAATGAATATAATTGTTTCTGAAAGGAGATACCTATGAATAGAGAAGAACGAATCAGAGCCGCCCTGGCCGGCCAGCCTGTAGACCATGTACCGGTGGGTGCCTGGATGCACCTTTCCGAGTTTGACCAGGACCCCATTTCCCTAGCTGAAGCAGAGGCTGCCTTTACAGAGAAATACGATTTCGACTATATCAAAATGATGCCCTTCGGCCTGTACAGCACCCAGGACTTCGGCAACCAGATTACCATTTACTGCGACCCCTACAGGGAACCGATTGTTAAAAATTTCGCCATCCAGAGCCCTTCGGACTACGATGCCCTGAAGGCCATTCCTGCCATCCAGGGCACCTATGGCAAGCAGATTGAATTTGCCAGGGAAATGGTGAAAAGAAGAAAGCCCGGCACACCGGTGATGCAGACCATCTTCAGTCCATTCTCCACGTTGAAGAAAATGGCCGGCGACCGCCTCCTCATGGACATGATCAACTATCCGGAATCGGTACACCATGCGCTTTCCGCCATTACTGCCACCACCCTTGATTTTGTCAGCTATAACATTGATGCCGGTGTGGACGGTTTCTTCTTCGCCACTCAGAACGCCACCCGCTCTGTCATGAACCTTCATGAATTTGAAGAATTCGGCCAGTTCTATGACCTCCAAGTCATCAAATCCTACGCTAAAAAGACCTGGTTCAATGCAGTTCACATTCATGGAGAAGACATTTACTTCAACGAAGTGGCTGCCTATCCGGTCAACTGCATCAACTGGCATGACCGCCACACCTGGCCCACACTGAAGGAAGCCCGGGCGCTGACAGATAAATGCCTGCTGGCCGGTATCAAATCAGCCCCCTACTTTGTGAACGGCGTGCTGAAATACGATGATATTATTCTTGAAGGTACACCGGAAGAAATTACCGCCCATGTGAAAGATGCCATTGCCCAGGTAGACGGCAGAGGCCTCATTCTCGGCCCCGGCTGCGTAGTCAATCCCAAGGCGCCGGAAGAAAACCTGATGGCCCTTAGAAAAGCAGTGGAATCATAAGAAATCATATTTCATAAAACAAAAACACTCCCGTATCAAAACAGGAGTGTTTTTATTATGCAGTGATTTATGCACCTGCCGCCTCTCCATCGGAAGGCTCAGGAATCTTTCCCTTCAGGTCATGGTCCGTCATGGCGCATACGGCAGAGTCGGACCACACATTTTCTGCCGTCTCAATCATATCAATAATGGTGTAGATAGGAAGGATAACCCCCATAATGCCGATGGGAGCCCCGATACCGCTCATAAGAGAAAGGGTAAGGAAATAGCAGCCCATAGGCACACCGGCGTTGCCGATGGCTGCCAGTACAGCCACAAAGAGCCAGGTAATCATGGTGGGCATAGACATTTCATAACCAGCGTTCTGCATAACGAAGAGCGACGTGACCAAAATGAAGGCAGCACAGCCGTTCATATTAATGGTAGTGCAGATAGGAAGGACAAAACGGGAAACAGCGGGATTGGCCTTCATATTATGTTCTGCCGAAGCCAGGGTCACCGGCAGGGTGCCGGCAGAGCTCTTGGTAAAAAGGGCTACTGCAATGGCAGGAGACATTTTCTTGAATACCTGAAGAGGATTGAGTCCCCTGGCCAGGAGGAAAACAGGAATCACAATAAAGAACTGAATCACGTTACTGCCAATGATGACGGCCGTGTATTTTCCCAGAGCTCCTACAATGACACCCGCTTCAATCTGGGCAGAAAGCTGGGCAGCAAAAGCCAGAATACCAACGGGAAGAATGAAAAGAAGCGCACGAATCAGGGTGAAAAGCAGTTCCTGGAATCCCATGATCCCCTTCATAAGGATGTCCCGGTTTTCCGTTTTTGGCATGAAAGCCAGACCAAGACCAAAGGCAGCAGCAATCATCATCACTGCCAGCACATTGCCGGACAGGAAAGGCTGCAGCAGGTTATTGGGGATAACACTCAAAATGTGGTCATAATAGGTAAGGTGCCCCAGTTTCTGCGGTACGTTGGCTGTACCGGCGCCGATAATATCAGCAGGAAGATTGCCCGGTGCAATCCAGAGATACATCATGAGCCCGATACCGGCAGCACAGATGGTCGTCAAAAGGGTGTAGGTCACAGCATGAGCAAAGATACGTCCCGTTTCCTTCTTGCCGCCCAGCTGGGCCAGGGTGGTTATTACCGCCAAAGCAATGGTAGGCACTGCGATGAACTGGAAAAGGCGGGTAAAAACAGTGGCAATAAAAGTAAATAATTCATTCAGCGGCTTAATTCCCAGCCAGCCCAGAGCCGCTCCTACCACCAGAGCCAGCATCCAGAGAACAAACTGGCGGCCTTGTTTGTTTTTCTTGTTGGCCTCCAGCGCCTTTTGTGCAGCTGCCTGCACTTCCTCGTTTTTCTTCATAAAAACCTCCTGGAATTATAGAGAAATATGTGTAAGGAACCATTTCCGGCGCGGCAGCCATAAAAAAAATCTTCCATCCCTTTGGGACGAAAGACTCGTGATTACCACCCAGATTCACACACATGTCACCATGTATGCCTCGTGAGGTTTCCTTCCTTGTAGAAACCATGATTCTGTAACGGGAATACCCGGAAAGGCATACTGAATTCCGCCTTTCACGCTCAGAAACGCACTTCGATAACTCCTGTCTCATCCGCTCCCACTCTCCGGACTCGCTTGAAAGACCTTAAAAGAAACCTACTCTTTTTCTTCATCGCTGCAAGTGCCCATACTATAACATGATAAAATGACTGTGTCAAGGTGAAATTTGGAAAGCCCCTTGCCTTTAGCTGCTAAAGGCTTAGATAAACTGATTCACCGGAAAGCCATCTGCTGAAAAGCCTTTTCCGCAAAGGCAGGACAAAATAGTCATATTTCTTCTGTCATTGAATGGCCCCATCTGTCGGAAGCCAGAAAAGCAGTAAAGGTCCAAAATTTTTGCATAACCCTCTTGAAAAATATCTTCATATAAGGCATAATAGTCTACGTGAGAGTTATGGGCGATTAGCTCAGCTGGGAGAGCGTCTGCCTTACAAGCAGAATGTCAGCAGTTCGATCCTGTTATCGCCCACCACCAAAAAAGACACTATGTGCTTCGCGCCGTAGTGTCTTTTTGTTTTTCCTTTTCTTTCACCCGTCATTTAACCTCCTGCATCCGCGATTCACTATGTCTTGCGCGTCGCTTTCGCTCCTTCAAGACATGTTCTCTGCAGAACCAGTTCGATCCTGTTATCGCCCACCACTAAAAAGACACTATGTGCTTTGCGCCGTAGTGTCTTTTTTGTTTTTCCTTTTCTCTCACCCGTCATTTAACCTCCTGCATCCGCGGTTCACCAGACGGCTATTCTTCATCAAAAAAGGACGCCCTCTTACGGGCATCCTTTTTTGCTTTTCTATGCAATCTTATTCTTCCATGGGAAGGGTGGATCCCCCTACTGGGATTACATAGACACTGGCGTCCTTTCCCATTTTATCCAAAGCAGCGTCCACAGCCTGCTGCAGATCATGGAACGGGGTCATATTGGCCTTGGTCACCATGGCATCATCCATATCGGTAACCAGATAAATGCTGCATTTCTTCTGTACCAGAGCCAGAGCGGCCGATTTATGGCCTCCCAGTTCAAAGTGCTCATGAATCGCCTTGATCCGGTCATCAGGGGTATCATATTTCTGAATCCAGTCGCCGAAGACGGTGCTGCCATAGCCTTCTTTACAGGAGGCGGATACCACCATAATGCCGCCTTCTTTCACTGCATGCTTGGCATTATCAATGGATTTCTGCGCCTGATACAGGTTGATATCCTTAGGATAGCCGCCGGTAGAAACAATAACCACATCTGCGGGCTTGTCGATTTTGATTTTATAAATGCTGTCCAGGAAACGGCAGGCTTCCCGATGGGCCTTGATTCTGTCTCCTGCTGCCGCAAAGGCAATCTTCTTATGATCATCCAAAGCCACATTGACGATGAAGTCCACAGGGCAGAAATGATATACTTCTTCAATATCTTCACGAACCGGATTTCCTTCCAAATGGCCTGCGTAGGCACCGGGGCGAATCATATTCTTATGGTTGGACTGAATGGCATCATGAGAAGAAACACCGGGCATAATCGCTTTCATGCCGCCGGAATAACCAGCAAAATAATGATATTCCACATTGCCCGTAAGAATACGGCGGTCTGCTTCAGCAACGGTTTTAAAGATATCCACAGATGTACCATTTTTACAGGTGCCCATGTGGACGCACTGTTCGGGATCGCTGTCAATGCACCTGATTCGGCTGTAAATTTCTTCTCCTACAAGCCGTTTCTTTTCTTCTTCTGTCTGCTTTCGGTGGGATCCAAGACCAAATACTACAGTAATGTCTTCATCCTTCACCCCTGCCTTTTCCAGTTCCTCCACTACGCAGGGAACCATGACCCAGGAAGGTGCCGGACGGGTGACGTCGCTGGCCACGATGACCACTTTTTCACCAGGTTTTACGATTTCAGAAAGTCTGGGGGTCCCTATGGGATGAGCCAATGCCCTTCTGACCTCTGCCGCCTCCGATTCCACCGCCGGACACTGCTTCGGATTCAGTTCCACCGGATGATGGCTGTCATCCACATGAAAGGGTACATAATCTTTGAAATATTTGATTTTAAATTCCATCCTGTCCATCTCCTTATTCTTTGGAAATATGGGGCTGCCACGTTATAACGATGTATTTCTATATGTATATTATACCTTATTTAACAAAATAATCCCATCGGAAATTAAGAAATTCACCGGGCCATAGAAAAGCGGCCCCTTTGGAAAAGGTGCCGCTTTTTCTCCTATTCGGTTATTTTATACCATATCCGCCAGAGACAGAATCAAATCCCTGCTCTTTTCCCAGCCCAGGCAGGGGTCCGTAATAGATTTTCCATAAACCCCATCGCCGATTTTCTGGTTTCCATCTACGATATAGCTTTCAATCATGAGTCCCTTCACTATATGCCGGATATCATCGGCATATTGACGGCTGGCCATAACATCTTTGGCAATTCTGATCTGTTCCATGTATTTCTTGCCGGAGTTGTTATGGTTGCAGTCTACTACAATGGCCGGATTTTTCAGATTTCTTTCTCCATACATATCTGCCACTTTCCGAAGATTTTCGTAATGGTAGTTAGGCATACTGGTACCGAAATGGTTCACATAGCCTCGAAGGATGGCATGGGCCAGCGGATTGCCGGTGGTATGGACCTCCCAGCCGTGGAAAAGAAAATCCTGCTCACTCTGGGCTGCTTCGATGGAATTCATCATCACCGACAGATCACCGGAAGTGGGATTTTTCATTCCTACAGGAATGCCGGCGCCGCTGGCAATCATACGATGCAGCTGGTCTTCTACGGACCGGGCACCAATGGCGCCATAGGAAAGAAGATCCGACAGGTAACGATGATTTTCCGGATACAGGATTTCTTCTGCACAGGTAAAGCCGGTCTGCTCGATGACATGAACATGCATGCGACGAATGGCCTTGATTCCTTCCATCATATTTTCCTTCCCCTCCGGATCCGGCTGGTGCAGCATACCTTTGTACCCTTTACCAATGGTCCGCGGTTTATTGGTATAAACCCGGGGAACAATGAAAAGACGATCCTTCACTTCGTCCGCCACCTTAGCCAGACGGCTGCAGTAGTCCAGTACAGCCGGCTCATTATCTGCAGAGCAGGGTCCGATAATCAGGAGGAATCTATCATCCTTACCGGTCATAATGTCAGCGATTTCCTGATCCCTTTTTTCTTTTAATTTTCGGAACTCCTCTTTCAGCGGGATTTCCTGTTTGATTTCCATCGGTTCCGGAAGTTTCCGGATAAACTGCATCTGTTCCATACATGTCACCTTTCGCTGCGATTTTTATAAAAAATTATTCATCCACTTTTTCAATCTTAAATACATTAATAGTTTCCACATCGGGGCAGCAGAATAGGGCTGTCCCTTTTTTCTGCCCAGGCTGAGGGATTTCGCCTCCATAGCGCAGAATGTCTATATAGGGAAACGCCACATGCATCACCATGGGACAGATCTGTCCCCGGTCTTTGTCAAAATCCCAGGAATCACCTACCCGGTGTCCTCTGTGGCAGGGGCACTTTCCCAGCCTGTCTACACAGGTAATTTTTATTTTCGGTCTTCTTGGCATGAATCAATCACCTCCAGACAGGATTCTACTGGAATTCCCTTAAAAGAATCACCATTGCTGCTGCTCAGTACAATCATCTGACGCACTGCCATCATGGCTTTATCTACAGAATCCATCATGGAAACCCCGTTCATCACATGTCCCATGAAAATGGCGGAAAAAATATCCCCCGTTCCCGGGAAACGGACAGGAATCATATCAAAGGTACGAAGGAAATATTCTCCCCTGTCCTTATCAAAGCCTGCCACTGCATTCTCTCCATCCACTTTGGCGCTGGTAATGGCTATGGAGCCGTTCCCCATACGATGCAGCCTGCCCAGAAGATTCTTCATAGCCACCCAGGAGAGGCCTTCCTTTTTATAGGTCTCGCCTGCAATAAGGGCTGCTTCTGTATAATTGGGAACCATGTAATCAGCCTGGGAAACCAGGCGCCGCATGCCTTCCACCGTCCGCTCTGTGAGACCGTTATACAGATGGCCTTCATCTCCCATGATGGGATCCACAAAAATCTTTGTCCCCTTTAACCGCTCCCGGCTGCAGTAATTGGCAATCATGGCAGCCTGGGCAGGAGAAACAATAAAGCCTGTGGAAATGGCATCAAAAGAAAACCCCAGCGCTTTCCACACACCTATGGTATTTCTCATATAATCCGTGGTATCCAGGATTTCAAAGCGCCCATAGTCCAGCGTATTGGAAACAAGGGCCGTGGGAAGATTGTAAATATGGTGGCCCATATGAGTCAGCACCGGCATCATGGCCGCCAGTGCTACCTTCCCGTATCCCGGCAAATCGTTGACCAAAAGCAGATGTTTTCCCAAAATATCCCTCTTTCCTGTAGCAATGTGCCTCTATTTTATCATATCTTTGAAAAAAGCAGGTAAAAGAATATAATGTTTATAAAAAAGTTCCCATTCATTGAAAGGAAAGAGGAATCCATGCATATTTTTATCAGGGATGAATTTGATCTTTATAAAATCATACACAGCGGTCAGTGCTTCCGGGCAGTCGAAATAAATGACGGCCTTTTCCGCTTCATCACCGGCCGCCATGTTCTCTACATACGCCATATACAGGGTATCCGTTATGATGTGTCCTGCTCACCATACCTGTGGAATCACCTGTGGAAGCCCTATTTCGATCTGTCCGAAAACTATGAAGCCATCCGAAACAGTATAAGTCCAAATGACCATTACCTTCAAAAGGCAGCCGACTACAGCAGGGGCATCCGTATCCTCAGGCAGGACCCCTGGGAAACACTGATTACCTTTATTATCTCCCAGAGAAAATCCATCCCCGCCATTGCTTCTGCTGTAGAAAAACTATGCCAGAAGGCCGGAGAGGAAATCAAAACACCTCTGGAAATACTCTATACCTTTCCGACGCCCCAAAAACTTTCTTCCCTGTCCCCGGAGGACCTCAAAGCCTGTTCCCTGGGCTACCGCATCCCCTATATTGCCAAATCAGCGGAAATCATAAAAAAATCGCCACACCTGCTGAAGGATATGGCGAAATATGATGATGAACAGCTATTGAACGCCCTGATGGAACTTCCCGGCGTTGGTATCAAAGTAGCAAACTGCACAGCCCTCTTCGGCTTCCATCGCACAGCCCTGGCACCGGTGGACGTATGGATAAAGCGGGTCATTGATCAAAAATACGAAGGATCCAATCCCTTTCCCGCCTATGGGCAAAAGGCTGGCATTATGCAGCAGTACCTTTTCTACTACGCCCAAAGTACCGGCATGAAATAAATACTAAAATTGCAGCCCCGCCTTCTTCAGGGTTTTGAAAGTATAGGTCAAGATATGATACAGAGTCTCGCTGTCTTCGGCAGTGAGATTTTTCTCATCCATGTTTTTCAAATCCTTATAATAGAAACCCAGCTTCTTTTCCAGCTCCCGGCGAACCTCTGATTCCGGCACTGCAGTTTCCTGTTTTTTCTGATTGTTTTCATCCTTCATTTCCTGCTTCAGCGCATCCAGCTCTGCTTTCAGCTGGAACGTTTTCTCTTGAAGACTGCCATTTTCTCCGCGAAGAGACTCAATGGTAAGGTTCAGCCCTTCATTGGCATCCCTCTCCTGAGATAAATTCACCTGAAGACATTCTACTGTCCCTTTCAGCGCTGCAATGGTATCTCTGGCAGCCAGGAACCCTTCCCGATTCAAACCATTCCCACTCATATCTATACCTCCTGTTTAACCTGTACTTCTTTACTCCTATTTTATCACACAACATAGGATTTGAAAGATAAACCTCAGGAACGCTGTTTCACAAATTTCTGGACCACCTGCTTATAGGCCGGACCATTCACCGCCATTTCCATAGTATGGGCAGCCCCATCAAAAATATAAAGCTCCTTCACGCTGCTGGAAGAATCAGCCAGAAGCTCATGAGCCACCGATGGAGGAACAAGCATATCCGCGCCGCCATGAAGGAAAAGCACCGGAGAAGACATACGAGTCACCTGGGATGCCGGATCCACATCGGACAAAATTCGGCCGGTATGGAAAAACATGGCCGCCTGCATAAAAGGATTCAACACATCCATGCCAAGGACCAGCCGATCATCGCCGGTATAGGTCATAATCTTATCTCGTCCCAGTGCCAATAGATTCCCATACGAACTGTCAGCCACATAGAACTTCATATGCTGCCCCTCCTCACTGCCGCTGTAAATCAAAGCCATGGCAGCGCCAAGAGAAATTCCGTGAAATCCGATCTCCATAGATGGATTCTTAGACCGCAGAAAATCAACCCAGGCATTCATATCATCCACATCATGAATCCCCCAGTCCGTATGACCACCGCCGCTCTCGCCATGGCCCCGAAGATCCACCAGAAGCACATTGTATCCCATATCCTGGTACATAGAAATATAAGGAACGCACATTGACCGATTCTGATACAGTCCATGAAGAAGAACCACCGCCTTCCGGCCACCTTTCACGGTCTCGATATAAGTTCCCCGAAGCTCTGTACCATCTTTGGAAGGCACCATCACCCTCTGCCAGCCATACCGATCTTCAAGCCCATGAATCCTTCCCAAATCCAGACGATGATTCTCAATCCCAAGAATCCTGTCCCAGGGCGCATTAAAAAGCTCTTCATAGGATAGATTGCCTGCATAAAAGCCAAGACTCAAAGCAGCAAAAAGAACAAGTATAATCAACCATTTGATCAGTTTAAATAGAAAATGCATCATATCACCTGATGTTAAGTATAAACCATGGATAAGCCATTTGAAAAGAGATAAGGTATGCCATAGATTCTGGGGCGCAGAAGATTCTTAAGATGGACCGGCCCTATGGGCCGGAGGGTTCGTAAGTTTGACGGCCCTT
>OHZL01000015.1_pt1 | contig 100980 bp, 86 predicted proteins | sample 1580531 | NCBI WGS metagenome assembly OHZL01 (sample SAMEA3882522, study PRJEB24775) | human gut metagenome | biome: human-associated habitat; feature: intestine environment; material: feces | place: Netherlands | collected 2009/2010 | reverse complement strand
GTGATGGATTACTTATTGAAGTACATAATGATCCAGAACATGCATTATGTGATGGGGCTCAGTCATTAAAGCCTAAAAAATATACAAAACTTATTGAAGAATTAAGAGAAATCGGTAAGGTTGTTGGAAAGGAAATCTAAAATGAAATTAAATGTGAACTTAGGAAAAGACAGTTATCCTATATATATTGAACAAGGTATCTTAAATAAAACAAAAGAACTAATTTCCCAAGTCTTCACAGGTGCGAAAATCGTTATTGTCTCTGACGATAACGTTTTTCCACTTTATGGAGAACAGTTAGTTAATCAGTTAAAAGATACTTATGAAGTCTCTACAGTAGTCATTCCTCATGGAGAACCATCTAAGAGATTTGATATTCTTCCTTCTATCTATTCACAATTACTAGAAGCTAAGATTACAAGAACTGATTTACTTATTGCGCTAGGTGGAGGCGTTATTGGTGATTTAGCTGGATTTGTGGCAAGTACTTATATGCGTGGTATTAAGTTTGTACAGATTCCTACTTCATTATTATCACAGGTTGACTCTTCAGTAGGTGGTAAAGTGGCTGTAGATTTACCTGAAGGAAAGAACTTAGTCGGTGCTTTTAAACATCCATTACTTGTTCTTATTGATCCACTCACTCTTAAAACATTAGATCCTCATTTTATTACTGATGGTATGGGAGAAGTCATTAAATACGGTTGTATCAAGGATAAAGCTTTATTTGATCAATTAGCTGGTTATAGAGACTTTGATGATCTTTATAAAGACATTGATGAAATTATCTATAAATGTGTAGATATCAAAAGAGATGTTGTAGAAAAGGACTTATATGACTTTGGCGATCGTTTATGCTTAAACTTTGGTCATACTATTGGACACTCAATCGAGCAACATTTCCATTATGAAAAATATTCTCATGGTGAAGCAGTAGGAATCGGTATGGTAGCTATCACCCGTATCGCAGAACTTAAAGGCTTATGTGAACAAGGCACTACTAAACGTATAGAAGAAGCCTTAAGTCACTATAACCTTCCTACTCATGCCAATGTCCCTACAAAAGAACTACTTAAAGCTATTGATCTAGATAAGAAAAACATCAATTCAACACTATCTTTTGTTTTACTTAAAACAATAGGAGAGTATTATGTACATAAGGATCAAAAAGAGATGATTCTGGAAGTAGAGGACATATAATGACAAAAATCACTATTACACCAAAAACACTTCAAGGAACAATTGCGGTTCCCCCTTCTAAATCATTAGCCCATCGTGCTATTATCTGTGCAGCCCTCGCACCAGGTATGAGCCGTATTAGTGGTATTGATTACTCAGAAGACATTGAAGCTACAATAGAAGGTATGAAAGCCTTAGGTGCTATTATTAAACAGGAAGGCGATACTTTAATTATTGATGGTTCTATTACTTTAGGACTAGGAAGAGTAGAAATAGATGCCCATGAATCAGGTTCTACATTACGTTTTTTAATGCCTTTATCACTCGTTAACTTTTCTCGTGTACATTTTGTAGGTAAAGGAAAACTTGGACAAAGACCACTTGATGTATACTATGATATCTTTGATAAACAAAAGATTGCATACCTTAGAAAAGACTCAGAACGTTTAGATGTTATTCTAGATGGTCAGCTTCATTCAGATATATTTGAAGTACCAGGTAATGTTTCTTCACAATTTATCAGTGGTTTATTATTCACTTTACCTTTATTAAAGGGTGATTCTTTAATTAAAATCACTACACCATTAGAATCTAAAGGTTATATTGACTTAACACTTGATATGTTAGAAAAGTTTGGTATTGAAATTATTAATCATGATTATCAGGCATTCCAGATCCGTGGTAATCAGAACTATAAGCCATGTGATTATAATGTAGAAGCAGACTTCTCACAGGCTGCTTTCTATCTAGTTGCTGATTTACTAGGAAGTGATATTACACTTACTAATCTTAATATGCACTCATCACAAGGTGATAGAGCTATTTTAGATATTGTGGAACAGATGGGTGGAGAAATTGTAGAAACAAGTGCGGGTATTAAAGTAGTCTGTGACAAAATCAAACCTGCCACTATTGATGCTTCACAATGTCCAGATTTGATGCCTGTTGTATCAGTGGCTTGTGGTCTTGCAGAAGGGACGTCACACATCATCAATGCATCACGTTTACGTATTAAAGAATGTGACCGTCTCACTGCTTCTGTAGAACTATTAAAAGCTGCTGGTATTGATGCAGTTGAAGAAGAAGACAGTATGACTATTACAGGATCTCATTCTTATAATAGTGCAGAAGTAACAAGCTCTAATGATCATCGTATGTGTATGGCTGAAGCTATTTTATCTACACGTGCCAATGGCCCAATTACTATTGATGATAAGGATTGTGTTAAGAAGAGCTATCCAGGTTTCTTTGAAGATTTCACATCTCTAGGTGGTGAATATCATGAGTGCTAATTGGGGACATCATATCGAATTATCTTTATTTGGTGAAAGCCATGGGAAGGCTATTGGAATCACAATAGGGCATCTTCCTGCTGGTATTAAGCTAGATATGGATGCCATTAATAAGGATATGCAAAGACGTGCTCCAGGTAAGAACTTAATGAGTACGCAAAGAAAAGAAGCAGACGAAGTAGAAATACTCAGTGGTGTATTAGATGGTTATACAACAGGTGCACCACTATGTGGAATTATTAAAAATACATCCCAGCATTCTAAAGACTATTCTTATTTAAAGGATAATATGCGTCCAGGACATTCAGATTATCCTGCTTATATTAAATATAAAGGCTTTAATGATGTGAGAGGAGGAGGACACTTCTCTGGAAGACTTACAGCACCAATCGTTTTTGCAGGTGCTATCGCGAAACAAATCTTAAAAGAAAAAGGTATTCATGTCGGTGCACATATTCTTTCTATTAAAGATGTGAAGGACACGCATTATCCTTTAGATATTTCTCCATCTTACTTAGAAGAATTGAATCAAAAAGACTATCCTGTTATTCATGATGATGTTTATGCTTTAATGCAGGAAACAATCGAAGAAGCTAGAAAAGAAGGTAATAGTGTAGGTGGAAAGATTGAATGTGCTGTCACTGGACTACCAGCAGGAGTTGGAAATCCATTCTTTGATAGTATTGAAGCCCATTTATCACCATTACTCTTTAGTATTCCTGCAGTTAAGTCAGTCTCATTTGGTGATCTAGATGATATCACTTTACTTAAAGGATCAGAAGCGAATGATGCCTACTATTATGAAGGAGAAGAAGTGAAAACTTCTACAAACCATAATGGTGGTATTACAGGTGGTATTTCTAATGGTATGCCATTACTCTTTACGGTAGGTGTTAAACCAACCCCATCTATTTCCTTAAAACAGAATACAATCAATGTGAAAACACATGAAAATACAGAATTAGAAATCGTGGGAAGACATGATCCATGTATCATTCCTCGTGCGATTGTCGTTGTAGAAGCTATGGCAGCACTAGGTGTATTAGATATGTTGGAGGCTTTATGAAAGATTTAAAAACATGTCGAGAAGAAATAGATGCAATCGATAAGGAAATTATTGCCTTATTTGAAAAACGTATGCATGTAGCTAAGGATGTTATTACATATAAATTAGCGCATGATATGCAGATCTTCCAGAAGGATAGAGAAAAAGAAGTTATCCAGAAGAATGTAGATCGTTTAGAAGATAAATCTCTAGAATCTTATGCAAAAGCATTTGTCCAGGATACAATGAATCTCTCTAAAAGCTATCAGTCTACTTTTATTCCTTTAAAGAAATATGAAGCGACTGAAATTAAAGAAAACTTTAAAGTAGGTTATCAAGGTGTTCCTGGATCTTTCTCTAATCAGGCTATGAAAAGCTGGTTTGGAGACATTGAAGGCATCAACTACCCTCACTTTGAAGATGTTTATCAGGCATTAGAAAAAGGTGAAATAGACTATGGTGTACTCCCTCTAGAAAACTCTTCTACAGGTGCTATTAATGATAACTATGACTTACTCACTCAGTATGGCTTTTATATTGTAGGTGAGCAGTCTATCACAATAGATCAGAATCTACTTGGTATCAAAGGAGCCACTCTAGAAGATATTAAGGATGTCTATAGTCATGTGCAGGGCTTGAAACAAACATCTGAATTCTTAAATGCACATCATATTGAAGGTCATGAGTATCTCAATACAGCTGCAGCTGCTAAATATATCAGTGAAGCACAGGATAAACATATCGGTGCCATTGCTTCTACTGAAGCAGCTAAACTCTATAATCTTGATATTATTGCCAAGGCAATACAAAATGATCAAAGCAATCATACACGCTTTATTATTATCGCAAGACAATATGAAATCAGACCATCTGCCAATCGTATCAGCATGGTCTTCACAGTTAATCATGAAGTCGGTGCTCTTTATGAAGTCATGAGAGTTGTAAAGGAACATAACATCAACATGGCCCGCATTGAATCAAGACCACTCCCATTATCTCCATGGGAATACTATTTCTATTTAGATATAGATGGCAACTTGAATCAAGATCATGTCCAGCGTGCTTTACAGGAAATCAAAACATATACCAATACATTTAGAATGATTGGTAACTATGAAAGGAAGGAATCATGAAAAATATCGTTTTAATTGGAATTATGGGCAGTGGTAAAACAACATTTGGAAAAATTCTTTCACAAAAAACAGGTCATGAAATGATTGACCTTGATGATTATCTTGTGAATCGCTTTAATATGTCCATTCCAGATATGTTTCAAATTTCTGAAGACTACTTCAGAAACAATGAAACAATATGCTGTAAAGAAGTATCTGAGTTAGAAGGAAAGATCATCTCTACTGGTGGTGGAGTGATTAAAAGACCTGAAAACATTGCATATCTAAAGAAGAATGGTGTTGTTTTCTATATTGACCGTCCAATTGAAGATATTGTGAAGGATGTCGATCCAAGTGGCAGACCTCTATTAAAGGATGGCCCAGACAAACTCTATGCCTTAGATAAAGAACGTAGAGATAAATATATGTCCTCATGTGACTATCATATTATAAATGATGGATCACTTGAAAAAGTCATAGATACCATTCTAGATATCATGAAGAAATACGATAAATCCCCATTATAAGGGGATTTTTTGGTATTTGCATAAAGTGTAAATATATACTATAATAGGGCTTTGTTTCGAGAGGAGAAAAGAATGGAAAAATTATTTCATTTAAGAGAACATGGGACAAATGTTAAGACTGAAATACTAGCTGGTATTACAACTTTCTTAGCAATGGCCTATATTCTTGCAGTCAACCCTGCTATTCTAGGACAGGCACACATGAGTCATCAAGGTGTTTTCCTTGCAACTGCAATCTCTGCAGGTGCCGCAAGCATCTTTATGGGATTAATGGCAAACTACCCAGTCTCTCTTGCACCAGGGATGGGGGTTAACGCATTATTCACTTATACAATTGTAGGACAGATGGGATTATCACCTGAAGGCGCATTAGCCTGCGTATTTGTATCAGGTATCATTTTTGTCATCATTACAGTGACAAACATCCGTCGTATGATTATTAATGCGATTCCTGCACAGTTAAAGCTTGCGATTGGTGCAGGTATTGGTTTCTTTGTAGCCTTTGTAGGTTTAAAGAATGCAGGTATCGTAGTGGCAAGTGAATCTACATTTGTATCACTAGGAAACTTTAAGAATCCAACAGTATTACTTGCTTTATTTGGAATCATCATCACATTAGTATTATTAGTAAAGAATAAGCCAGCAGCCGTATTTTATGGCTTAATCATTACTGCAGTAGTCGGTGTTGTATTTGGTTCATTCTTTGGACTAAAAGGAATGCCACAGTTACCAACTAAACTTGTATCAGTGAACTTTGATTTCAGTTTAGTGGGTGCTTTTGCGAGAGGGTTCAACGAAATGTTCACTCATCCACAGTGTATCGTTGCAATTTTCTCATTATTATTTGTAGATTTCTTTGATACAGCTGGTACATTAGTAGCTGTTGCATCTAAAGCTGATTTGATTGATGAAAATGGTGAATTAGTGAATGTTGAACGTGCATTACTTGCAGATGCTGTAGGTACTGTATTTGGTTCAATGATTGGTACTTCTACAGTGACATCTTTCGTAGAATCTACTTCAGGCGTTGGAGTAGGAGGACGTACTGGCTTGACATCATGTACAACAGGTATCTGTTTCTTATTAACAGTATTCTTCTATCCAGTATTATCTATGATCACTGATGCAGTCACTGCACCAGCTTTAGTTATCGTTGGTATCTTAATGGCGTCACAGTTAAAGGATATTAAGTGGGACAACTTGATCTTTGCAGCAAGTGGTTTTGTGACTATCATCTTTATGATTCTTGGTTACTCAATCAGTAATGGTATCGCATTAGGATTCATCGTTTATGTCATCAGCATGATTGCGACAGGTCAGGCTAAAGACATCAACAAGATGGTCTGGGTATTATTCTTACTATTTATCGCATATTTCGCATTCTTAATCTAAAACCAGCATTGCTGTTTTTTTTTTCTTTTGTTCATATAATGTTTTTAAAACTTGAGTATAATAGAACTCAAAGGAGTGAGATGTATGAATGATTTAATGAAAACCCCTAAAATAACACCAAGAATACAGTCCACATTAAAACATACTGTAGAAGTACCAGAAGTGATGTACAAAGCCAGTGGTATTAATGTGAATGGAAGACGTATAAAAAGCTTACTATTTAGTACGGATGTTGCACTTATTGCGAATAATAACGCTGATGCGATTCTTTCTGTTTATCCTTTTACACCTACTATTCAGATCACCAATGCGATTATCGGAGTCGCTAGACAACCAGTCTTTGTAGGAGTAGGTGGAGGAACTACTAATGGTGCAAGAGTATTCAAGATTGCCTTGGATGCAGAATTACATGGTGCAGCTGCTGTTGTACTCAATGCTCCCGTACATACAGAAATGATCAGAGAATTATCACGTCTAGTAGATATTCCTATTGTTTTAACTGTAGTATCACTAGATGAAGACTTGGAAGAACGTATGTTACATAGTGGTGCGAGAATCATTAATGTATCTGGTGGAAAACAAACAGTAGAAATCGTCAAGGCACTACGCGCTATTGATAAAGATTTCCCAATTATCGCGACAGGTGGACCAACTGAAGACACAATTAAAGAAGTCATTGAAGCAGGTGCAAACGCAGTGACATTTACCCCTCCTACAAGTGCTGAAATATTCAAAGGTATGATGGAAAACTATCGTGAACAGATGAAGAAGTATTTGTATATCCCATTTATGATTATTTGTGTTATTATGTGGACAAATGCATAAAAGGAGGAATAGAATTTGAAACAATATCTAGATATGTGTCGCTATATCCTAGAACATGGAGAAGACCGTCCTGACCGCACAGGGACTGGTACACGTTCTGTATTTGGATATCAGACACGCTATGATTTACGTGAAGGATTTCCTCTTCTTACTACTAAGAAGATGTATTTACGTCCTATTGCGGAAGAACTATTATGGTTTATCAAAGGTGATACAAATATTAAATATCTTGTAGACCGTAATGTGAAAATATGGAATGAATGGCCTTATGAAGACTTTAAGAAGAGTGAAGACTTCAATGGTGAAACATTAGAAGAGTTTGTAGAAAAGATCAAGAATGATGATGAATTTGCGAAGAAACATGGTAATTTAGGCCCAGTTTATGGTGCACAGTGGCGTAACTTTAATAATGAAGGCACTGACCAGTTAATGAAGCTTATTGATTCTTTAAAGAATAACCCATTCTCTAGAAGACATATTATTTCTGCATGGAATCCTAGTCAGGTAGATGAGATGGCTTTACCACCATGTCATACACTTATGCAGTTTTATGTATCTAGTGATCAGAAGTATTTAAGCTGTCAGTTATACCAGAGAAGTGCTGATACATTCTTAGGTGTTCCATTTAATATTGCATCATATGCCTTACTTACATGTATGCTTGCACAAGTATGTGGCTATGAACCAAAAGAATTCATTCATACTATTGGTGATGCGCATATTTATAAGGATCACTTTGATGTAGTCAAGACACAGATTGAAAGAGAACCACTTCCTCTTCCTCATCTTGTATTAAATAAAGACATTGATAATCTATTTGATTTCAAGATTGAAGATATCAAGCTAGAAGGTTATCAGTCTCATGGTCCATTGAAAGGTAAGGTCAGTGTATGATTACTATCATTGTTGCAGCTGATCAAAATAATCTCATTGGGAAAAAGGGAACAGACAATGGGATGCCATGGCACAATAGTGAAGACTTTAAACACTTTAGAAGTACAACACTTAATCATACATTATTAATGGGAAAAACAACTTACCAGGCAATAGGTAAACCATTACCTAAACGTCATACTATTGTACTTTCTCATAATTTTGAAGATGATAGAGTAGAAGTAGTGGATGATTTAGTAGGCACTATTAAAGCTTTTAAAGAACGTGGTGAAGATCTCTTTATTTCTGGTGGTGCTTCTGTATATAAACAGGCACTTCCATATTGTGATCAAATTCTTTTATCACGTATTCCTGGTGATTATACAGGAGAAACATATTTCCCTGACTTTTCTGAATATAACTATCGTCTCGTAGAAGAAAAGCCATTTGAGACATTTACACTAGAAATCTATCAAAAATGAAAAGACTTATATTAATTGTGCTTCGTTTTTTCTTTGAATTACCAGTACTGATCTTCCAGTTAAAACATATCAAGAAGCATAAGGATACGATTCCTTTTGAAGATCGTATTGACTGGACAAGAAGACTTTTAAAGAAAGCAACTAAAAGAGCACGTGTTAATCTAACTATTACAGGTACAGAATATCTTCCTGAAACAGATGGTTTCTTTGTAGCTCCAAACCATCAGGGATTATTTGATGTCCTTGCATTATTTGACAGTATTGAACGTCCTTTCAAGATTGTCTTTAAAAAAGAACTATTAGATGTTATCTTCTTAAGAGATGTGGCTGAATTCATGGAATATCCTGCTATTGATCGTACAAACTTAAGAGCTTCTATGAAGCTTATGAGACAGGTTAAAAAGGAAATGTCTGAAGGAATCCCTTATGTGATCTTTCCAGAAGGGACACGTTCTAAAAAGGGAAATGAATTATTAGAATTCAAGGGTGGTTCATTTAAACCAGCTATGGATGCACAGGTGCCAATTATTCCATGTGTCATGCATAACTGTTTTAAAGTATTAGACAGTAACTCTATTAAGAGAGTTGATTGTGGTATTTATTATCTATCACCAATTCCATATGAAGAATATAAGGATATGAACAGCGTAGAAGTAGCTAATCTTGTACAAACAAGAATACAGACTAAAATGGATGAACTCGAAGAACGTGCTTAGGCATGTTCTTTTTTTTATGAAACTATAAATAGAAGGGATAATTTGGTATAATGGGTGAACAAGGAAGGAGAGGATCTTATGTTTGGACACTTACAGATTAAAAGTGCTTATAGCTTTCAGGAGAGTACAATACTTATTCAATCTCTTATCGACAACGCAAAATCAAAGCATATCCAGGCTCTTGCCTTAACAGATGATAATAACATGTATGGGGCCTATGAATTCTATGAAGCATGTACAAAAGCTTCAATTAAACCAATACTAGGTGTGAATGCCTCTATTATGTTTAATGATGATTTAATACATTTATTACTTTATGCACGTGATGATGTTGGTTATAAAGATTTAGTACGTATTGTGAGTGATATTAATCTCAATGAGAAAAAAGCTATCACATTGAAAGCTTTATCCAACTATCGTGATCATCTTTATATTGTTTCTCATGAATATGAAGATAGACTCATTGAACAAGAAGCGACAAGTAAAGAAGACTTATTAACACATGCACAAACAGAACGACCAGTAATGAGCTTTATGAAGACTATGAAGAGTCTTTTTGGTGCCTCTTATCGTATTATGATTGTAGAAGATGGGATTAAAGGACATTCACTTCGTAACCAAACACTTATCAAATATGCTCAATTCTTAGATATTCCATGTATTTGGGGTAATGATGTGCGTTATTTGCATTCTCATGATGCTTTCACATTAGATTTATTACAAGCTTCTAAAAAAGGAGAAGTTTTGAATAAGGATCATGAGCCACTTACAACTGATCGTTACTTAAAATCAGAAAAAGAAATCAGAGAGATATTTGGGCGTTATCCAGATATTATTAAAAATACAGAAGAAATCATTGATAACTGTTATGGGTCTATCCAAAAGGCAGAAAATGGTCTTCCTCACTATAAAACACCTACAGGTGATAGTGGGGCATATTTAAGACATTTATGTATTAAAGGACTTAAACAACGCTTTAAAAATCAGCCTATCACAGATGACTATAAAGATCGTTTACTCTATGAATTAAAAATTATTCATACAATGGGTTATGATGATTATTTCTTGATTGTATTTGATTATGTACAATATGCAAAGAAACATGGTATACTCGTTGGCCCAGGAAGAGGATCTGCCGCAGGTTCACTTGTTGCCTATTGTTTAGGTATCACAAATATTGATCCATTAAAATATGATCTGCTCTTTGAACGTTTCTTAAATCCAGAAAGAGTATCCATGCCAGATATTGATGTAGACTTCCAGGATGATCGTCGTGATGAAGTCATTCAATATGTATGCAATAAATATGGACATGATCATGTGGCTCAGATTGTCGCTTTTTCTACCTATGGTCCTCGTGTTGCGATAAAAGATATAGGAAAAGTGATGGGAATCCCCTTACCAAGACTAGAAATGATTGCGAAGATGGTTCCTACTGCTCCTAAGCATCGTAAAAGTATTACTGAAGTCTATTCTACAAGTGCTTCATTCCAGGATATGATTCAAAAAGATCCAGTTCTTTCACGTCTTATTGCGCCTATGAGCTTAGTAGAATATTTACCACGTAATATTACTATGCATGCTGCTGGTGTTGTCTTATCCTATGAACCATTAAGAGATGTAGTTCCTTTAGTCATTGGTCCTAGTGATATGATCATGAGTCAGTACTCTAAGGACTATATTGAAAAAACAGGACTCCTTAAGATGGACTTTCTAGCCTTAAAGAACCTCACTATGATTGACTATATTATGAAGGATATTGAAAGAAAATTAGGAAAAACATTCTCTATTAACACAATACCTCTTAATGATGCACGTACTTACCATCTTATTTCTCGTGGAGATACAACAGGTGTCTTCCAATTAGAATCAAGTGGTATGCGCTCATTACTTAAGAAGATGAAACCTGAATGCTTTGATGATATCGTTGCAGCCATTGCCTTATATAGACCAGGTCCAATGGAAAATATTCCTCTTTATCTAGAGGGTAGAAAGAATAAAAACAATATTACTTATTTGCTTAAAGAACTAGAACCTATTTTAAAATCTACCTATGGTATTATGATCTATCAGGAACAGATCATGCAGATTGCCCAGGTTATTGCTGGGTTCTCTTTAGGACGTGCAGATATATTAAGAAAAGCCGTGTCTAGCAAAGATGAAAGCATGATGGCAGGTATGAAGGAAGAATTTATTCAAGGGGCTATTAAAAAAGGCTTTAAAGAAGATGCCATCACAAGGCTTTATCAGATGATAGAAAAGTTTGCGAACTATGGATTTAATAAGAGTCATTCTGTTGCTTATGGGTATGTGGCTTATCAATTAGCTTACTTAAAGGCTAATTATCCACTCTATTTCTTTGCATCTATCTTATCGAATGAATCAGGTTCTGCTTCAAGTAAGATGCGCACAATTGAAGAATCTAAACGCTATGGAGTTAAGATTCTCCCACCTTCTATCAATTACTCTTATTCACGTTTTATGGTAGAAGAAGGTGGTATTCGTTATTCTTTAGTCTCTATTAAGAATGTAGGTTCTGCAGGTTATAAGATGATACTTAAAGAAAGAGAAAAAGGTCTCTTTAAAGATATGTATGATTTCTTAGCTCGTATACCTTCTCTTTCATCTAAGATGTTAGAAAGTTTAATAGATGCAGGGGCTTTTGATGAATTTAATAAAAATCGTGCCTATTTACGTAAGAATATTTCACTCATGATGGAGTATATACAATTAGGGGTCGATGAAAAACCAATCTTTGAAGAAGTCAGAGAAAATAAATTTGAACGTTTAGAAAGAGAAAAAGAAGTACTCGGACTTTATATATCTACACATCCTATTGTCTATGTAAAACAGAAGATCAAACATCCTTTAGTTAATCTTGTAGATGTAGAAAACTATATGGATCGTACAATACCAGTTGTATGTTCTATTAGTTCAGTGCGTGCCATTGTAGATAAGAAAGGAAGAGAAATGGCTTTTATTGAAGGTCAGGATGAAACAGGGCAGGTAGAATTTGTCTGTTTCTCTAACCAATATGAACGTTATAAGAATATATTTGAAAGAGGTAAGACTGTGGAAATGAATGTGCGTGTTCAATACCGTGATCGCTTATCTCTTATTATTAATCAAGTAAAGGAGTTATAAAATGGAAGAATTAATATTAATAGATGGGAACTCATTACTATTTAAAGCATTCTATGCCACTAGTTATACAGGTAACTATATGGTCAATCGTAATGGTATTCCCACTAATGGTGTCTATGGCTTTGCACGTATGGTGGAGAAGATTATCAGTACCAATCCTAAATATGTCATTGTTGCTTTTGACTATGGTAAGAAAACATTCCGCAATGAATTATTGGATACATATAAAGCGACACGAAAAGAAACACCCCAGGAACTTGTTCCTCAATTTGCGCTTGCAAGAGAATACCTCACTGCTCATAACATCACTTGGTATGAAATAGAAGGCTATGAAGGGGATGATATCATCGGTACACTTGTAGACTTTGGTGAAAAGAATAACCTTAAAGTCTCTGTTTATACAGGAGATAAGGATGCCAATCAGTTGATCTCACCTCAAACTACAATCTATCGTACCGTTAAAGGTGTTACTGAACTTGATATTTATAATGAACAGACTTTACTTGATAAATATGGTTTAAAGCCAGATCAGTTTAGAGATTTCTTAGGACTCATGGGTGATAGTTCTGATAATATCCCAGGTATTAAAGGTGTAGGTGAAAAGACTGCTTTAAAACTATTACATCAATATGGTACTATTGAAGGATTACAGGAACATCAGGATGAAATCAAAGGTAAGATGGGTGAGAAGATCAGAGCAGGTATGGAAGATGCCTTGATGAGTAAAAAAGTAGCCACAATACTAAGAGATATACCAATAGATGTAGATTTAGAAAAAGCCACATATCAGGGTTATGACTATGAAACACTCAAGTCATTCTATGAAAAATATGATATGAATTCTTTGATTAAATCTATGACGACTGAAGCAGCACCTAAAAAGGAATTGAAACTAGAAATAGTAGATCATATGCCTGAAATCACAAAGGACAGTGCTGTTTATCCTTCTATCTATGATACAAACTATCATCGTTCTATTATTTTAGGATATGGTATTTATAATGATGAACAGGCTTATTTCATCTCTTATGAAAATGCATTAAAGGATGAATCATTCTTAGCTTACTTAAAGGATGATAATAAGAAGAAGTATGGCTATGATATCAAGAGTGCAGTTATTGGCTCTAGATGGAATGGAATAGAAATCAACGGCTATACATTTGACTTATCACTTGCTTCTTATGTATTAGAGCCAGCTATTAAAGAAGAACTCAAATATGTTTGTACACATTTTGATTATGAAGGCGTGCAATATGATGAAGAAGTATTTGGAAAAGGTGCAAAGAAGCATATTCCAGATGATGACATCTTAGCTAATCATATTGTCTCTAAAGCCAAAGCTATTTATGAACTCAAAGATGTTGTCACAAAAGAATTAAAAGATAAAAATCAGTATGAACTATATGAAGACATTGAGCTTCCTGTTACACGAATCTTGGGTGAAATGGAATTTGCAGGTACTGAAATAGACTTAGATGTATTAAAGGAAATGGATACAGCTTTTGATGAAACAATTGAAAAACTAGCCAATGATATCTATCGTATCTCAGGTACTACATTCAATATCTCTTCACCTAAACAATTAGGTCAGGTTTTATTTGAAGATCTAGGATTAAAGGGTGGTAAGAAGACAAAGACTGGTTATTCTACAAGTCAGGATGTCTTAGAAAAAATTATTGATGCTCATCCCGTTGTTCCATTAGTATTAGAATATAGAATGTTGACTAAACTCTCTTCTACATACTTAAAAGGACTACAGGAACAGGTATTCCCAGACAACAAGATTCATACAATCTATAAACAGACTCTTACTCATACAGGACGTCTCTCTTCTGTTGATCCAAATTTACAGAATATTCCAGTTAGAAGTGAAGAAGGAAAACTCATTAGAAAAGCCTTTGTATCACATAATGGCTATCTTGTTTCATTTGACTATTCTCAGATTGAATTAAGAATACTTGCACATATGGCTCATGTTACTAATTTGATTGATGCCTTTAATCAGGGCAAAGATATCCATAGACATACTGCAGCTTTAGTATTTGGTGTAAAGGATGAAGAAGTCACTCCACAAATGCGTTCACAGGCAAAAGCCGTTAACTTTGGTATTATTTATGGTATGAGTGAATTTAGACTGTCTAAAGATATTGGTATGTCTATTTCTGAAGCAAGAGACTTTATTAATAAATATTTTGAAACATATCCAGAAGTAAAAACATATATGGATGAAGTTGTAGAAACATGTAAGAAACAGGGTTATGTCTCTACACTACTTAATAGAAAAAGATATATTCCTACAATCAATGATAAGAACTTTATGGTACGCCAGCAGGCGCAAAGATATGCAATGAATACACCAATCCAGGGAACAGGTGCTGATATTTTGAAGCTTGCGATGATTGAAGTAGATAAAGCACTTAAAGAAAAGAATCTTAAATCACAGATGATCTTACAGGTACACGATGAACTGATTTTTGATGTATTTGAAGATGAATTAGAAGAAGTCATGTCTTTAGTAAAAGAGAAGATGGAAAACTGCATTAAGATGGATGTTCCTCTTATTGTAGAAGGCAACTATGCCAAGAACTGGTGTGAATTAAAATAATGCCTGAATTACCAGAAGTAGAAACAGTACGAAGAACCTTAAAGAACTTCGTACTTCATAAAACAATTGACTCTATAGAAGTACGTTATCCACGTATTATTGATGGAGATGTAGAGACATTCGTCACTACACTCATTCATCAATCTATTTGTGATATAGACAGATATGGTAAATATTTGATCTTTATTTTAGATCATGATGCATTTATTTCTCATCTTAGAATGGAAGGGAAATACAATATAAAAATGAAAGATGAACCCTATGATAAACATGATCATATTATCTTTCATATGACAGATGGTACAGATCTTCGTTATAACGATACAAGAAAGTTTGGTCGTATGCAGTTAGTAGACAAAGAACACTATTGTGAATATCCACCACTTAATCGTTTGGGTCAGGAACCAATGGATGCTTCTTTTGATTACATCTATCCATGCATCCATCAAAGTCATCTGCCTATTAAACAATTATTACTAGACCAGTCTATTTTTACTGGTATAGGAAATATCTATGCGAATGAAATATGTTTTAGAATGGGGATGGATCCTCGCACAAGAGGTGATCGACTTTCTAAAAAACGTATTTTAGAATTAATAGAAGTATCCAGTACTATTTTGAAGGAAGCCATTGCCCAGGGTGGGACAACTATCCATTCATTTGATGCCAATGGCATTCATGGATTATTCCAGGTCACTTTATCTGTTCATGCACAAACAACATGTTCAAAATGCAAGGGACCTATAAAGAAAATCACAATTGCAGGAAGAGGAACATATTACTGTCCTCACTGTCAGAAACGGAGGTATTAAATATGTTGAATTGGGGTGTAATAGGATTAGGAAGAATTGCCCAGAGATTCTGTGAGAGTCTCTCTCATTTTGATGAAGCATGCTTTTATGCAGGCGCATCACATAATCCAGAAAAAAGACAACAATTTAAAGAACTCTATCATCCAGAAAAACTCTATGATGATTATATGAAGTTACTAGAAGATGAGAATGTAGACATTGTCTATATCGCATTACCACATGCTTCTCATTACAAGTATGCATTAGAAGCAATGAAACATCATAAAGCTGTTTTAGTAGAAAAACCAGCCACCTTGACAAGCAAAGAAATAAGAACACTCTGTGAATATTCAGAAAAGAATCATGTCTTCTTTATGGAAGCCATGAAATCTAGATTTATTCCAATGATCAATCAAGTACATAAAGAAATAGATAAAGGTATTATTGGAGATATTGTTTCTATAGAAAACCATTTCCAATCCATTGTACCTTATGATGAACATTCTTATATTTATGATCCAAAACAAGGTGGTGCATTATATGATACAGGTATTTATAATATTGCGACGGTCTTAGATTTTGTGAAGAGTCCTGTTGTTTCTATTTCTAATGATGTGAAAGTAGAACATGGTGTAGATGTTCATGATTCGATTACTCTAGAATTTGAAAATGGTGTCAAAGCTTTTATGGAAGCGTCACTTGATGGACCAGTAAGAAAAGATATGACTATTACAGGTACTAAAGGAACTATCATACTAGATCCATTCTATCGTCCTACAAAAGCTGTTATTTCATTTAATGGTGAATCTTTTACAGGAGAAATCCCTTATGATATCGACGATTTCCATACTGAAATAGAAGCCTGTCATGAAGCGATTGCCTATATTAAGGTAGAAAGTGATCGTATGAGTCATCAGGATAGTATTGATTGTATAGAACTTATGGAACGTATTGGAGAAACAATATGCGGGTCATAGGACTCACTGGTGGTATTGCGAGTGGTAAAAGTACTGTCAGTTATTATCTGATCACTCATGGCTATGAAGTTATTGATGCAGATGATATCTCACGTCATGCCTTAGAACCAGGTACAGAGGCTTTTAAACAAGTTATAGAACATTTTCCTGTACTTGATAATGGAATCATCAATAGACAAAAACTTGCAGATATCATCTTTAATAACCAGGATGAAAAGAACTATTTAGAAGGCATTCTACATCCCTATATTAGAAGCGTCATTGTACAAAAAATCAAACAATCTAAAAACAACATTGTTTTTATTGATGTACCATTACTCTTTGAAGCAGGCTGGGATGCTTTATGTGATTCTACAATAGTGGTCAGCTGTGACAAAGAAACACAGATTCAAAGAGTCTTATCCCGTGACCATTGTACACGTACACAGGCATTAGACCGTATTAGAAACCAGATGTCTTTAGAAGACAAAGAACAACGTGCAGACTATATCATTAGAAACAATACAAACTATTATGATTTAGAAAAAGAAATACTAAAAGTATTGAAGGAGGTGGAATAAGATGTTATATGCGACAGATGTTTATTTAAGTGAACGTTCATTACCATTGAGTCTTAATGATTGTGATATTCTCACTTATTTGTATGCTCCATTACTTAAAACGCAGGCTTATAGTCTTTATATGTATTTGAATGTAGAGTCCATGCGTATGCGTCATTTCCATCAGCCTTGTGCAATCAGTCGCTTAACTATGGCATTAAATCTAGACTTGGAAGAACTTGACCAGGCAAGAAAGACGTTAGAAGGCTTAAGTTTACTTAAGTCCTACTATAAAGAATCAGAAGGACAGGGGGTCTATATTTTTCACTTAATGACACCACTTTCCGTCAATGCCTTCTTTAGAAACCAGATACTTGCAGGTTTATTACAGAAGACAATCGGTGTAGAAGAATATACTAAAACAAAGAATTACTTCCGTTCAGGACTAGAAAAGCTCACTGAATATGAGGAAGTCACATCATGCTTTGAAGATGTCTTTACAATTGATTTATCACAAAACAAACCATTGAAACATGAATCGGGATATCAAGAAGAAGAAAGTGAACGTCCTATTATTCACTATGATCTCACTCTCTTCTATGAAACATTAAAGGATTATCAGGTTCCTATGAAAATAGTGAATCGTAATGAAGATACAATTAAGCAGATTGCGACTCTTTATGCGATAGATCAATTATCTCTCGCTTTAATGGTTAAGGATGCGATTGTGGAAGGTAAGTTTAATCGTAAAGCTTTAGTAGAACAGGCTAAACGTTACTATAGTGCTGATTCAGCAAGCTCACTTAAAGAGGTCTATCACACTCAGCCCATCCAGCATGCTTCACCACAAACTGATGATGATAACTTAAACAAGCACTTTAGATATCTAGAGACAATCTCACCTTATCAGCTATTAAAGAATAAGCAGGGAGGAAAAGAACCAGCCCTTCATGATCTCAATATTGCGGAATCATTGATGGCTATGGGACTTACTCCTGCAGTCACTAATATGTTGATAGAATATGTTTTAGGTAGAAGTAATGGACGACTAGACAAGAATTATTGTGAAACAATTGGTGCTTCATGGGTAAGAAAAGGGTTAAAGACAGCTCGTGATGCGTATCAGGAGGTTCATAATATGAAAACTCAAAAAACAATCAAGAAGACTACAAAGAAAAAAGAAAATAAACCTGTAGAAGTCAGTGCGCAGGATCAAGAAGAATTAAGAAGATTAATGGAAGGTCTAGGGGGTGATCTATGATGATAAAAGCAGGACAGATTCTTTCTTTTGATAAAGAATTAGAAGATACAAGAAGCCAAAGTCTACAAGAGTTAGTCAAAAGACAGGATATTAGAGAATTTGTAGAAAAGAATCATTTAACTAAAAAGGCTCTAGAAGATGCCTGGGTAGATTTACTTGCCTATGTAGATGATCATGAACCTTGTTTACATTGCCATGGTATCAATGAATGCCCTAAGATGAATAAAGGGCAGCAGATTACTTTAAGCTATGAAACTTACGTCCATCGTGATGTCAAAAACTGTCAATATGGTCTTGAAAAGCATGAAAATGATCAGCTTCTTTCTCGCTTTCATTACAATAACATGTCTACAAGACTTGCGCTTATTAGCCTGAAGGATATGGCAGCTGAAGCAATGAATAAAAATGATGCAAGTATGATGATTTTGACTAAACAGCTGATTGAATATATCAATAAACCACAAACAAAAGGCTTCTTAGTATGTGGTGGACCAAATCGAACAAGAATTATGGCAGGTATGATGAATGAACTAGCGAGACGTGGCTATGAAGTAGGCTTATGTCATGTACCTACACTTATGGCAGATGTCAAAGCAAGCTTTAATTCAAATGAAGATACATCTTTAGTGGATCTAGTAAAAAACATTCCTTATTTACTCTTAGATAGTGTAGGTGAAGAAAATGTTACTAACTGGTCTAGAGATGAAGTTCTTGCGATGATTTTAGACTATCGTATCTTAAATGAATTACCTACTTTCATGACTTCAGCGTATGGTTTTGAAGACTTGGAAACGATTTACATGAATAAATATAATGATAAACGTGAACAGCTACGTGCAAAGAATATTGTTTCTAAAATGAAAGCGCTATGTTGTGAAATAATTATTGACTAAAAAAATTGATTGGAATAGAATTGTTGATGGTAAGGAACAAACAATTATGCTAGAATGGTTATTAAATATAATGCATAAGTTGAGAGGAGAAAAAAATGGTTAAGTGTATTGGTGTTTTAACTTCTGGGGGAGATGCTCCTGGAATGAACGCTGCAATTCGTGCAGTAGCTAGAACTTGTCTTAACAAGGGTATCGAAGTTTATGGCGTTAGACTTGGCTATAAAGGTCTTCATGAAGGTAAGTTCATGAAATTCGATCGTCATAGTACTCGTAATATCATCAATAATGGTGGTACTATTTTAAAATCTGCTCGTTTCCCTGAATTCAAAGATCCTGAAATCAGAAAAGAAGCAATCGAACAGATGAAAAAAGTAGGCATGGAAGCATTAGTAGTCATCGGTGGTGACGGTTCATACAATGGTGCTTTAAAGCTTACAGAAATGGGAGTAAATTGTATTGGTCTTCCAGGAACAATTGACAATGATATTCCTGATACTGATTTCACAATTGGATTTGATACTGCATTAAATACAATTGTTGAAGCATTAGACAGATTAAGAGATACTTCTTCTTCACATCAGAGATGTACTATCCTTGAAGTTATGGGTAGAAGATGTGGTGATCTTGCAATTAATGCAGGTATCGCAGCTGGTGCTGAACTAGTAATCACTTCTGATACTGGTTATGATGAAGATAAGATTATCGAAAGATTAAAACAGTCAAAGGCATCTGATAAGGACCATGCAATCGTGGTTATTACTGAACATATCACTGATGTCAATGAACTTGCAAAGAAAGTCGAAGCTGCAACAGGTTTCGAAACTCGTGCGAATGTCTTAGGTCATTTACAGCGTGGTGGTAGACCAACTGCAAGAGACCGTGTCTTAGCAAGCCGTATGGGTGTTAAGGCTGTAGAACTTCTTGAAGAAGGTAAAGGTGGACTTTGCGTAGGTGAAGTACATGGCCAGATTACTGCTTTCCCTATCACAGAAGTATTAAGTCATAAGCATGTAGCTGATGCTGGTATTTACGAAGACGCTAAGAAGTTACGTTAATTTCTCAGTGTGTTTGTTAAATATATATAACGGAGTGTAAATTTATTTGGTTGATTAAGGAGTCTAAAATGGTTAAAGAAAAAATGAAAAAAACAAAAATTGTTTGTACTATTGGTCCTGCTTCACAGGATAAAGAAATGTTAAAGAAGCTTATTAAAGCTGGTATGAACGTAATGCGTTGTAACTTCTCACATGGTGACTATGAAGAACATGGTATGAAGATGGATACTTTAAGAGAAGTAAACAAGGAATTAGGTACTGATGTAGCTATCATGCTTGATACTAAAGGTCCAGAAATTCGTACTGGTGCTTTCGAAGGTGGATTCACTGAATTCAAGAAAGGTCAGGTTTCAGTAATCACTCCAGAAGAAATTGTTGGTTCTTCAGATCGTTTCACAATTTCTTATAAGGAATTATACAAAGATGTTAAGCCTGGTGCTTATATCTTAGTTAACGATGGTCAGGTTGCATTATTAGTTGACCACGTTGAAGGTAAGGATATCTATTGTGTAGCTGCTAACGATGGTAGAGTTAAGAACACTCGTGGTATTAACGTTCCTGGTACTAAGTTACAGTTCGAATTCTTATCAGAAAAAGATAAGAACGACTTAATCTTCGGCTGCAAACAGGATGTAAACTTCATCGCTGCTTCATTCGTAAGAAGAAAACAGGATGTATTAGATATTAAGAAATTAATTGCTGAAAACGGTAAGCCAGATATCAAAGTATTACCAAAGATCGAATGTGTTGAAGGTGTTGAAAACATCGACGAAATCATCGAAGTAGCTGATGGTATCATGGTTGCTCGTGGTGACTTAGGTGTAGAAGTACCTGCTGAAGAAGTACCTCTAATCCAGAAGTCAATCATCAGAAAGTGTAATGCTGCTGGTAAGGTTGTTATTACTGCAACACAGATGCTTGAATCTATGCAGGAAAACCCAAGACCAACAAGAGCTGAAGTATCTGACGTAGCTAACGCTATCTATGATGGTACTGATGCTATCATGTTATCTGGTGAATCTGCTCAGGGTAAATATCCTGAGGAAGCAGTATTAACTATGAACAAGATTGCTCATAAGATCGAAGGAAACTTAGACTATGCTTCAATCTTAAGAAGAGCTATCAGAACTGCTGATAACACAAACTCTTCAGAAGCTATCTGTATGTCAGTTGCTGAAATTGCTGCAAACTTCAACGTTTCAGCTATCATCGCATTCACTGAAACAGGTGCTACTGCAAAACGTATGTCACGTTATAGACCACATTGCCCAATCATCGCTCCAACTCCATCTGATGATACAGTTAAGAAATTAGCTCTTAACTGGGGTGTTAAGCCTGTACTTTGCAAATCTATGAAATCAAGAGAAGGTTTAATGGATCTTGCAATGGTTATCGCTAAGGAAAACGGAATTTCAGCTGGTGAACAGGTAATCGTAACTGGTGGTACTCCAGGTGTTTCTGGTTTAACAAGTTACTTAGAAATCGTTACAATCAAATAATTTTTGATAATTAGGAATAGGGTGACCTATTCCTTTTTTCTTTATTGACAATTAACTGAAGTGGTGTACAATAAAGTCACAAGCTACGAAACAGGATATGTCTTTAAGATAAAAGCTTACTAGAGAGGAAGAATAGGTGGAAACTTCCAAGATATTTACTTAAAGGTACTCCCTGTGATGCTGAACTCGAAAGAGATTCCGTAACTCGCGTTAAGAGATGAGAGGTTATGCATTGCATAACGAATAAAGGTGGTAACACGAGACTTCGTCCTTTGATGAGGTCTCTTTTTATTTATAGGAGGAGAATATGAGCGATTTTTTAAATGACAAAGATTTAAATACTTTAAATCATTCATGTGCACACGTATTAGCACAGGCAGTTAAACATCTTTACCCACAAGCTAAGTTCTGGGTAGGTCCAGTAGTAGAAGAAGGATTCTATTATGACATCGATTTAGGTGATCAGACTATTTCTGATGATGACTTACCTAAGATTGAAAAAGAAATGAAGAAAATCTGTAAAGATGGTAAGAGAATCGTGAGACATGAAGTCTCTAAAGAAGAAGCTTTAGAAGAATTCAAGGATGATGAATATAAGCTAGATTTAATCAATGGTTTAGAAGATGGTACAATCACTACTTATTCACAGGGTGATTTCACTGACTTATGTCGTGGCCCACATGTAGAAACAGTTAAATTATGTAAGAACTTCAAGTTAATCAAACATTCAGGTGCTTATTGGAAAGGTGATAAGAACAACAAGGTTCTTCAGAGAATCTATGGTGTATGTTTCCCAACTAAAGAAGAATTAGAAGCACATCTTCAGTTATTAGAAGAAGCAAAGGAAAGAGATCATAGAAAACTTGGTAAAGAATTAGGTATCTTCATGTTTGCTGATATCGTAGGTAAAGGTTTACCAATGTGGTTACCAAATGGTTTCACTGTAAGACGTTTATTATCTGATTACATCATGAACAAAGAATTAGAATTAGGTTATGAACATGTTATGACACCATCTCTTGGTAACGTTAAGTTATATAAGAAGTCAGGACATTGGGCTCATTATAAAGATGATATGTTCCCAGCTATGGAATTAGATGATGAAGCATATGTATTAAGACCTATGAACTGTCCACACCATATGGTTATGTATAAATCTACATTACATTCATATCGTGATCTTCCAGTTAGAATAGCGGAAATTGCGAATGATTTCCGTTTTGAAGCAAGCGGTGCTTTAACTGGTATCGAACGTGCAAGAGCATTTACACAGAACGATTCACATATCTTCTGTCGTCCAGACCAGATTGCTCAGGAATTCAAGAATGTAGCACACTTAATTCTTGATGTATATAAGGACTTTGGTTTCAAAGATTACTCATTCCGTTTATCATTAAGAGATAAGAACAACAAAGAAAAGTATTTCGGTAATGATGAATTATGGGAAAAGAGTGAAAACGAATTACGTGAAGTATTAAAAGAAATGAATGTAGAATTCTATGAAGCTGAAGGCGAAGCAGCATTCTATGGTCCTAAACTTGACGTACAGGTAAAGAGTGCATTAGGACATGATGTTACTTTATCTACAATCCAGTTAGACTACCAGCTACCAGAAAGATTCGAATTAACTTATGTTGATGAAAATGGTGATAAGGTAAGACCAGTTGTTATTCATAGAGCAATCTTAGGTTCATTAGACCGTTTCGTTGCCTTCTTATTAGAAGAAACAAAAGGTAACCTTCCTCTATGGTTAGCACCTACTCAGGTTCAGGTTATTCCAGTTAAACTTGAATACCATGATGAATACGCAAAAGAAGTTGTGGCTAAGTTAAGAAAAGCACACTTCAGAGTAAATAACGATAACAGAGATGAAAAACTTGGATATCGTATCAGAGAGGCACAATTAAAGAAGATCCCTTATCAGTTAGTACTTGGTGATAACGAAAGAGATAATGGTACTGTGACTTATCGTAAACATGGTGAAAAGAAACAGACTACAGTGACTTTTGAAGAATTCGTAGAATTATTAAATACAGAAGTAGAAAACAAAACTTTAAGCCACTAATGCATTTGACTCCCTTAATGGGAGTCTTTTTTTGTCAAAAGACAAAAATCAGTATGTTTTGTTTGCTTTTAAAGTGTTTTAGCCCCTATAATAGATTAAACAATAAAGGAGTGTTTTCGATGAAACGTAGAATAGAAGAAGTAAAGAAAATTGTCATTAAGGTAGGCTCAAGCTCACTTTGTGACAAAGATGGAAAAATCAATAAAGAAAAAATATTGATGTTAACATGGCAGATTGCCAAACTAAAAAGAGAAGGTTATATCGTTGTTCTAGTCTCTTCAGGAGCCATTGCAGCTGGTATGGGCGCATTAGGACTAGACAGTAAACCGAAAACACTACCGGAAAAACAGGCTTTAGCTGCGATTGGGCAGGCAAGACTAATGGAAATCTATGAAGAAATATTCCAGGTCTTTAATATGAAATGTTCTCAGATCTTATTAAACCATGATGACTTTGATGATCGTCATCGTTTAATGAACTTAAACCATACAATCAATGCACTACTCAATTATGGTGTGGTTCCAATTATTAATGAAAATGATGCTTTGGCAGTAGATGAAATCAAGGTAGGAGACAATGATACATTGGCTTCACTTATTGTTCCTCTAGTAGAAGCACAATTATTAGTTCTCGTGAGTGATATTGATGGTCTTTATACAGGCAATCCTCATACTGATCCTGATGCTGTGCTTATCCACTATGTAGATAAGATTGATGATACTATTTTAAGCTATGCAGGAGATGCAGTCAGTGGTCTAGGTACAGGTGGTATGGCGACTAAACTAAAAGCAGCTCAAATGGTCAATGCATTAGGTAGTCATATGTGTATTGTGAATGGACAGAAAGAAAACAGTATATTAAATGCTTTAAATAATGAAGGAACTTGGTTCAATGGGGCTTCTGGCACAAATATGAATGCTAGAAGACATTGGATTGCCTATCGTACTAAACCAAGAGGAACAATTATAGTTGATGCAGGATGTAGAAAAGCGATTGTTGACAAGCATGTCAGTCTTTTACCTACAGGTATTAAAGATGTAGAAGGTAGATTCTTAGAAGGACAGGTTGTTGATATCAAGGACGAAGAGTTAAATACAATTGCGAAGGGTGTAGTCAATTATGCCAGTGATGAAATCAGACTGATTAAAGGACACCAGTCTTCTGAAATAGACGAAATATTACATCGTCATGACTATGATGAAGTAGTACATGCGAATAACATGGTTGTATTGGAGGAAAGATAATGAATACATTATTAGAAACACAATTAAAATGTGCAAAAGAATCAGCACGTCTTTTAAATAATATGCCAACTTGCACAAAGAATCAGGCATTAGATAAAATTGCCGACGCATTAATTGTACATAGTGAAGAAATATTAGAAGCTAATAAAAAAGATATGGCACATGCTAAGGAAGTCAATATGACTAAGGCTATGCAGGATAGACTCTTATTTACTTATGAACGTATTGTAGGAGTGAGTGATGGAGTCAAGAAGGTAGCTACATTACCTGATCCTATTGGTGAAGTGATGGAATCCTGGACAAGACCAAATGGTCTAGAAATTTCTAAAGTGAGAGTGCCTATTGGTGTCTTTGGAATTATTTATGAAGCCCGTCCTAATGTGACTGTAGATATTGCATCTCTTTGCTTAAAATCAGGCAATGCCTGTGTTTTAAGAGGTGGTAAAGAAGCCATTTATACAAATAAGAAATTAGTAGAAATTATGAAAGCTGCCACAAAGGATATTTTACCAGAAGGGGCGATTGAACTGATTACAGAACTAGATCACGCCATCGTAGGAGAACTCATCCATGCCAATGAATATGTAGATGTTATTGTACCTAGAGGTGGCGCAGGACTCATTCAGTTTGTTGTTAAGAATGCGACAGTACCTGTTATTGAAACAGGCGCTGGTATCTGCCATCTTTATGTTGATAAGGATGCAGACCTTAATAAAGCATTAACTATTGCAGTCAATGCGAAGATTCAAAGACCTTCAGTATGTAATGCGATAGAAACAATACTTGTACATAAGGATGTTGCAGACAAGTTCTTACCTGAACTTAAAAAAGCCTTTGAAAAAGTAGAAATCAAAGGGGACGATGCAACATGTCAGATCATTAACTGTGAACATGTCACAGATGACAGTTATGCAACAGAATATGATGATTATATTGTAAATATTAGAGTTGTTGACTCAGTAGAAGAAGCAATCAATCATATTTATACATATTCTACAAAGCATTCAGAATCCATTATTACTGAAAATAATGAAACAGCTGCATTATTTATGAATAGCTTAGATAGTGCCTGTGTGTATCATAATGCTTCTACAAGATTCTCAGATGGTGGAGAATTCGGTTTTGGGGCAGAACTTGGTATTAGCACACAGAAACTTCATGCCAGAGGTCCACTTGGTTTAAAAGAAATGTGTTCTTACCAATACAAAATTGAAGGAAATGGCCAGATTAGAGAGTAGTAAAAATACTACTCTTTTTTTATTGACAATAGTTAGTACCCTAACTATAATATTTAGCATACTAACTAATAGTAAGGAGGTGCACAACGGACATGCAGGAGAATGTCAAAGTGATGATAGATAAGGTCGCAGTACTTAGAAAAGTAGTAGGAAAGTATATGATGCGTAACTTTAAGGATATGCCTTTAACAGGTGATCAATCACGCTTGTTATTTGTGATTAAAGAACATGGTCATTCTCAAAAAGAAGTGGCACAATATCTTCATATCTCTGATGCAACACTTTCAGTAAGAATCAAGCGTCTAGAAGAAGCAGGCTATATTATTCGTGAACAGAATCCTCAAGATAAACGTCATTCTACAGTGCGTTTAAGTAAATTGGGTGAAGAGTATTTAGAAACCTGTAAGGATAAGATGAGGCATATGGAAGAAGTATGCAGCAGAGGACTCACAAAAGAAGATCATGATGCCGTATTATATATGATTGATATGATTATTAAGAATATGGAAGAAGAATTAAAGGAGGAAAACGATGCTTAAACTAAAGAAATATTTTAAAAAATATTGGTTATTATTTGTATTAGCCATCGTTTGTATATTTGGACAGGCCTATACTGAATTAACACTTCCTGATTATATGTCTGATATCGTATCTAGCGGTATTCAGGCAGGAGGTTTCGATTCAGCTGTGTCTCCTGTATTAAGTGAAGAAACTTATAATCATTTATTATTATTTGTCTCTTCAAAAGATCAAAAAGTATTAGAAAATGCGTATAAGAAGACTCTCGCAAAGGATGTGGACAAGTCTTATTATAAGACATTCAAGAAAGCAAAGAATCAGACTTTATATATCTTAAAGAAAGATGTAGATGAAGAAAAACTCAATAAGGTACTAACTAAACCCATGTTGATTGTTTATTCTATGAATAAAATGAAACCTGGTACAAAGCAGTATAAGTCATTTGAAACAAAGATTGATTCAGCTATTAATTCTGCTAAGGAAGGGTATCAAAAAGGCTTAGATGGCTATAATAAAGGTTTAGAACAGTATAATGCTGGCATGGCTAAATACAATCAGGGTGTGAAGCAGTATGAACAGATGCAGACTGCTATTAAGCAATATGATAGTGCATTAAACGCATTAAACACTCAGTTTGGTTCATATGAAAAAGCTAAAGAAATGCAGAACACTTTAACTGCACAATATAATGCATTACCTGAGGGTGACGCAAAAACAAAGCTTCAGGCTCAATTAGCTGGTATTTCTCAGGCAGTTGCTGGTTATGAAAAACTCAATGCTTCAGCAGGTCAGATGGCACAAATGAAGAGCCAGTCTTCAACAATCAAGAAACAGCTTGATCAGGCTAAAGAAAAAGTCGCTTCTGCAAAACCTCAATTAGATGAATCTAAGAAGAAACTAGATGACGCAAAAGCACAGATTGATGCTATGGAAACACATTTAAACAATGGAGATATATATTATTTCATTAGTTCAATGGGCGAAGATGAACGTAATAAGATGTTTGAAAGCGTCGATAAGCAAATGAAGACTATGGGTGAATCTACAATGAAGATTGCAGCTGGTGAAGGTGTCAAAGCGGAATATAAGAAACTTGGTGCTGATATCAATAAAGTACAGAACCAGTATATTGCCCATAAAGGTATTCAGATGTTAGCTATTGCCTTACTTGGTGCTGTGGCTTCTATCTGTGTTGCATTCTTAGCATCAAAACTTGGTGCATCAGTGGCAAGAGACTTACGTTTAGCTGTATTTAAGAAGGTTGAAAGCTTCTCTAATACTGAATTCAATAAGTTTTCTACAGCCTCTTTAATTACTCGTAGTACAAACGATATCGTTCAGATCCAGATGGTTCTTGTGATAATCGTAAGAATGTGTATGCTTGCGCCAATCAATGGTATTGGTGGTATTATGAAAGCTGTCAAGAACTCACCATCTATGACTTGGATGATCTTCCTAGTTATCATTATCATCTTTGGAGTACTTGGTGTGACTTTCTCTATCGCAATGCCTAAGTTCAAGATTATTCAGCAATTAATTGATAAACTTAACTTAGCAATGAGAGAAAACTTATCAGGTATTCTTGTCATTCGTGCATTTGGAAATGAAGAAGAATCTGAAAAACGTTTTGATCAGGCAAACAAGGATTTAACAGGGACAAACTTATTTGTTAATAGAGTGATGGTCTCATTAATGCCTATCATGATGTTTATCATGCAGGGTATGACTTTACTTATTATCTATTTTGGAGCAAAGCAGGTTGATTTAGGTAATATTGCGATTGGTGAAATGATGGCCTTCTTACAGTATGCCATGATTATCGTTATGAGTTTCTTAATGGTCGCAATGATTGCAGTTATGTTACCTCGTGCAAGTGTTGCCGCAAACCGTGTAGCTGAAGTATTAAATACTGAACCTACAATTGAAAATCCAGAACAGAGCACTTCTTTTGATGAAGACAAGAAAGGTTTAATAGAATTCAAACATGTATCATTTAAGTATCCTGGTGCTGATGAACCAGTCTTAACTGATATTGACTTTACAGCTCGTCCTGGAGAAACAACAGCCTTTATTGGTTCAACAGGTTCAGGTAAATCAACACTTATTAACCTTATTCCTCGTTTTTACGATGTCACTGACGGTGAAGTCACAGTAGATGGTGTGGATGTAAGACATGTTTCTATGCATGATTTAAGAGACCGTATTGGTGTCGTACCTCAGAAGGGATTATTATTCTCAGGTACAATAGAATCAAATATTAAATATGGTGCTCCTGATTTATCTGATGAAGAACTTGCTGAAGTGATTGATGTTGCGCAGGCAAAAGAATTTATTGAAACAAAACCATTAGGTGTTAAAGAACCTATTTCTCAGGGTGGTACAAACGTATCAGGTGGACAGAAACAACGTCTTGCAATTGCAAGAGCACTTGCAAAGAATCCTGAAATTCTTATCTTTGATGACAGCTTCTCAGCACTTGATTTCAAGACTGATGCCACACTTAGAAAACGTCTTGGAGAAATGACTGCCAAGACTCATAACACTGTCTTAATCGTTGGGCAGCGTATTGCATCTATTATGCATGCAGATCAGATCATCGTACTTGATGAAGGTAAGATTGTAGGAAAAGGCACACATGAACAATTAATGAAAACATGTTCTGTCTATCAGGAAATCGCCTTATCTCAGTTATCAAAGGAGGAACTAGACAATGAATAAAAATCGTCGCGCTCCAATGGGTATGGGCAGAGGCCGTGGTAATAATGAAAAAGCTAAGGATTTAGGTGGTACATTAAAGAAGTTACTCGCATACTTAAAACCATATCATTTCAAGATTTGTTTTGTTATGGTATTTGCAGTATGTTCTACTATCTTTAATATTATAGGTCCTAAGGTTCTTGCAAAAGCAACAGATAAACTATCAGAAGGTATCATGGCTAAAGTAGCCAATACTGGTGGTATTGATTTTAATTATATCGTCAAGATCTTATTGATTCTTGTCGTGTTATATGCAGCTAGTTCTCTATTTAGTTATATCATGAGCTGGATCATCTCTGGTGTATCACAGGATGCAGCCTTCTCACTTAGAAAAGATATTTCTGAAAAGATGAACCGTTTACCACTTTCTTATTTTGATAAGCATACAAGCGGTGATATCCTTTCTCGTGTGACTAACGATATTGATACAATCGCTCAGTCATTAAACCAGTCTTTATCTACACTTATTTCTAACGTAGTTACTCTTGTAGGTATCTTTATTATGATGCTTACAATCAGCTGGCAGATGACTTTAATTGCAGTTATAGTATTACCTGTATCAATGACCTTGATGCGTTTAGTCATGAAGCATTCACAGAAATACTTCACTCAGCAGCAGAACTCACTTGGTGATGTCAATGGTCATATTGAAGAAATGTATGGTGGACATCAGGTAGTCAAAGCGTTCAATGGTGAAGAAAAATCTGTAGAACAGTTTGAACAATACAATGAATCACTTTATACATCTGCATGGAAATCACAATTCTTTGGATCACTCATGATGCCTATTAGTAACTTTATCGGTAATATTGGTTATGTAGGTGTTTGTATTATTGGTGGTATTCTAGCAGGTTCTAAAACAATCACTATTGGTGATATCCAGGCATTTATCCAGTATGTTAGACAGTTCAACCAGCCAATTTCACAGATTGCTCAGGCTGCTAACTTATTACAAAGTACTGGTGCAGCTGCAGAACGTGTCTTTGAATTCTTAGAGGAAGAAGAACTTACAGAAGACTCAGCCACTCTTACAACTGAAGAAGTACAGAATATGAAGGGTGCTGTCACTTTTGCGGATGTTCACTTTGGTTATAATCCAGATAAGATCATCATCAATGACTTCTCACTCCATGTTCATGCAGGTCAGAAGGTAGCCATTGTTGGTCCGACTGGTGCAGGTAAAACAACTATTATTAAGTTATTAATGCGTTTCTATGAACTCAATGGTGGTTCTATCATGATTGATGGTGAAGATATCACGCAAATGAAACGTAGTGATCTTCGTTCATTATTTGGTATGGTATTACAGGATACATGGTTATTTAATGGTACTATCATGGATAACTTAAAATATGGTCGATTAGATGCCACTGATGAAGAAGTCAAAAAAGCATGCGTGAGTGCGCATGTAGACCACTTCATTCATACATTATCTGATGGCTATAACACAATGATCAATGAAGAATCTTCAAATATTAGTGCAGGTCAGAAGCAGTTATTGACTATTGCCCGTGCTTTCTTAAAGGATCCTAAGATTTTGATTCTTGATGAAGCTACATCTTCAGTTGATACAAGAACAGAAGTATTAATTCAGCAGGGGATGGATGAATTAATGAAGAATAGAACATCATTTGTTATTGCACATCGTCTTTCTACTATTAGAGATGCAGATACAATCATCGTTATGCGTGATGGTGATATTGTAGAAATAGGTAATCATGAAGGATTACTTAAAGAAAATGGTTTCTATGCAACACTTTATCGTTCACAATTTGAAAATGGACAGTAAAAAGCTTGATAGTCTCTTGACTATCAAGTCTTTTTTGTATAAGATACAAAAAATATTTTGAAAGGAGGAGAACATGTCATGATATTAAGACAAACAGTTATAGGTGATATAGAAGCTATCTCTCATATAGAGACTCTTTGTTTTCCTGAAGCTGAAGCAGCGACTTATGAGCAGTTTAAAGAACGCTTTAATGCTTTTTCAGAGAACTTTCTTGTATTAGAAGATAAAGATGTTATTGGCTTTATTAATGGGAATACATCGAATATTAAAGGCTTACCAGATGCATTCTATGAAGATGCTTCATTACATGATCCTAGTGGTGATTATATGACAGTCTTTGGTTTAGATGTACATCCTGATTATCAGCATCAAGGCTTAGCGCATACGCTTATGAATGGCTATATCACTCTTGCGAAGGAGCGAAATAAAAAAGGAATATTTCTCACATGTAAAGATCATTTAATTGGCTTTTATGAAAGTTTTGGCTATAAGCATCTTGGTGTCTCTTCTTCTACTCATGGAGAAGCAAAATGGAATGATATGTATCTAGAGATATGAATGTAGAAGTGATTAATGTAGGGACAGAACTTCTTCTTGGTGAAATTATCAACACAGAAGCTCCGGTACTCTTTAAGATGTGTAAAGAATTAGGATTTGATATTTATCATCAGACGACTGTTGGTGATAATCCACAACGTTTATTAGAATGTCTCGATATTGCGTTTAAAAGAGGGGCAGATTGTGTCATTACTACTGCAGGACTAGGTCCAACGCAGGATGATTTAACTAAGGAACTCTCAGCAGAATATTTAGGACTAGAACTTGTCTATAACGAAGAAGAAGCTCGTAAGGTGGATGAAAAATGTCGCTTTGTGACAGGACTCGATGTTGTTTCTGACAACAACTTCAAACAGGCTTATTTCCCGGAAAATGCCTATATATTAGAAAATGATGTAGGAACAGCCAATGGCTGTGTGATGAGCAAGGATGGTAAGATGATCATCAACCTTCCTGGTCCACCTAAGGAATTCAATTATGTTGTAGAACATTCCTTAAAACCTTATCTAGAACAATATCGCCAGGAACAAATCTATACGGAAGACTTTCTAGTGATGGGTATTGGGGAAAGTATGATTGATGAAAAACTGACAGAAACCCAATATAAACAGACAGATGTCACTCTTGCAATGTATGCAGGAGAAGGCTATGTAAGAGTACGCATAGCGACTAAAGCCAAAACAAAAGAAGAAGCTTATCAACATATGACCCCAATGAGGAATGAGATAGAAACACTATTAAAAGGCTATCTGATTCCAGGAGGTTCTATAGAAAAAGCCCTCAAAGACATCATGGTCCCTATTCAATTTATAGGGGATATAGATGTCCCAGCATGGTTTAAACCTTATGTAAAAGAGAATGCTGACTTAGTTATTTATTCTAAGGTGGAGCATGTCTCTTTAGGTGATCAGGTCACTATCCATGTGAATAACGATAAAGGATTTACAGACGGCATGTTGAAAGATTATCATCTCTCAATGAACCGTCTCACAAGTAAACTACAGCTTTATCTTTATCGTTATTTAAAAAACAGTTTATCTCATGAAGGATAAACTGTTTGAATCGCTTCTATGACATGAAGAAAGATGTCATGAAGATTAGAAATATCAACAAGCACATCTCCACACTCTAATGAGTGATTTGCATCACGATAGAGAATAACTGGAATATGTGCTTTCTCACATGCACATTGAATGAGATTCGTCTTGGCCCATGGATCATTTGTACCATGGAAGGCAATACCATTTAAGTCATACTTAAAAGTTGCCTCAAGTGGTGTGAAATAAATAGAATATGCATTTATATGATGTTCTTCATTAAAACGAGCACTGATGGCAGTACCAATACTTTTCGATATAAAGATAATCTCATCATAGTTAGAAAATGGAATATCTTTAAGAATTTCTTCAGCCTGCTTATAACCAATATCTTCAGCCTGTTTAATTAATTCATCTTTATCTTTCACATGAGGGAAGTGTGTATAATTCACTTCAACAATCTCATATCCATAGGCTTTTAGATATTTTTTAGAGTAATAGAGGAGTGGTTTATCGCAATGATAACCAATTCCAGGAAATAGAACTGCTAGTTTTTTCATTAAATCACCTCGTGTGATTTGATTATAGCACTTATTCACATAATTTCATTGATTTAACGACAGTTTTATGTTTTACATAACGTTCTTTATCCTCTATAATAGAGTTGTATTTTAATGAAAGAAAGGATGAACATAAATGGCAGGAGTCGTTGTTGTTGGAAGCCAGTGGGGCGACGAAGGAAAAGGAAAGGTTACAGATTATCTTGCACAGCAGGCAGATCTAGTAGTGAGATATTCTGGAGGTAATAATGCAGGTCATACTATTAAATTTAATGGCCAGAAATTTGCCTTAAGACTTATTCCTAGCGGAATCTTTACAACTGGTGAAGTTGTATTAGGTAACGGAATGGTTATCAATCCTAAAGCTTTACTTGAAGAAATGAAGTATTTAAATGATGCAGGTATCAAGACTGATAAGATGCACATCTCAGATCGTGCACATGTCACTTTACCTTATCATATTGAAATTGACGAATTAGAAGAAGAAATGCGTGGTGCTGCAAGTATCGGTACAACTAAGAAAGGTATTGGACCTACTTATGTAGACAAATATGACCGTATCGGTATTCGTATTGGTGAATTCATTAATGAACCATTATTCAAGAAGAGACTTGAAGAAACATTAGCATTCAAGAAGAAACAGTATCCTGGATTACAGTGTACTGCAGAAGAAATCTTTGAAGAATATAAGGAATATGCTAAAGTAATCAAACCTATGGTTTGTGATACTGGTATCTTTTTAGATGAAGCATTCCAGGCAAAGAAGAAAATCTTATTTGAAGGTGCTCAGGGTACTATGCTTGATATTGATTATGGTACTTATCCATATGTAACAAGTTCTAACCCAGGTGCTAATGGTGTACCATCTGGTGCAAGTATTGGTCCTCTTTATTTAACTGATGTAGTAGGTGTTATTAAGGCTTATACTACTCGTGTTGGTTCTGGTGCTTTCCCTACTGAAATTGAAGGTGAATTAGGTGATTATATCAGAAATGCAGGTCATGAATTTGGTACAGTAACTAAGAGACCAAGAAGAATTGGATGGTTCGATGCAGTTGTCGTTAACCAGTCAAGAAGAATGGCTTCATTAACTGGATGTTCATTAATGTTGTTAGATGTATTAAGTGGTTTAGATACTATTAAGATTTGTACTGCTTACATGTTAGATGGTAAAGAAATCCATGGTTTACCTTCTACAATTGAAGAATTAGCAAGAGTAGAACCAGTTTATGTAGAATTACCTGGCTGGAAGGAAGATATCACAAATGTCACTTCATTTGAAGAGCTTCCTGTCAATGCTCAGAACTATATCAAGAAGATTGAAGAACTTATTCACTGCCCAGTGATCATGTTCTCAGTTGGACCTGATCGTACTCAGACAATTGTGCTTAAGGAAGTATTTTAATAAATAAATAGTAAAGGAGAACTTATGAAGAGAGAATTAGTACTGGTTATTGATTTTGGTGGCCAATACAATCAGCTCGTAGCGCGTAGAGTTCGTGAAAGCAACGTATATTGTGAAATCTATTCATATAAAGTTGCAATGCAGAAAATCAAAGAACTCAACCCTAAGGGAATCATCTTAACTGGTGGTCCTAATAGCTGCTATGAAGAAGGAGCTGCAACATGTGAAAAAGAACTTTTCGAATGTGGTGTTCCTGTACTTGGCTTATGTTATGGTGCTCAGCTAATGCAGTATGTATTAGGTGGAAATGTAGAAGCTGCACCTACTAGAGAATATGGTAAGACAGAAATCGTTGTTGATACAACTTCACCATTATTCTCAAATGTATCTGAAAAGACAGTATGCTGGATGAGTCATAACGACTATATTTCAGCTTTAGCTCCTGGTTTCAAATCTGTAGCACATTCTGATGAATGTCCAGTTGCAGCATGTGAAAACAGGGAAAAGAACCTTTATGGTATTCAGTTCCATCCAGAAGTATTGCATACAGCAGAAGGTAAGAAGATGTTAAGAAACTTCGTAATCGATGTATGTGGATGTTCTGGTGACTGGAAGATGGATTCTTTCGTAGAAGAATCTATTAAAGCAATCAGAGAAAAAGTTGGCGATGGTAAAGTATTATGTGCTTTATCAGGAGGTGTTGACTCTTCTGTTGCAGCAGTCTTATTATCTAAGGCTATCGGAAATCAGTTAACTTGTGTATTTGTAGACCACGGTTTACTTCGTAAAAACGAAGGTGATGAAGTTGAAGCTGTATTTGGTAAAGATGGCTGCTATGACTTAAACTTCATCAGAGTGAATGCACAGGAAAGATATTATTCTAAGCTTAAGGGTGTAACTGAACCTGAAAGCAAGAGAAAGATCATTGGTGAAGAATTCATCAGAGTCTTTGAAGAAGAAGCAAAGAAGATTGGTGCCGTTGATTTCTTAGTACAGGGTACTATTTATCCAGACGTTGTAGAAAGCGGTCTTGGAGGAGAATCTGCAGTCATCAAGTCTCACCATAACGTTGGTGGATTACCTGATTGTGTTGATTTCAAAGAAATCATTGAACCATTAAGAGACTTATTCAAGGATGAAGTAAGAAAAGTAGGTCTTGAACTTGGTATTCCAGAATATTTAGTATTCAGACAGCCATTCCCAGGACCAGGTCTTGGTATTAGAATCATTGGTGAAGTCACTGCAGAAAAGGTACGTATGGTACAGGATGCAGATGCGATTTATAGAGAAGAAATTGCGAATGCTGGATTAGATCGTTCTATCGGTCAGTATTTTGCAGCATTAACTAATATGCAGTCAGTAGGTGTTATGGGTGATGAAAGAACTTATGACTATGCTGTTGCATTAAGAGCTGTTAATACTGTTGATTTCATGACTGCAGAAGCAGCTGAAATTCCTTATGAAGTATTAAATAAGACTATGAATAGAATCATCAATGAAGTACGTGGTGTGAATAGAGTAATGTATGATATTACATCTAAGCCACCTGGAACTATTGAATTCGAATAAACCATTGGAAGAAGCGAGAATATCGCTTCTTTTTATTAACAAGTCTAAAAAGTTCAGTTAGTGAAATATTAAAGCCATCAGCGATTTTTGGTATATTATTTATTGAAATATTACGATGACCATTTTCTACAGAAGCGTAACAGGTTCGATTCATATTTATATGTAATGCAAATTTTTCTTGGCTAATTTTTTGAGAAATTCGTAATTGTTTAATTGCTATGCCAAAATATAATTGAATATTCATAAAATCAAGAAGATTATAAGACAACGGATTATAAGTCACAAATTGTATTGGCATATAAATTAAAATATAGTAGCAGCTATTGACAAAATGAATAAAAACTGATAAATTTAATAAAAAGCAATGAAGCTGCTAAAAAAAGCAGCTAGAAAGGAGACAAAATGAATATTAACAAACAATTGTTGGAGGCTGCAAATCTTAATCCAACAAAAAATAGTAGACAAGAATATATTTTTACGTTATGTGAGTATATAGAAAAGAATGAATTAACATTGCCTTTATATCAAAGAGATGTTAGTTGGACACTGGCAAAATGTGTTGAATTGTTAAATTATCAACTTTTAAGTAAATCTCCCATATCTGCAATCTCCATTAACATAATAAATAATACAGAAAAGGAATTTGCATTACCACAAGTTTCTTTTATAGAAAGGAAATTACTTTCTGAAACTGTAAGAGGGCAGATGTCTGTTGTAGATGGGCAACAGAGGTTAACGACAAATTATAAAGCATATTGCAATCATTCAGATTTAAAAAGTGTAGTGTTAGATTTAGGAAAGGGAAAATTTGTTATAAACGCAGAAGCATATCGGAAAAATCAGGTGCCAGTTGGTGTGCTCTTGAATAAAGATGATAACAAACTAATTGCTTATACAGAAAAAAATAAAGCTTTGGCATCACCAATGGTAGTAAATGCGTTACTACAGATTAGAAATAAAATAAAGACTTACCAATATACAATTAATTTTGCAACAGATCTTACCGAAGATGAGCAGATTAACTGGTTTGAGGTCTTGAATAATGCAGGAAGTCGTGTAAGTATTATTCAAATGAGATTTTCTAAATTGAAAGCACATGGTATTGATGTGTATACACAATATACGCATGTATATCGTAATAAGGTACAGGAATATGGATATGATTTTTTTACACCGCAGAAGACAAATGTTTCATATTCAATTGCAGCATTAAATCCAGCGTATGAAGTGCTTGTTTCCGGTAAACATTCGAATAATTTTGCACCTATTTCATCTGACACAAAAGAAAATCAGCTTTGCAACTTAGAGCCAGATAAATTAAAAGAATGCTTTGAAATGACATTAGAAGCATTGGAAAGAGCTTTGAAGTTTATAGAAAATAATGATTTGGAAAAATTTAATCGTTCTGATTATGTGAATTATCTCGTTGGGTATTTTGTATTCCATAGAGAAGATATTTCGGATAATCAAAGAGAGAAATTGATAAATTGGTATAATGGTGTTGAATTTACTAATAAATCAAATACTGCTCGGAGAAAGATTTACACGGATCTGCTAAAGATATGAGGATAAGGGGATCCGGTTTTTATCAGAGTTGGGGAAAATAATATGCAAGAGAAGTACTGAAAATATATGTGTCAAATTAAAGCATGGATATTCTATTTAGATGTGTATACAGAAGATTCTTACAGATGGGATAGGATCATTAATATTGTTGTGGCAATTGCGTCTTCAACAAGTATTGCGGCATGGGCTATATGGCAGAAATATTCGTTTGTCTGGTCTATTATAATAGCAATTTCGCAGGTGTTAACAACGATTAAAGGTTTTTTGCCGTATAGTAAGCGATTAAAGATGTTAGTTCCATTTATGGAAGATTTAAAATTTCTATATAACAAAGTAGAATATAATTGGTTTAAAGTAGCATCGGGAGATTTGTCAGAACATGAGATAAATGAATTATTATATTCTTTTAAGGATGAGTTTGCCAATATAGAAAATAAAAACTTAAAAGAAGAGACATTATTAGAAAAAGATAATTTTAGAGAAATTGCCGATAGGAAAAATGATGAATATTTTGCAAATAATTTTTAAGAGGTGTAAGTATGGACAAAAATAATAAACAAAATAAACCAACTAGAGAAAAAAAAGGAGGAAAAAGGGGGTTTTCACTTCCTCCGACAACTTCGAAACCACCAATGCCACCGGTAAAACCGCCCAAAAAGAAATAAAAGATAATCGGTTGTGGGGGAGTAGTAATGTAGATGTATACTTAGAGATAAGAAAGGGGGATGAAAATGAGAAAAGCATTGTGTGTAGGAATTGATTGTTATGAGCATGTGGATGATTTGCATGGTTGTGTAAATGATGCTAATTCAGTAAAAGCAGCTTTAGAGCGAAATGGGGATGGAACTTTAAATTTTGAAGTAAAACTCATGTGTGCTACCAGTGAGGCATCATATATAAACAGAAATGATTTAAGGGATGCTATAGAAAATTTATTTAAAACTGATTCGGAAATAGCAGTTTTATATTATTCAGGTCATGGCTCATTCGATGCATTAGGAGGATATTTATGTACGAGTGAAATACAACGTCCTGATGAAGGCGTGTCATTAAATGAAGTGATGGGATTTGTGGCACAATCGAAAGCAAGAAATAAGATCATTATATTGGATAGTTGTTTTAGTGGAGCAATTTCTAATCCTGTAGAAATGCAGAATTATTCTGTGTTACATAATGGGACAACGATACTTGCAGCTTGTGGACCATCAGAATATGCTTCAGAAGAAAACGGACATGGCATTTTTACTTCTCTTTTAGTTGAAGCATTGTATGGTGGTGCTATGAATTTATTAGGTGAAGTGTCACCAGGTAGCATCTATTCTTATATTGATCGTTCATTGGGAGCATGGGATGAGCAAAGACCGTTATTTAAGGCCAACATTAGTAGCTTTGTTTCATTAAGAAAAAATGCACCGCCGATTTCTATTGCAGAATTACGGCAAATAACAGAAATATTTACTTCACAATATGGTGAATATTCATTAGATCCAACTTATGAACCTGATAAACATGAAGCAGATGTTAAAGAAGTAAACAAAGAGCATGAGGCTATATTCGCAACTTTGCAAAGATTTGTAAAATTGAATTTGGTAATTCCGGTGGGAGAAGAACATATGTATTATGCTGCAATTCATCATAAAGCTTGTAAGTTAACGGCACAGGGCCAACATTATTGGCAATTGGTAAATAAAAATACCATCTAAGTGAAAGTAATGAAGGGAGAAGATTTAAATGATAAATGTATTTATACCGCATCGTTGGAACAATGATGACTATGAAGCAATTACAGTATTATTGGATAGAACAAAATACAATGTAAGAGATTATTCTGTCCCAAGTAGCGCGCCGTTTGACAGTATTGATAGGCGATATAATGTAGATCCGAAAATTCAAAGACAGATAAAATATGCAAATGTTGTTGTTTGTTCAAATCGTCCAGCAAATAATTACGGAATGTCGATTGAGGAAATAAAATACGCAATAGCAATTGGAAAACCAGTGGTAGCGGTAAAAATCACCGACAGTATAAGCAGTCAGATTTCTAATATGGGGATTGATGTGATTCCATATCGGAAAGATAGCTTAGAAGTATGGATAAGGTTACATATATAAATCATTGATATTAAAAGGTTGAAATTGCCTGTATAGAGGGGCAAAGTGTATTTGTAGTAGTTATCAAAAATGATAATAGAAAAGAATTTATGTAATAGAAATAGAACTCGATAAAAGAACAGGAAACTTAAATGCGTATATTTAAGAGCATCTTTTCACTTGCCGATGGAAGGTGATCGTGGATGAAAGTATTTATTTCTCATAAACAAGAAGATGCAGTTACTGCTAATCAAATAGCAAATGAATTAGATTCAATATATGTTGATTATTATCTTGATTTATTGGATCCGACAGTAACGAAAAGTGGAAAAATGCTTACAGAACATATACGAAAAAATCTTAATACTTGTACTGACATAATTGTTATTATGTCAGAAATAACAAGATATTCTCAGTGGATGCCATTTGAAGTTGGAATGGCTGCACAAGTAGACTTGCCGACTGCAACATTTTTGAAAGATTCCGTTTTATTGCCAGATTTTTTGCAATATTGGTCTCGTTTAAAGAGACCCTCTGATATTCGGAAATATGTGTCAGTGAGAAAAGAAGTAGATCAAGAATATCGAAACTATCGGTCTATTTTTGAAAATTCGGCTTATCAAAAAATGAAAATAGAAAGATTTTATGATGTACTCAAACAACAATTGTAAAAATTAAAGTGGCAACAAATTGGCAACAGAAAATCAGTGAGCCAAAATAATATATGCAACAGAAATAAAATAACGACTAAAAAGATACGAAACTTAAACAAATATATTTAATGACATCTTTGAATTTGCCGAGTTTGAATAGTATATAGAATGTAAAAAGTCCGTATTTTACGGACTTTTTTATACCATGATGAATGCTGTATTAATGGGAATATGACTTTATTTTTGTGATAATTTATTAATTTGGGAAATACATTGGAAGAATGAGTGGAATATGCAATAAAAACTATCAAGGAGCTAAAATTATGAACTACAATAATATAGATTATATACAGAAAAATGATTCATCCACAAAAGAAGAAATAATCACTAGATTACAGAATGCAGCTAAAGAAGATGAAGAATATCATATGGATGATGATTTGATTGATGCAATCAATGAATATCCAAAATCTTTTGAACTTGTAGAGCCTATTCTAGAAATTATAGGAACTCATCCTAGGGTTGATTTTGGTATGCCGGGGGATCTTGTTCATTTTCTAGAACAATTCTATAAGCATGGATATGAAGAATTATTAGTTTCTTCAGTAAGAAAGAATCCTACAGCACATAATATATGGATGGTACATCGCTGTTTCAATGATGTAAATAATCCGAAGAGAGAAATGTTTGCAAAACTTATGAAGGAACTTAAAGATGATTCATCAGTATCAATGGATATTAAGAAAGAAATAGATGAATTTGATTGGGAGATTTAGAGATTAAAAGAAATAAACCCCTGCATTAGTAGGGGTTCATTTTATAATGAATTCTTTTTAAAGTGGAATAAGCAGTTCTTGCCATGCTTGCTTTTTTCGACAAGGCCATCTTTTTCTAACTTATTTAAATGATTTGATATAGTTGACTTAGATAAGTGAGTAAGTTCTACGAGTTTAGTTAGAGTAATAGGTTCTAGATAGAACAGGGTATAATCTATTACTGTTTCTAATATAGTTCTACTTGAATGATCTAAATCCAATTGTGATTGTTTCTTTTGATAATAATGATATTGATTAACTTTGTCAGTGAGGTCGTCTAAATAATCTTCTAAACCAGTTTTTAATATATCTAAGAATTGTAATACAAAGTAAGTAATATCACCTTTGTTTCTTACATCATTGGTTATTTTAAATGCTTCATAGTAATCTTTTTGTCTATTTTTACATGCAATAGAAAGTCTCAATGCAGCTATAGGATCCAATACTTTAGATAAATAGTAACTAGAAATATAACGTGAAAGACGACCGTTACCATCATAAAATGGATGTATGTAACCAAAAAAATAGTGGAACACAGCAGCTCGTACTATACAAGGAAGAGAGTTGTCGTTCAAAATAGATAAGGCGGAGTTCATTGCTTCAATGATTTTGCTTTCAGGATATAATCCTCTATGAATAGTTTTGGTTGATGATACAACATTCACTATTTCTTTTCTGAAAATAACACCATCAGGGATATTATCAGGGTTATCCCTTTGTATATCTACCAGTAAAATGTCATTATATAATTCTCTTAATTTAGAGGTGTCTGATATGGGTGTGAATTCTTTTTCTTGAAAAAATATATCTTCATATTTTTTAACCATACCATAGAATCTTTTATATTCTTTGGGCTTTTCAATATTAATTAATTCAGTGATTTCTTTTTTTGTACTTACAACACCTTCGATTTCATTACTAATCATAATTTCCTCAATAAGAGAATGATATAACTCCCATGTTTTAATCAAATGTGTTTGGGACTCAAATCTTTTTTGGATGATTTTACTATTAAGGAATTGTATTTCTTCAAGTAGTACAGTTAATTCTTTATTGATACAGAGAAATGAAGGATTATCGTGGATTTTAATTGAAAAATGAACAGTATTTTTAGAATTTAGTCTATCATCGTACAATTTTTTTTCATCAATATCATTGATGTAATTTGCTTTAAATAATGATAAATATTCCATATAATCACTCCTTTTAATACATATTATATGAATATAAACGTAAAATACAAGTAAAATTACATACATAGATTATCAAAAATGTATTTTAAACGTAAAAAAATATAATTTTTAATATCGTCAGCAAATAACAAACTCTTATCTTGTTGTATACTAATAAAAAATATATCTTCGTAAGTGACCTTTCTCATATTCTATTTCTTATTGTGTGTATATGATAAATAATCTTATAGAGATGAGTTAAGAATAAAATGAGGAATTATTAATGAACGCTACTGAAATCAGACGCCTAGTTGATATATAAAGAATTACAACAACAGAACTTGTACATGCTTTTATTAAAGAACAGGTAGGAGATAAGAAAGTTTCTTCTCGCATTTTCAGAAGGAGTGGATTTCTTTTGTAGTTGTAGCTCTTTTAATTAAAGCAATTGCTCATCAGTTAGCATGTGTCCATGTAAATCATGGTTTATTTAATAAAGGTGGACCAAAAAAAAGATATCAAAGCACATCATAATGCAGGTGGATTATCTGAAGATATGAATTTTAAATTAGTAGAACCGGTAAGAATTCTATTTAAAGATGAAGTATGTATTGTTGGTGAATAATTAGTTTGTTTACATGGTATATCCTCAGCCATTCACAGGGCCTAGTCTAGGAAGTGAATCATTTATCCTTTATTTATGATAATGCTAAAAAGAGTATGAAAATTTGACATTGAATAATACTAGTATAAAAAGAGTAAAAGTAATTAAAGAGAAACACTAATTATGATATTTGAGTATTAGTGAAATAAAATGACGAATATTATCGATTTTAAATGAAATGAGCAATCTTTTTTTATGAAAAAATATAAGTTAAATATTGATTTTAAAGTATTAACACATATTAAAAAAATACTTATAAGTAACTATTTGTACAAATAGGTCATTTTGTACAATTTGTATTTTTTGCAAACGCTTTACATCTTAAAAAAATGATGATAAAATTCGAGATTGAACGGAATGGCAAACAATATATATTGAGGAGGGAATTTATGAAACATAGCCTATTTAAGAAATTTGGGGCAACTTTCGTAGCACTTACACTTGCATTTTCTAGTGCTTCTGCCGTAAGTGCAGCTGGAGATACTTCTGAATTTCAACCAAAGGTAACTTACAGCAATGGGAATTATACTTTTGCCAAGTTATCTCATCCGGACAAAGCAGTATCTACACCAGATGGTATTGTTGATTACCTAGGTGGTGGAAATGTCGGTGTAACTGGTCAGGACCAGGGTGCAACAGGACAAGGTGACCAGGGGCAGAGTTATGCTTGGTCTGCAGCATCTTATGGTGATTGGATGTATGTTGGTACTTGTTATGCAGCAATGGGTAATACATTAACATTAATGGATACTACTCTTGGTGATAAATTCGATAAGGATGTTATGACTGCTGCACTTAAAGCGATGTTCAATGGAACATTCTTCTATGGACATGAAAAAGAAGACGGTACTGCAGACGAAGATTCTGACGGTATTCTTGTGAAAGTAAACGTTAAGACTGGTGAAACCAAATTATTAATGTCTCAGTCTTTAAATGGTAAAGGACCACTTTTCAGAAACGCTATGCGTTATAAGGATAAACTTTATTTCTGTGGTTCTGTACGTAATAAAGGTGCAAAATCTGGTTTACCTAGCATTTATTGTATCGATCCTAAGACAGATGATATCAAGTGTGTCTACACTGGTATAACTCCACAGGAAATAGGTGCTGCATACAAACAAGGTATCAGTACTGGTATCCGTGGTATGACAGAATTCAACGGTGAATTCATTGCGAGCTGTGTAGGTGTTGATGGACCTTATATCTTAAAGTCTAAAGACCCATCAGCAGGTCAGTCTTCATTTAAGAAGATTGCAACTAAGAAGGATTTATTTAATTATCCTGCATATCATTATACAGATAGTATCTATGGTGGTTCTATCTGGGAAATGGTGGAATTCAATAACAAGCTTTATGTTGCTTTATGTACTGGTACACCGGAAAACAAACCTGATGAACATACAATGCAGTCATTTGCGATTGTATGTGGTGAAGAAAAAGCAGACGGCTCTTGGACATGGAGACCAGTTGTAGGTGATAAAGCAGATGGAGCTAAATATACATTCGGTATCGATCCAGAACGTACACGTGCTGGTGCATGTAACATGTTAGTATACAATGATCATCTTTATATTGGTGAATATGAAGATATCGAAATCGCATTAGAAGATGTAGTATTTAAAAAGAATGTAGAATTCTTAGCTAAGAACTTAGAACAGTCTGTAAGTCTTTATCGTATGGATAAGGATGAAAACATGGAATTAGTTGTAGGTGATGCAACTAAGATGTTCCCTAAAGGTGGCATTTCTGGACTTGGTTCTGGATTTGGACATCATGAAAACCAGTATATCTGGCAGTCTACTGTATTTGATGGAAAGATGTACTTTGGTACATTTGACAGCAGCAGCTTATTACAGCCTATCGGACAGTTCACAAATGGTGATTTATTAAAAATGTCTAAAGAAGAATGGAAATCACAGATGAATTATCTTAAGGTTTTCATTGAATTAGTATTAAGCAAGAACGCTGAATATCCAACTCAGCCAATTACAGTCAATGAAACTGATGGAGCTAAGGTTGATGAGGATACTGAAGAAGCTGATTTAACTGCATCTGAAAAGGTACAGAAGGCGATTGAATCTGCATCTAAGAGATATAGTGGGGCACAGGCCGCATCTGCTGCATCTAATGATAATGTAGAAACTATTAAACTTACTGATGATCAGATTAATTCACTTGTAGAAGGTCTTGAAGATGGCTCAATCCAGGCAAACAGCTTGGATGATGAACTTTCAAATGATGTATTTACACTTGTTTCTGGTATGGATCCTCTTGCATCTTCATTAGATAAAAAAGGAACTCAGAACTTTGTGAATGATTATGCTGAAGTTTATGAATTCTATACAGAATTTGCTTCACAGTTACCTGAAAAGTTAAAGAAATTATTTGAAGATTTCCTTACAATTACTAAGAAAGATAACTTAATCGCATTTGGTAAAGTATTAAAATATCTTTCTAAAGCTCAGCGTGGATTTGATATGTATACATCAGCTGATGGTGAATCATTTACAACTATTACTACAAATGGTTTCAATGATCCATATAACCATGGTTTACGTGTATTCGCAACTGGTGATGACTGGATGGCTATTGGTACAGCTAATCCATTCTATGGAACACAGTTATGGAAGATGACTTCTCCAGTTAAGAAAGTTGAACCAACAACACCAACTGAACCAGAAAAACCAAACCCATCTGAACCAGAAAAACCAAATCCATCTGATTCAGAAAAACCAAATATTACAGTTACCCCATCTAATTCAGATAAAAAAGATACTACAACAGTAACAACTAAAACTGATGATAAGAAGGGTACAGCTAAGACTGGTGATTCAACTGATGTAACTACATCATTGGTTGCTGCAATTGGTTCACTTGCATTATTAGTTGGTTGTGCATTTGTACTTCGTAAGAAGAAGGTAAGAGCTTAATCTCTCATCTCAAACTATAAAAATCTTAGATCATAAAAATATGATTTAGGAATATTATGTAACATTTATCTAAAAACAAGACAATATTCAAAAAAAGTGAACTATGGATATATTTGCATTTATATTCCGTTTATTTTTAAAATATATCTTGCTCAACAATTGAATATAATTACTATAGAACAGCCTATTAAATGGAGAAATCTCCGTTAAATAGGCTGTTTTTTTGAATCGATATGTAACTGTTTTATATAAAATATAGGCCTTTTAGATTTTGTGATAAATGTTGAATTTATCATAGAAATTTAGTAATAATACACATATTTTGGTGTATTTGTTGCATGTCACAAGATACATGTTATGTCACTTGGCTGTAAGCGCTTTACTTATTGGGGCTTAGATGATAAAATTTAAACATGCGGAATGGAAAAAATAAAAAGGGAGGGCATAACATGAATAATAGCCTATTTAAAAAAGTCGGGGCTTCTTTTGTTGCATTGACACTTGCATTTTCTTGTACTTCTGCAGTAAGTGCAACAGGGAATAATTCCGAATTTACGCCATCTGTCACCTATAGTAAAGGTGATTACACTTTTGGCAAAATCTCACACCCAGATAAAGCGCAAGCTACAACTGATGGTCTTGTTGATTATCTAGGTGATGGAAAAGTCGCTGTAACTGGTCAGGACCCAGCTGCAACAGGTCAGGGAGATCAGGGACAGAGCTATTCTTGGGCTGCTGTTGGTTATGGAGATTGGATGTATGTTGGTACTTGCTATGCTGCATCAGGCAATACGATTCAATTAATGGGTAGTGCACTAGGATCAAAACTTGATAAGGAAGTTATGGCTGCTGCATTAAAAACATTATATAACGGTACTTTCTTCTATGGACATGAAAAAGAAGATGGTACAGCAGATAAAGATTCTCTAGGTATTCTAGTGAAAATTAATGTTAAAACTGGTGAAGTTAAACTATTAATGTCTGCATCAACTACAGGAGAATCACCAACATTTAGAAATGCGATTGAATATAAAGATAAACTTTATTTCTGTGGTGCTGTTTCTAAAAAAGGATCACGAGCATCATTACCTAGCATTTATTGTATCGATCCAAAGACAGATGATATTAAATGTGTCTATACTGGTATGACTCTTCAAGAATATGGTCAGGCATATAAAGAAGGTATCTGTAGTGGTATTCGTGGTATGACTGAATTTGATGGTAAATTCGTTGCAAGCTGCGTTGGAGTAAATGGACCTTATATCTTAGAGTCTACTGATCCATCAGCTGGTCAGTCTTCATTCAAGAAGATTGCGACTATGCAAGATTTATATAATTATCCTGCATATCATTTCACTGATAGTATCTATGGTGGATCTATCTGGGAAATGGTTGAATTCAACAACAGTTTATATGTTGCATTATGTACAGGTACACAGGAAAATAAGCCAGATGAAAAATCAATGCGATCATTCGCGATTGTACGTGGTGATAGAAAATCTGATGGTACTTGGACATGGACACCAGTTGTAGGTGATAAAGCAGATGGTGCTAAATATACATTTGGTATCGATCCAGAACGTACACGTGCTGGTGCTTGTAACTTAGTTGTTTATAAGGATCATTTATACATTGGTGAATATGAAGATATCGAAATTGCATTAAATGATCTTCTATTCAATGCAAATATAGAATTCATGGCTAACAACCTTGAACAGTCTGTCAGTCTTTATCGTATGGATAAGGATGAAAACATGGAATTAGTTGTTGGTGATGCAACTAAGATGTTCCCTAAGGGTGGTATTTCTGGAATTAGTTCTGGATTTGGTCATCGTGAAAACCAGTATATCTGGCAGTCTAAAGTATATGACGGTAAGTTATATATTGGTACATTTGATAGCAGCAGTTTATTACAGCCTGCTGGACAGTTCACAAATGGTGATTTATTAAAGATGAGCAAAGAAGAATGGAAGTCTCAGCTTAATTATCTCAAAGTATTTATTGAATTATTATTAAGTAAGTATATCGAATATCCAACTCAGCCAATTACAGCAGCTGAAACTGAAGCTGTTGATGAAGCAAAGGTTGAAGAGGATACAGAAGAAGCACAGGTTGAAGAAAAATCTGAAGAAGAAACTCAGACTGATGAAGATTCTGAAGAAAAAACTCAGCCAGCAGCTGAAACTGAAGAAACTAAGTCAACTGCTGATAGTAAAAAAGAAACTGAATTACCTGCATCTGAAAAGGTACAGAAAGCAATTGAATCAGCATCTAAGAGATATAGTGGTGCACAGGCCGCATCTGCTGCATCTGACAACAATGTAGAAACTATTAAACTTACAACTGAACAGATTAACACTCTTGTAAAAGGTCTTGAAGATGGTTCAATTAAGGCAAATAGCTTAAATAATAAACTTTCAGCTGAATTATTCACAATTATTTCTGGTATGGATCCAATGGCTGATTCATTAGATAAAAAAGGATCACAGGATTTCGTAGACCAGTATGCTGATGTATATGAATATTATAATGAATTCTCTTCAAGTCTTCCTGATGAATTAAAGGCATTATTTGATTTTCTAATTACTGCAACTAAGAAAGATAACTTAATCGCATTTGGTAAATTATTAAAATATCTTTCTACAGCACAGCGTGGATTTGATATGTATGTAACAAGTGATGGTGAAACATTCTCAACTATTACTACAAATGGTTTCAATGATCCATATAACCATGGATGTCGTGTATTCGCAACAGGTGCTGACTGGATGGCAATTGGTACAGCTAACCCATTCAATGGTACACAGTTATGGAAGATGACTTCTCCAGTTAAGACAGTTGAACCAACAACACCAACTGAACCAGAAAAACCAAAGCCAACTGAACCAGAAAAACCAAAGCCAACTGAACCAGAAAAGCCAAACCCATCTGAACCAGAAAAACCTTCTGAAACAGATAAACCAAATATCACAGTTAAGCCATCTGATACAGATAAAAAAGATACTACAACAGTAACAACTAAAACTGATGATAAGAAGGGTACAGCTAAGACTGGTGACTCAACTGATGTCACTACATCATTAGTTGCTACTATTGGTTCACTCGCATTACTAGTTGGTTGTGCATTTGTACTTCGTAAGAAGAAAGTCAGAGCATAGTAATTAGCTATAAAAAGATTTATCTATAAAACAAAACAGCTTGTTTGACTGGAATATCCTGTTAAGCAGGCTGTTTTTTTTGTTATCTGATCATCAATTGGAATGTTGATAATTGAGAAAGATGCTATACTAGATATATAGATCAATTCGGTAGAGTCAAAAGTTTATGAAAAACTTGATTAATGACAGATTTCAGGGCTCGATGAACGATGCAATATCATTCATGTAGTATTAAAATTGAATATTTTGAATTTTTCTAAATCGAATGATTATAAAGGTAATAAAAAACCGCCTAAAAAAAGGAGCAATGAGGGTATCGTCTCCTGTAGCACTGCTTGGAGAAATGATTAATTGTCTGCTGGATGGTACTTATGTGATATCTCAATGAGCATGAGCCACTGATCAAGCATAGCATATTATTATCAAACAAGCCAGATACAGGTGTCTTATACTTCAGTGATGAATGTTGTCTCAGAAAATTAAAGAAGCATACAAAAAGAATCATATAGCTATTGGCACCTTCTAACTTGTCATAGCCGTTAGTGCCATAGTAGTTCTGCTTGTATGTTCGATTCAGTCTCTCTTCAATCTGCTTGAAGGGTCTGTACTTTTTGGATATCTCATCCTTGTTCTTAACGCCGATTACCTGATGAAGGTCGAACTTGATGTCGTTGATATCAAAGAATACCTGAGCTGCATTATAAATAGGATTGCCATCAGTGATGAGTGTAAGGTTCTCTGGACTATTTCCGTTATAGTTCTATCCTGTAATTTTATTAGACATGATAAAACAGTATGGGTGATGGTACAAGGACTGATCCAGACACTTCTTGTACGTTTATCTCTTTCTTATTATATGTGTATTCAACAAAAAAGCCAGCCTTACTCAAATTGGTCTTGCAGCACCAATCACAACAATTACTGGTATTATCCTCAATGTATGTTAGATTATATTTTTGAATAAGAAAATGAATAGCGAAGAGTAAAGATGGCAGAAATGCTGTCTTTTTTAGTATAATAGAACTTGCACAGGAGGTACTTGCATGGAATGGGAAAACAACTTTTCTAAAACTGTATTAAATAGAGGGTATAATTACTATCTAGATGGATATGTAGAGGATATATCTATAACTAAAAATAAGATTAAGGCAGTTGTTTATGGTACACATCATTATCATGTTGACATTACATTAAATGGAGATGACGTAGAAGATATGTCGTGTGATTGCCCTTATGCATCAGATGGATCTAATTGTAAACATATGGTAGCTGTTCTTTTTGAATGGGAAAGACGTGTAAGTCATCCAGAAATAGGTCATTCAGAAATTATTGATGATGCATCAGATAAGGATATCCGCTCTTTTCTTTTACAGTTGTTTAATGAAAATCCTGAGTTAGTGGAACGTTTCAAACAATTTACATCAACAGATAATTCTACGGATGCGATGACGAATGAACTTTTAGAGATCATTCGTTATTATCAATATGATCATAACTATATCAATACTGATAATACAGTGCATTTTTGTGAGAACTATGGAGATGTCGTATTTAAGTGGGTTGATCTTTTGAAACAGAAAAATGAATATTTTAATGCGATTCGTTTTTTAATTGAAGCACATGATATATTAGGTTCTCTTGATATAGATGTTTATGAAGGACAACCATACGATTTATCATATTCTATGAATGAGGCATTTTCAGATATTCTTCCTTATATGGATATATCAGAAAGGAAAGAAGCTTTTGAATTAATACGCCATCATTTTTATACAATGAAAGATGCTACCTTTAAAATAGATATTGTTGATACTCTTATTTGTCGTTTTATTGGAGATGAATATGTAGAGTCTCAGCTTAACTTCATAGAGGAACAATATGATTATCTTGGTAAATATCCTTCTATTTTTGACAGAGAATATATGCTTAATCTATTTGCAAATGATTAGCTTGAGCTCTTAGAAAAGAATAATGCAACAAAGAAAGAAATAGAAGCTATCTACAAAAAGTACTGGAAATGTTATTCTGTAAGAATGAATTGTGTTCAAGCTTGCATAAATGATAAGGAATATGATAAAGCTTTGAAATATCTTGATAAGTGTATTAAGCTTGATCATAAAGATCAATCTCTTTATAAGCGTGATGTTGAGATGAAGAAAGATATTTATCAAAAACAAGGAAATAAAGAAGGTTACAGAGAAATGATGAAGGTAATCGTTCTTGATTTCCGTGATGCTGTTATAGAAGAATATATTGAATTAAAGAATCTGTATACGAGTGAAGAATGGGTGACGGAAAGAGATTCTATCATTAAACAAATCAATTCTGATTGGCTCTTATGTGATATATATGCCCATGAGAACCTTCATAAACAATTACTTGATAGTATTATAAGAAGTAACAATAAAAGTTTGTTGACTCAATATACTCGTCTGCTTAAAGACGAATATCCTGAACAGTTACTTCATATGTATAGAGTAGCTGTTGAAAAAGAGGTAGAGTATGCAAGAAGTAGATCATATTATCGTCAATTAGTAAGAGATTTAAGAGCTATGAAACGTATTGGTGGTGGTGATAAAGTCGTAGATGAAATCATCAAGAAATGGAAAGTTCAATACAAAAACAGAACTGCAATGATGGATGAGTTGAGCAAAATATAAGTCTGGTGTGATTTTCTTATTGTATGCCAGGCAGGGCACTCATTCAGTCTGACCACAAGGCATTACCATAAAGTGAAGAAGTGTTATCGTAATTCCTTTGAGCGTACGTGTAGAAATAATATTAGTTCTTTTCTACTTTGCTATAATAAAACTATACATTGGAGGTACCTATATGGAATGGGAAACTTATTTTCAAAAACGAATATTAGATAGGGGATATGACTATTATTTTGATGAACGCGTAGAAGATTTACGTATTAATTCTAATAGGATTAAAGCAGTTGTTAATGGGACAGATTTTTATCATGTAGAAATCAAATTAAATGGAAATAAAATAATAGGCATGTCCTGTGATTGTCCTTATGCATTAGATGGACATAATTGTAAGCACATGGCAGCTGTTTTATATGAATGGCAACTAAGAGTGACTCATCCAGAAATAGATAGTTCCCAGCTTGTTGAAGATGCTTCAGAAGAGGATGTACGATCATTTCTTATTCAAGTACTTGATGATAATCCTAATTTAGTAGAATCGTTTAAACACTATACACAAAATGAAATTTCTCTGGATACAATGATTGATGATTTGGAGGGAGTTTGTGATTCTTATAGTGATGGTTATGATTATATTGATTATGAATTTAGCCGTGATTTTTGTGATAACTATGAAGATGCTGTTGACAAGTGGCTTGATGTTTTAAAGAAAAAGGATCAATACTCTCTCGCATTTAGATTCTTATTAAAAGCTTATGAAGTATTCTATAAGCTAGATATTGAGGATAATGGAGGTGAAACGGTTGCACTTTCTGTTATCATTATAAGCCAATGTGCAAACATAATTATGTGTATGGATGACTTAGAAAGATTAGAAGCTTTTTCTGAACTAGGACAATATCTCAACAACATGAGAGATTATTATGACATACAAAAGATTCTTGAAATATTTTGTGATTGTTTAAAGGGAAAAGAATTCTTAAAATTGAAGCTTGATCTTGTAAAAGAACAGTTAGACTATATAGAGAGTCATGATGATATTTTAGATAGAGGATATGCAGTTGAAGGATTTGCGAAAATGTATCTTGAACTCTTAAAGAAGAATAAAGCATCAAAGAAGGAGATAAGTGCCCTTCATAAAAAGTACTGGGAATATATTCCTATTAGAATGGACTGTGTCTATACTTGTATTAATAATAAAGAATATGACAAGGCTTTAGATTATATTGACGAATGTATTGATTTTGAATATGAAAATCAAGATCGTATGAAGTTTAATATAAAATTGAAGAAAGATATTTATAAGAAGCAGGGAAATATCAAAGCTTACAGAGAAGAATTAAAGAATTTGATTCTATTTTTCAATGATACTAATATAGAGGATTATATTGAACTAAGAAGCCTCTATTCTGATAAAGAATGGATTAAGGAAAGAGATTCTATTATTGAACAGCTTACTCCTGGAAGGTTCTTATGTGAAATATTAGAAACAGAGCAGCTCTCTGAAAAGCTAATAGATGCTATCAAAAGAAGTAATGATAAATACTTGTTACATCAATATACTGATATGCTTAGTAATGAATATCCTGAACAGATGCTTCAGGTATATCGAGAAAGTGTTGAAAAGCAGGCTGAATCTACTGGAAGTAGAAAACATTATTACCAAATTGTAGAAGAGTTAAAAATCATGAAGTCTATTTCTGGTGGTGACAAGGTTGTTGATGAAATCATTAAGAAATGGAAAGTTCAATATAAAAACAGAAGCGCAATGATGGATGAATTAAGCGTACTCTAAGTCCACTCCGGTGGACTTTTTTTACATCCTTCTTTTACATCAAATGAGTCATCAATGGAAAATACAAACAAAAGGAGGTAAATGGAAATGAGCTAGTATTATCTTGCTGTAGATATTGGAGCTTCTAGTGGACATCATATGTTAGCCTGTATACAAGATGGAAAAATCAAACTAGAGGAAATCTATCATTTCGAAAATGGAATGAAAAATTGTAAGGAACTAGACAAGATTCCTGTCAGTATGTCTATTGATACTTGGGCAGTGCATTAAGTCTTATTATATGAAAATAATCATGTTTTAGGTGATTCTTATGGTTATCGTGATTACAGTACGGATGGTATGGATGAAGTAGTTAATAAGGTTATTAATGAAAAAGAATTATATGCTAAAACAGATTTTTAACAAACCTGTAATCAGTCATTATCGTCACCTCACATGTGAAATTATAATGAATAATAGATATGTTTCAATCGTTGGATACTAGATATGTTTCAATCGTTGGATACTATTGACTAACAGTAGGGTATAATGTTAGATTATTAATCAGTTTATATATAAAGGAAGAGAAAAAATGATTGATACTTTGATGAAATTAGCTATATTAATTGTTGGTTTTATATTATTGATTAAGGGTGCAGATTTCTTTGTAGATGGAAGTTCTTCTGTTGCAAAAAGATTAAAAGTCCCTTCAATGATCATTGGACTTACAATTGTTGCAATGGGTACAAGCTTACCTGAATGTGCAGTCAGTGTCACTGCCTCAATGAGCAACAACAACGCTCTTGCAGTTAGTAATGTAGTAGGATCTAACTTATTTAACTTAATGGTTGTATGTGGTGTATGTACATTATTTGTACCTCTTGCAGTCTCTACAGATACATTAAAGAAAGAATTTCCATTCTCTATTATCTGTGCTGCTTTATTACTTGTATTTGGTTTAGATAGTATGCTAGGTAGAGTAGATAGTGCAATCTTTATTGTATTATTTGCAGCATATTTAGGATGGATGATCTATTCAGCATTACAGGCAAGAAATAAAGCATTAAGCGAAGACAATGATGAAGAAATCAAGCTATTACCAGTATGGCAGTGTATTGTTTATATTGTTGGTGGTGCGGCTGCTATTAAATTTGGTGGTGACTTTGTAGTAGAAGGTGCTACAGCGATTGCGACTATGCTTGGATTAAGTCAGAACCTTATTGGTTTAACTATTGTTGCTTTAGGAACAAGTCTTCCAGAACTAGTAACTTCTATTGTAGCTGCAAGAAAGAATGAAATCGATATGGCTTTAGGTAACGTTATTGGATCTAATATCTTTAATATCTTACTTGTATTAGGTATTGCTGGAGTCATTAGTCCTGTTGCAATTATTACAGAAAACTTGATTGATACATTTATTTTAATTGCAGTAAGTACACTAGTATGGATATTTGCATGGAAGAAGAAAGAACTTGTTAAGTGGCAGGGTATTGTAATGCTTGCCATTTATACAGCGTATCTTGTTTATATTTGTATGCGTTAAGAAGGCGATGCCTTCTTTTTTTATTAGATATCTAATATAGATGACAAATATGGTTTAACATAATATAATTTAAGAAGAGGAAAGATTGCACAAAGTCATTAAATGAATTTGAAAGGAGTATGGAATAACATGAGAAGAAATAAAGTAAGATATTATCTGGATGTTGTAATCCATCATCCTGATTGGACTATAGAAGATTTTGAAGAAGAAGAAAAAAAGCTTAAAGAAGAGAGCGATAAATTAACAGAGTGGCCTCCTATATATTGATGCTGATTTGAAACCGACTTTATATAGTCGGTTTTTATTTTGCCCTGAAAGCAGATTGATTTATTAGAAGGATTATACAGGAAATGTTATTTTGAAGTAGAATCAAGAAGATACTTTGATAAGAACATAGGCTGACGTAGAATTATTAGTAGTTGCTTGATAGTGCAATATATAAGTGACCTTTGAAGTGAGGAGAAAAATACAAATGACAAATCCAATGATGTTATGAGACTTAGGAATTTGTAGCTTAAACACTAGGTGTATCAAGACAGGCAGTCTCTAAATGGGAAAATGGTTCATCTGATCCAAGTATGACTAATCTTATAGTGCTTGCAAATCTATTTGATATCAATCTAAAAGAAATGTTGAAAGAAATACGATAAACTTTACAAAAAGACCTACCATTTTACGTGATTATTTATTATAATTGTGAAGTATTTTTTTTAAATACTGATTTTAAAATTAAAGGGGAGTTTGTAGTATGATTCAATTTTTTAAAAACAACATCGAACCTAGAAAGAAATTAAGAACAGCTGAAATTATTGTTCTTATTGCATTAGTATTAGGTTCAATTATTTCTCTTTGTGTAGGTCTTAAAGAAGTACATTCTAATCCTGGTAAAGTGGATTATGTACAAAGCATTGTAATGAAAAGAAATACACAGGATGAAGACTATAGTTCAGACAACACAGTATGTGATGTTACATATAGTAAAGGTGACAAACAGCTTGTTGTTTCTTATTCTTATGAAGAATATACACAGTTAAAGAATAAGACTATTACTGCTTATGAATTCAAGACAAGTAATGGAACTGACTTATACTTTGATCACAAAGATGTGAGTCAGAAAGAAGTTAAAAATTCTTATAAGCAGGTCATGGCAAATAAGACTATGTACATCTTTAACCTTGCATCTTCTTTATTTATCTTAAGCTTATCATTGGCTTTAATGTTGTTATTCTCTAAACAGTTTACAACATATGAAAAGAGCTGGTTCATGACTATCATGGTACTTGCTACTATTTTCGCTGTTGCTTTCCCAGAAGAAAGTGCAAATGGTGTTAATGGTATTGTTATCATGTTATTGTATCTTTTAGATACATTCTTAAATATCTTATGTGAATTACTCATTTCTAAACAGTCTCGTTACAACTTCTTAGTATCTGTTGCTGTAGAAATTGCGGAAATCGCAATGTGTATTGTATTAATGTATCGTTTTGCAACAATGGTGACTACATTATTCTTCTGGCTTCCAATTGATATCATCAGTTATATCAACTGGTCTAAGCATAAAGATGAAGAAGAAGATGAATTAACAATGGTAAGAAAACTAAAAGGTTACCAGGAAGTACTTGTTATTGTAGGTATCTTTGTATGGACTATCGTTGTTGGTTATTTCATCAGTGGTTTAGATATTGCAACTGATTTCTATACAAATAAGACATTAGAAACATGGATCATTTATATTGATGCCTGTGCCTCTGCCGTAGGTATTGCGAATGGTTTATTTATCTTCTTCAGATTAAGAGAACAGTGGATTGCATGGTATATCTGTGCTGCTTTAGAAGCTATTATTAACATCTTATCTGGACAATATGTATTATTAATTCTTAAACTTGGTTACTTCACTAATACAACTTATGGTTATATTAAATGGACTAAATATATTAGAGAACACCAGAAAACAAACGAAAAACTATCTTTATTCTAATTAAATTTCTCTATAACTTGAGAGTAGCTTATAAAACTGCTACAATAGGAACGTAAAAAACATATAGAAACAGGAGTGATTATTATGGCAATTGCTGCAGGAGATTTTAGAACTGGACTTACATTAATCGTTGATGGCGATCCTTGGGTTGTTTTAGACTTCCAACATGTAAAACCAGGTAAAGGTGCTGCTATCTTAAAGACTAAGATGAAGAACCTAAAGACTGGTTCTACACAGGACAGAAACTTCAACGCTTCAACAAAATTCGAAGCTGCTAACATTGAAAAGAAAACAGCACAGTACTCATATGAAGCTGATTCTACTTATTATTTCATGGATATGGAAACATATGATACTTATGAATTATCAGAAGAACAGATCGGATTCAATAAGTATTTCATCGTAGAAGGAAGAGAAGCATCTCTTATGTTCTTTGAAGGTGATTTATTATCAGTATCTATCCCTGAAAAAGTTGAATTAACTGTTGCTAAGACAGACCCAGCTATTAAAGGTGCACCATCTAACCAGACTAAGGATGCTGTTACTAATACTGGTCTAACATTAAGAGTACCTCAGTTTATTGAAGAAGGCGAAGAAATCGTTGTCTTCTCATCTGATGGAAAATACGCAGGAAGAGCTTAATATAAGCTCTTTTTTCACATATGAATAAAGTTGTACTTGTAACAGGTGGTGCTCAGGGGATAGGGAAAGCCATCGTATTAGAACTTGCAAAAAACCATTATGATGTAGTGATCAACTACCTTACTTCTAATAAAGCAGCGGCTTTATTAGAAGAAGAGATTAAAAAAAATTATGATGTACGTGTGATGACTATTCAAGCGGATGTATCAAAGGAAGAAGAAGTGGATGCCATGATTTCTTTAATAGAGAAAAAATGGGGTGGTGTTGATATTCTTATTAATAATGCTGCTGTTGATTTATCCAATCTCTTTCATCTTAAGACAGCAGATGAGTTTAGAAAGACATTGGATGTGAATGTCGTAGGGGCATTTAATTGCAGTAAGCGTGTCTATAGACATATGCTTGATCAGGAATATGGACGTATTATTAATATTTCTTCTACTAATGGTATAAATACCTATTATCCAATGTGTATTGATTATGATGCCTCTAAAGCGGCATTAATCTCATTAACACATAATCTTGCCTTTGAATATGGGCCATATATTAATGTGAATGCTATAGCACCAGGATTCATTGGAACAGACAATGAACTAGATGGATATGATGAAGAATTCTTAAAAGAGGAACAGGAAAAGATTATGGTGAACCGTTATGGTAAACCAGAAGAAGTGGCTTATCTTGTGAAGTTTCTTATTAGTGATGAAGCGAATTTCATCAACAATACAATTATAAGAATAGATGGCGGCCAGAAAGGCAGCTGTTAAAAAAAGGTCCTGAAATCAATCAGGACCTTTCGTGTTATTTCTTTAAAACATTTGTAAGGGCGAATAGAATAGAAAGTTTACTATATTCTAATGTCAAACCACCCTGGATATAAAGTGTATAAGGTGCAACAACAGGTGCATCTGCACTTAATTCAATTGTACTACCAGAAGTAAATGTACCAGCAGCCATTACTTCATCATGAGGATAACCAGGCATTGGTGCAGGCATAGTGGCTACAAATGAATCAATTGGAGAACTATTCTGAATAGCCTGTGTAAATTTTACTAGGTTTTCTTCTGTACCAAGTTCTAATGTCTGAATAATATCGGTTCTTTCTTCATTATATCTTGGAGAGACATTATTAAAGCCTAACTTTTCTAACATATAAGCACTAAATACAGCACTCTTTAAAGCATTCTTTACTGCATTAGGAGCCATAAATACACCCTTGAAGAATGTATTATTCATATTGAAGTTAGCTCCTAGATCTTTACCAATACCAGGTGCAGTTAATCTTTCAGCACACATAAAGATTAAATCTTTTCTACCTGCAATATAACCACCAGTAGGTGCAATACCTCCACCTAGGTTCTTCATTAAAGACCCTACAACGATATCAGCACCAATATGTCCTGGTTCCTTCTTTTCTACAAGTTCACCATAGCAGTTATCTACCATGATAATAACATCTTTATTTACTTCTCTAATCTTAGTAATAATACGTTCAAGCTTAGAAAGTGTTAAAGATAAACGTGAAGAATAACCTTTAGATCTCTGGATTTCTACAAGTTTAACATCATTCTTCTTTAAACGTTCTACGATTCTATCATCATCGAAATCATTATCAACTAAATCAATCTGTTCATAAGATACACCATGAGCCTTTAATGACTGACTAGATTCTCCTGAAATACCAATCATTTCCTGTAAAGAATCATAAGGTGCTCCAGATAATGAAATCATTGTATCACCATGCTTAAGTAAAGCAGATAAAGTTAAATAAAGCGCATTTGTACCACTCATGATCTGTGGTCTAACTAATGCATCTTCGCATCCAAGAATAGTTGCGAAAATAGCTTCTAGCTTATCTCTTCCTGAATCATAGCTGCCATATCCATTCATGTCCGCAAAATCAGAATAGCTGACATTATTCTCAATAAATGCAGAAAGAACTCTGTTTGAGTTATAGAAACAAACATCATCAATCTTTTCATAAATGTCTTTTAATACAACATCAGATTCATTCGCAATTTTTAATAAGTTTTCATCTATTTGTTCTAATATCATATTTCTTCTCCTTTGAATACCTGTGCTATTATACACCAAATACACCACTATTTTGAATGATTTTAAAGAAAATCATGTATAATGAGAAAAAGGGTGAAGCATATGTTAGACAGAAAAATAGAGTATTTTATAGAAGTAGTAGAGAAGGGCTCTTTCTCATCGGCAGCTAGATCATTTCTTTTATCACAATCCGCTGTTTCTCAACAGATCACATTATTAGAGAATGAACTGAATATACAATTATTTGATCGAACAGGTTATAAGCCGCAATTGACATCTGCTGGGAAGATATTTTATGAAGGATGCATTAAACTCAAAGAAGAATCAGAAGAGTTATTAAGAACAATCCATGAAGAACATCAAAAGATTACAATAGGACTTACACAATTACAGCAAAATAATTCAATTATTCATATCATCAACAAATTTAAATATAATCATCCAAATGTAGAATTTGATCTTGTAGAAGGTACGTTTGAAGAAACATATACCAACTTATCGATTGAAAAAACAGATGTTGCTTTTGGATTAGAAAGTGACTTTAAACACGATCCTTATATTCACTATACTTCATTATTTCAATATCAGATGGGGGTTATATGTTCTTTGAACCATCCTTTTTCTCGTAAGAAGTATATCACAATAGATGAGTTAAAGAATGAATCCTTCATAGTTATGTCTAAGAAGGTAGGAAGAATATTCTATAAGGATTTCTTAAATGCATGTAAACAGGATGGCTATAAACCTCATATCGTAAAAGAGGTTGATTCCTTTGAAGACTTTATTGTTCAAGTGTCTTTAGGTAAAGGAATAGGAATCTGTTCTATGGATGTTAATAATAATGCACTAGTTAAGGCTATACCTATTTCTAAAACACATCATCACAATGACTGTGTCATTGCTTATAAAGACAATGTTTCATCTATATGTCAGCAGTTCATTGATGAAGCAATTCATTACTTTAAAACTCTATAAGTTTAACTTATAGAGCTCTCTTATTTTTTCATCACTATGATTTTTCAATGATCCTTGTTAATATAATAACAAGAAAAGAGGGCGAACAAAGATGAAAAAAATATTATTGAATGGTGTTGATGGTAATTTCGGCAGCAAGGCTGCAAAGGTTCTTTTAGAAAAGTGGCCACATGAAGATTTAATTTTTGCGGCTCCTAGTGAAAAAGGATTAGAAAAGTATGCTGACATTGATGTAGAAAAGAGAGTGGCAGATTTCAACAATCCTGAAGGATTGATACAGGCTTTTACTGGTGTAGATACTATGGTTCTTATTTCTATGCCTTTTGTAGGACCAAAAAGAAGAAAGGCACAGCAGACTGCGTTAGATGCAGCTGTGAAAGCAGGGGTAAATAAAGTTGTTTATACTTCAATTGTAGGTGCAGGTGAAAAGGATATTGATACATATGAAGTGAATGACCATGTGTGGTTTGAAGCCTATGTAAAAGAGCAGCCTATTCATTATCTATTCTTAAGAGATTCACAGTATGCAGAAGCAATGGTTTCTAGCTATGTGAACGCTTACGAGAATACAGATAATGTACTTGCAATTAATATGGGTAATGGAAAGATGGCTTTTGTTTCTAGAGATGATTGTGCTCTTGCATGCGCATGTGCCGCTATGAGTGATTTAGAAGATCAGGTGATTGACGTCAATGGACCAGAACTGCTTACTGTTGGTCAGTATGTCCAGATTGCGAATGAAGTCACTGGTCATAACGTAAAGTATGTCGAAATCACTGATGAACAAATGTATGCATTCTTTGATTCTATTGGTGTTCCAAGAACTACAGAAGATATGTGGGCACAGACAGCGATGAACTTCCCATTCTGTTCAGATGGTATGGTGACATTTGGACGCGCCATTCGTTTAGGTCAGATGTCTACATTCACAAATGATTTTGAAAAATTAACAGGACAGAAACCTATGACCGTTAGAGAAATGTTTGAAGATATGGAAAATCATTTGATTGGTTCAAGAACATCTACTGAAGATTAACTGTAAGCATTCCTTACAGTTTTTTTATTTTGTCAGATGTTTGTTTTGTTCTGTTTACTCTGTTCAAGAAATCTATTAGAATATCTAATGAAAGGGGTTTACATATGTATAAGGTAATAGAAGTAAAACAGAGTATATTTGAAGATAATAATAAGGATGCAGATTTATTAAGACAGGAATGCAAAGAGAAGGGTGTTTTCTTACTTAATATCATGTCTAGCCCAGGTTCAGGAAAGACAACCACATTATCACGCACTATTGAAACTATTAAAGATGAAGTGAATATTGGTGTTATGGAAGCAGATATTGATAGTGATGTGGATGCGCACACTATTAGCCAGTATGATGTACGTACAATACAATTACACACAGGAGGCATGTGTCATTTAGATGCGGATATGACAAGACAGGGATTACATGAATTAGGAATGGAAAATCTAGATCTTGCAGTATTAGAAAATGTAGGAAATTTAGTATGTCCTGCGGAATTTGATACAGGTTCCTCTTTAAATATTGCGATATTGAGTGTGCCAGAAGGGGATGATAAGCCTTTAAAGTATCCGCTTATGTTTGAAGTATGTGATGTAGTACTTATTAATAAGGTGGATGTTCTTCCTTACTTTGATTTCGATATAGAAAAGTGTAAAGAGAATATTCATTATCGTAATAAGAATGCAAAGGTGTTTGAAATATGTGCAAAAAGTGGAGAAGGAGTCAAGCCATGGTGTGATTACCTTTTAACACGTATAAGAGAATGGAAGGAATAAAACAATGGCCTATAGAGATAATATTGATAGACTTGCAAGACGTATTACAGATCGAATACCAGTGAAGTTCAAGAAACTTAAGGAAGATGATCCTGAATACAAATGTTTAAGTGAAATCTTGAATGATGAACAATGTAATTTATGTTTATTTTTTGAAGTACGCAAACCTATGTCTTTTGAAGAAATTCTTAAAAGAACAGGCTGGGAAGAAGAACGTGTTGAACGTGTATTAAAAGAAGTATGTGATATAGGGATGATTGAATATAACTGGGAAAATGAAGATCATCATAAACAATATGTGATGCCTCAGTTTGTCCCTGGCTCTGCAGAATTCATGGTTATGAATAATGATTTAGTCAAAGAACATCCAGTTGTGACTGATTTTTTTGAACAGATGACAAGATTACCACTAGAAAAGGTCACTCCAATGGTGCCTCCAGGAGGTGCTGGAATTGGGATGCATGTTATTCCAGTAGAAAAATCTATTGAAGCCAATCAGGAAGCAGTATCTGTAGAAAAGATTTCTCATTGGTTGAATAAGTATGATAAGTATGCTTTATCTCCATGTTCATGTCGTAGACAACAAAGAGTTCGAGGAGAAGGTACAGGTGATATTGAAGCCGATGTATGTATTGCGGTTGGTGATATGGCTGATTATGTTGTAGAGACAAATAAAGGTGGTCATTACTGTACTTATGAAGATGTTATTGAAACATTAGAAAGATGTGAAAGAAAAGGTTATGTGCATCAGATTACAAATATTGATGGTGAAGATAAAATCTTTGCGATTTGTAATTGTGCAGCAGGTGTATGTAATGCTTTAAGAACAAGTCAGCTCTTTAATACACCAAATATGTCTGCAAGTGCTTATCGTGCACACGTGGATGTCAGCAAGTGTGTAGCCTGTGGTAAGTGTGTAGAAGTATGTCCAGTAGGAGCTGCAAAGCTTGGTCAGAAGCTTTGTACAAAGAAGGGCCCTATTGAATACCCACAGGTAGAATTACCAGATATGATTAAATGGGGACCAGATCATTGGAATCCTGATTTTAGAGATACTGCCAAAGTCAATTGTTATGAAACAGGAACTGCTCCTTGCAAAACAGCCTGTCCTGCTCATCTTCCTGTACAGGGCTATATCAAGATGGCCAGTGTTGGACGTTATATGGATGCTTTAAAGCTTATTAAAGACTTTAATCCATTCCCTGCAGTATGCGGTTCTATCTGTAACAGAAGATGTGAACAGGAATGTACACGTGGATTATTGGATGCCCCTCTCGCAATTGATGAAATCAAGAAGTTTATCGCGGAAAGAGAACTTAATGAGGAAGAACGCTATATCCCATTATGTGAAAATGAAGAGGGCGGATTCTATCCTCATAAGATGGCTATTATTGGTGCAGGTCCTGCTGGTATGAGCGCTGCTTATTATTTAAGAATCAAGGGTTATTCTGTCACTGTCTTTGAAAAAGAAGAAAAACCAGGTGGTATGCTTCGTTATGGTATTCCATCATTTAGATTAGAAAAAGATGTCATTGATGCAGAAATAGAAGTACTTAAGGCAATGGGCATTGAATTTAGATGTGGTGTAGAAATCGGTAAAGACATCACTATTGATGGATTACGTGAAGAAGGTTATGAAGCCATTTATCTTGCGATTGGTGCACAAGGTGGTAAGAAATTAAATATTTCTGGAATGAATGAAGAGTATGTTATGACAGGTGTTGATTTTTTAAGAGAAGTCAATAAAGAAGAAAGTAAAGATATGCTTAGTGGTCATGTGGTTGTCATTGGTGGTGGTAACGTGGCTATGGATGTGGCAAGAAGTGCTTTAAGAAGTGGTGCAGTGTCTGTTGACTTATTCTGTTTAGAATCAGAAAAAGACATGCCTGCAAGCCCTGATGAAGTAGAAGAAGCCATCCATGAAGGTATTACTATGCATTGTGGATGGGGTCCTCAGGAAATCAAGGATCATACAATCACATTAAAGAAATGTATCTCTTTAAGAGATGAAACAGGTGCTTTTAATCCATCTTATGATGAAACACAAATAGATAGTTACCCATGTGATTATGTCTTATTATCTGTAGGACAGGATATTATTCCGGTAGAAGGATTAGATATCAATACAAATCCAAATGGTACAATTCAAGCGGATGCCATTACTTTACAGACTTCTGTAGAAGATATCTTTACAGGAGGAGATGTCTATACAGGTCCTCGCTTTGCGATTGATGCGATTGCACAGGGTAAAGAAGCGGCTGAATCGATGCATCGTTATGTACATAAAGGACATTCTTTAACTTTAGGTAGAGATTTACACCAGTTTACTCAGTTTGATAAGGACGATATTTTAATTACTTTAGATTTTGATCATTCAAAGAGACAGATTCCAGGTACAAAACAGGGTTTTGCGACAGAAACATTTAAAGACTTACGTTCTACATTTACGCCAGAACAGGTACAAACAGAAGCAAAACGCTGTCTTGGATGTGGTACAAGTGTAGTAGATCCTAATAAATGTATTGGATGTGGTCTATGTACAACTAAATGTGAATTTGATGCAATCAAGCTTACAAGAGATATTCCAGAAGGAAGCAATATGGTAAGATCAGAAGATAAGTTGAAGGTCATTCTTCCTTATGCTGCAAAAAGACAGATTAAGATCTTACGTAATAAGAAGAAATAAAGATGCATGAATTAGGTATTGTCGTACATATTGTCAGAACATTAGAAGATGTTGCACAGGAAAATAGTCTCACAGATATACGCAAGGTCACTTTACAAATAGGCAAGGTCAGTGGTATTGAACCAGACTATTTAGTAGACTGCTGGGAATACTATAAGAAGAAAGTGCCATTGCTAAAGTATTCAACACTTGATTATGAATGGATTGAAGCTATTACAATCTGTCATAACTGTCAAAATACTTATTCTACAATCGATTATGGCAGAGAATGTCCCTATTGTCATAGTGGAAATACTGTCTTACTGCAAGGCAATGAATGTTTAATTAAAGAAATAGAAGGAGAATAACTCCATACAAAAAATCCTCTCTGTAACACGAGAGGATTATTTTTTGTGGATATCTTCTGTACCTGCTTTTATAGCAGTTTCATAATACCAGAGTTTATGATCAATTGTTTCTAGTTGTTTTTCTAATTGTCGCATTTCTTCTAATACAATCTCTTTTCTTCTCACAAAGAGTTGATAACGTTCTTCTAATGATTCATCACCACGTTTCACCATTTCTACATATTGTTGCATTTCAGAAATACTCATACCTGTATTCTTGAAACATTCAATAATACGCAGCATAGAAATATCTTTTTCTTTAAAAATACGATAACCTGATTCATTCTTTTCTAAGAAAGGAATGAGTCCCATCTTATCATAATAACGAATAGTAGAAACAGGTAAAGACATTATTTCTGATACCTGTTTAATTGTATAAGTCATCGAATCACCTCTTTAATAGTATAAGAAATAATAAAAAAATATGCAAGGAATTGAGTCATGACGAAGGGACAACCCTTCATCAAAGATGAATGAGAAATTGCGAAATAAGCAAGTATTAGGAGCGTAAATTAGGTATTTACAATAAAAAGTGAAATATTTTTACTCGAATAGATGAAATTATCATTGACTATATTAGATATGAAAATTATAATATACCGATCCTGTTTAGAGTACAAAGGAGGAATTCATATGGAAAACAATGCTACATCAGGAAACTTACTTAAACATATTGCATTTTTTGCGATACCTTATCTGTTATCTTATTTCTTACAGACACTCTATGGTATGGCTGATCTATTTATAGTGGGGCAGTTTAATGCGGTAGATGGTATTACAGCTGTTTCTAATGGAAGTCAGGTTATGCATATGTTGACAGCGATTCTTGTAGGACTGGCTATGGGGGTTACTGTTTCTATTAGTCATGCAGTAGGGGCAAAGAAACATAAACTCGTAGAAAAAACAATAGGCAATACGATTACACTCTTCGCATGTATTTCTATCGTTTCTACTCTTCTTTTACTTATTTTTGTAAAACCACTTGTCGTATTACTCAATGTTCCACAAGAAGCAATGACTGGAACTGTGCAATATCTTGTCATCTGTTTTATAGGAATTCCTTTCATCACCGCCTATAACATCATCAGTTCTATATATAGAGGCTTGGGCGATTCTAAAAGCCCTATGTATATTATTGCGATTGCCTGTTTATTAAATATTATCTTAGACTATATCTTTATTGGATTATTTCATATGGGACCAATAGGGGCAGCACTTGGAACCACTGTATCACAAAGCGTGAGTGTTATTATCGCACTCATCTCAATGAAATATCGTACTTCTGACATTCATATCAAAAAAGAAGACCTTCATCTTCAATCTCAGGTATTTAAACATATTCTAAAAGTAGGCTTTCCTGTCGCAATACAGGATGGATGTATTCAGGTTGCCTTTATTATCATTACTATTATTGCGAATAGTCGTGGTTTAAATGATGCTGCTGCAGTAGGTATTGTAGAAAAGATAGTCACTGCCATTTTTATTATTCCTTCTACAATGCTTGCGACTGTATCAGCTTTATCTGCACAAAATATCGGTGCCAAAGACTACGGACGTGCTCGTACAGTATTAAAATATGCGGTTATAATTACTACTCTTTATGGAATCATTGTTGCTTTGATTGTAGAATGTGCTGCACCTACACTTCTTGGCTTATTTACTAAAGATACTACAGTAATCTTACTAGGTGTCCAATATATCAGTTCTTATATTATTGATACAATATTTGCAGGGGTTCACTTTAGCTTTAGTGGTTACTTTGCAGCAGATGGAAAGAGTTATATTGGCTTTATTCACAATATTATTGCTATTTCATTAGTCAGAGTGCCCGGTTCTTATATTGCCTCTATAATGTATTCTCATAACTTATTTCCAATGGGACTTGCAGCTCCTTTAGGATCATTATTATCAGTTATTATTTGTTTAATCGCATATCGTATATTGAAGAAGAAAGATGAATTAAGTGTGCTATAATTGATTATAAGAGAGGTACATTTATGGATAAGATAAGATGGAATCAATTGTTCACTCCAAGAACATTAAAAAGAGGATATGAACTCTACCAAAGAGGTGCAGTAGAAGGTATTCAACATAATGAATACGCAATTCTAGGAAGTGTATTTGATGGTGATGACTATTACTCTGTTGTTTATTTACGTGATGGAATGATAGAAGATATGGATTGCAGCTGTGGGAATGAAGATGAATATTGTGAACATATTGCAGCACTTCTTTATGCCTATGATCCTAAACAGACATATCAGTTCCATGATTTTCAAGAAGCCGATACTGATGAAAAGTACAAGTCTGTAATCAGAGATATTATTACAGAGAGTCGAAGCTATAAACAGATGATCAATAAACTCATTTCCTATAAACGTTCAATTCTTCCTACAATAACAGAAGACTCTCTTGGATCACTTAATTTGGTATTTGAAACATTCTATCTCATTTCATCTATACCTGAAGAAAAAGATGATATCCTAGAAGAACTTAAGAATGATTTAAAAATAATCATTTCTTGCAGTCATAATAAAAAGACTTTATTAGATGTATTTGAAAGAGAATACCATTTTCATAAGTATGAGAAAGAAGATGAAGAGTATCTCACTGAAGTCTTTCTAGAATGTTTTAATGAAACAGAATTATATGAAGACAAGTATCGTATTGTGAATCATATGATTCTAGGTAGTGAAGCCTTGAAAGATATCTGGGATGGACGTATGCAATATTCTCGCTGGATATACATAGGATTAAAGATGTTGCAGGAAGCACATCAGTCCCATCATGATATTCTTCATTTCCTTGATACATATCATAATTATCCACCTGTGTTTACTGGATATGCGAAGATATGTTTAGAAAATAGAAATTCTAATAAAGCGCTTGAAGTCGTTGAACTTGGATTAAAGTATCATCAAGAAGATGAAGATTTACTTAAGTTGAAAGAGGAGATTTCACCTTGTTTAAATCTCAATATAATGGATTGGGCAGATCAGTTTACAGATGTTATCTTAAAGCGTGGTTATGATTACTTTTATAAAAAGAAGATCAAGAAGCTTTATCAGGAACCTTATGGTATTGCAGCTGTAGTAGAAGGATCAGAAGATTATCATGTCACAATAGATTTAAAGGATAAACAGGTCACTGGTATGTATTGTGATTGTCCTTATGCCAATAAAGGACATCATTGTAAGCATATGGCAGCTGTGCTTCTTGCATGTAGTAAACATGAAAATTATGACGATATCAAAGAAAAACTAGATATCGAGTTTATAAAAGAACTCAAAGAACGTATTCATACACTTCCAAGAGATCAATTAGAACAGCTTCTATTTGATGAAATGAGATTCAATGAGTCTTTGCAGCAACGCTTTATTGATCTTATTGACACAACTACAATTCAAGATAAATACTTAGATTATCTTGTAGAACTCATAGACGATAATGAAGATCATATACCAACTCTCTTAAAGAAGTTGAAAAAGTATCTTCGTATCTCTTTAAGTAAGCTTATTTCAATCCGTGATTATCAGACAGCACATGCGCTTATTGCCTGCACATTGAGTAAAGTCACATGTTTAGATCCGAAGAAAGAAGTCTATGAAATTCTTACAGATATCCATGAGTATTTGAGACAACTTATAAACATCTATCCGTCTAGTGAAGAAGCCTTTAATGCAGTGAAGGAACTTTATAGTGACTGCTGCATGCCATTTTATGAAGGTGTGATTGATCCAGTACTCTTAAATGATTTTGATAGTAAGCAGTTCTATGATTTGAAGTTTAATCTTATTCATCAGAAGATTCTCTATTCATCTCTTTATGATGACAGAGAATTCCAAAAGCTTATATATGAACGTTGGACAAAGTATGGTTTGGATTTACTTATAGAATCAGGTAAAGAAGAATCAGTGATTCTTGACTATGTAAGTCAGTATGCAGATAGTGAAGCAGTACAAGTCAATTATGTTGATTACTATGTAAGAAAAGGTCACTATCAGAAAGCATTGGATATTTTAAATGAGCACACAGATCATGCTTATGAAGTAAAAAAACAAGAAGTTATAGAAGCAATGAATCATCATAAAGAAGTATCTTAAAGACTGCGAGAGCAGTCTTTTTATTGACTTCTGACATTATAAGATTATAATAGTTCATAAATGAACTATCTAAATATGAAAGAAGGCAAGAGTATGTATTTCAATATAGAGTTTCCAAATAAAATGGCTCATGCATATAGTGTAATGTGTAAACCACTATGTCAAGAAATGAAATTACCACAAACAGCTTTTGATATATTGATGTTTTTATCGAATAATCCTCAATATAAGACAGCAAGAGATATTGTAGAAGTAAGAAAAATCAAAGCCAATCTTGTTTCTATAAATGTAGATAAACTTGTAAAAGAAGGGTATCTAGAAAGAAGAGAAGTGACAGGAGATCGCCGAAAGACAGAACTTGTATGTACTTCTCAGGCAGATTTTATTATAGAAAAAGGACGCTTAGTTCAGAAAACTTTTAAAGACACATTATTTAATAACATGGATGATTCTATGAAAGAAATATTATTTAAAGGTATAGAAATCATGGAAGATAATCTTGATAGGATATTGGAGGATCAATAATATGACAGTGTTAATGACTATTCTTGTTACGTTCTTTGCAGGTATGGGGGCAGGACTTGGTACTGGTTTTGCAGGTATGAGTGCTGCGGCTGTGATCAGTCCAATGTTGATTACTTTCTTAGGAATGGATCCTTATATGGCTGTAGGGATTGCTTTATCTTCAGATGTACTTGCAAGCGCAGCTTCAGCATATGAATACGGTAAAAACAAGAATCTAGATATTAGAAACGGTTTAATCATGATGGTTTCTGTATTATGTTTTACAGTAGTAGGAAGCTATATCTCTAGTTTAGTGCCAGCAGCCACTATGGGTAATTTCTCAGTCTTTATGACAATGCTTCTAGGTATAAAGTTTATCCTTAGACCAGTTATGACAACAAAAGAATCTATGGAAGCAGTCTCTCCTCAAAAAAGAGCTATTCAATCAGTAATCTGTGGTGTTATTATTGGTTTTATCTGTGGTTTCATTGGTGCAGGTGGAGGTATGATGATGCTTCTTATTCTTACTTCTGTATTAGGCTATGAACTTAAGACAGCAGTAGGAACAAGTGTCTTTATTATGACATTCACTGCCTTAACAGGTGCTGTATCTCATTTTGCGATTGGTGGGACACCTGACTGGGGTGTATGGATTCTATGTGTTATCTTTACATTCATCTGGGCAAGAATTGCAGCACGTTTTGCGAATAAAGCCACTCCAGAAACATTAAATAGAGTGACAGGTATTATCCTAGTTATATTAGGTATTGTAGTATTTGCATTCTCAATGTTAAAATAAAAAAAGTCTTCTTTACATTTGACGTAAAGAAGATTTTTTAATTACTTAGAAATAATTTCTACACCATCTTCTGTCACAAGAAGAGTATGTTCCCATTGTGCTGATAGTTTTCCATCATCTGTATAAACAGTCCAGTCATTATCAGTACCTAGATGGATATGACGTGTTCCCTGGTTAATCATTGGTTCAATCGTAAATACCATTCCAGGAACTATTAATACAGTCTTTTCTTTTGGTGTATAATGATATACATAAGGATCCTCATGCATGGCTTTTCCAATACCATGACCACAGAACTCTTCTACAACACTATATCCATTAGCATGGGCATGCTTTTCAATTGCTGTACCAATATCAGCAATAGTACTTTCCCAAGGCTTCACAGCCTTTATACCTTCCTCAAGACATTCTTTAGTCACTTTTACTAGACGCTGTGCTTCTTCTGATACATGCCCTAACATAAACATTCTTGAAGCATCTGCATAATAGCCATTCACTCCAGTTGTCGCATCCACATTAATGATATCTCCATCCTGAAGTACATAATCTCCAGGAATACCATGACATACTTCATCATTGACAGAAGTACAGATACTCTTAGGATACCCTTCATAGTTTAAATCTGCAGAATAACCACCCTGACTTGATGTATAAGCCACAGCCATATCATCAATATCCTGTGTTGTCATACCAATCTGAATATGTTCTTCAATATAGTCTAATAATCCATTATTGACAACAGCTGCTCTTTTAATAGATTCAATCTGTTTCTCATTCTTAATCATTTTATGATTAGGAATAAGATAACCATGTTTTTTATATTGTTTAAGCTTTTTATCAAAAGCTTCATGACAATCATGATAGTCTAACTGACTACCACACCAGCATTTTCTTTTCATTGCTTTACCTTCTTTCTTTACAAAGTATACACCATTTTTTTAAAAATTACATTGAAAGTTAGTTATATATAACAAGGAGTACACAAATGATTTATTATTTTACAGGAACAGGCAATAGTCGATATATTGCAAGAGCACTACATCAACAATTAAATGAAGATTATATAAGTATGAATACACTTATTAGAAATAATGACCATAGCTTACAGAATATCCAGGGAACATTAGTATTTGTCGTACCTACTTATGCCTGGAGAATACCTCGTATTGTCGAAGAATGGATTCGTTTGACAGCTTTTAAGGATGTTGAAGAAGTCTATTTTGTGATGGATTGTGGGGGAAATATAGGCAATGCAGGTTATTATAATAGAAAACTATGTGAGAAGAAGGGGTTCAACTATAGAGGTACAATGGAAATCATTATGCCAGAAAACTATCTCGCAATGTTTAATACACCAGAAGATGATGAAGCCAAAAAGATTATTAAACAGGCAGATCCTATTATTAAAGAAGCAGTTTCCTATATCCATCAGCATTTACCTTTTCCTAGTATGCCATTACAATTGAAAGACAAGTTCCAATCTTCTATTGTGAATACAGTTTTCTATCCACTTTTTGTGAAAGCAACTGCCTTCTATAGTACGGATGAATGTGTTGGATGTGGATTATGTGAGAAATTATGTCCGTTAAAAAATGTACAAATAAAGGATCATCGTCCTGTATGGGGTAAGGAATGTACGCATTGTATGGCATGTATTGCGAAATGTCCTAAAAAAGCGATAGAATATGGAAAGAAAAGTAAAGGAAAGAATAGATATTATATTGATTAAACACCCAGTTCATTTTGAACTGGGTGCTTTCACAAGTATTTTCCAATTTTACTATTCTTATTCTGCTTAATTTCTTCGACAGTTCCCGTCGCAATAATCTCTCCACCAAGTTGACCGCCCTCAGGACCCATATCAATAATATAATCAGAATTTCTAATGACATCTAAGTCATGTTCAATCACAATAATAGTCGCTTTTTGATTAATTAATGTATCAAATACACGAAGTAGTGTTTCTACGTCTGATGGATGTAATCCAATAGAAGGTTCATCAAAGATAAAGATGCTTCCATCTTGTACTTTTCCTATTTCTGATACCAGTTTTAATCTTTGTGCTTCTCCACCAGATAAGGCAGGTGTTGCTTCACCAAGAGTCAAATAACCAATTCCTAAATCCACTAAAGCCTGCAGTTTCTCTTTAATCTTCTTAATGTCTTTAAATACATCTAAAGCTTCTAGGATAGTAAGAGACATCACATCCTTAATAGAATGACCATGGTACACTATAGAATCCACATCATTGCTGTAACGTGTACCATCACAATGTTCACAAGTCATTTCTATATCTGGAAGAAACTGTATATCCATAGAAATAGTACCAGTACCTTCACATACAGGACATCTTAACTTACCTGTATTATAAGAAAAATCACCTGCACTATATTGATCACTTAATCTTCCATACAATCTTCTTAAATGATCAAATACACCAGAATAAGTTGCGACAGTACTTCTGACATTATTTCCAATAGGGGACGCATCAATCAAATCAACCTTATTGACCCATGATGCATCCAATTCTTTTATATGTTGAGGAAGTACTTCATGATTTAATGAAGCCTTTATAGCAGGATATAAAGACTCAAGAATCAATGTTGTCTTACCACTTCCAGACATACCAGTAATTGTAGTAAGAACTCCTTTAGGAATAGAAATATCAAGTGGTTTGACAGTATGTATTGTGTCTGTTTTAAGTCTTAAAAAGCCTTCATTAAAAATCTCTTTCTTATTTCTTACAAGAGTTTGATGTAAATCATTGAGATAAGGTCCAATGATAGAATTCTTATCCTGAATGATTTCATCAATAGTTCCCTGACTAATTATAGAACCACCATTCTTTCCTGCTTCAGGCCCTATTTCAATCATATAATCCGCTTCCTTAAGAATTCTTGTATCATGATCGACCAAAACAATGGAGTTCCCATCTTTGATCAACTCTTTCATAATCGCAATCAAGCCATCTACATTGGCTGGATGTAATCCAATAGAAGGTTCATCAAGAACATAAAGAACACCTGTTGTTCTATTTTTTACAGTACGTGCAAGCTGTACTCTTTGTAGTTCACCTGTTGATAATGTAGAAGAAGCACGATCAAGAGTCAGATAACCGAGTCCTAAAGACAGCAATGCATTCGCATTAATCATGAATTCTTCAAGAATTGTAGAACCCATTTCTTTCACATCATCATTAAGGGTATTGATTACCTGTGGAAGCCATGCAGCTAAATCCTTTAAACTCATCGCACATACTTCAGTTAAAGTCTTACCACCTAGTAATGTAGAATTTGCACGTGTATTAATACGAGAGCCATGACAAGTCGGGCATGGCTCTTCCTTAAGGAATTTACTAACACGCTTCATATTCTTTTCATTCTTGACCTTCTTTAATGCATTCAAGACAGTTGCTTTGGCACTATAGTAAGTAAAATCTAATTCTCCTGCTTCCACGCTCTCTTTATTCTTAGGACGATAGAAAATATGTTTTTTTACCATTGGTCCATCATATACAATATGCTTCTCTTCTTCTGTTAATTCTTCAAAAGGAACATCAGTACGCACACCCATAGCACGACAGACATCTTTCATTAATGACCACATGAGTGTATTCCATGGCGCCACAGCCCCTTCATCAATAGTTAGATGAGGATCAGGAATCAAAGCATCAATATTAATTGTCTGTACAATACCAGTGCCCTGACAATCAGGACATGCGCCTTGTGAATTAAAGGCATACTCCTGAGCACTTAAGCCATTAAATCTTTCATGGCAGATTGGACACTCAATCATTTCACCTCTTGCTACATTTATACTCGCAGGTACTCTATGTCCGTTAGGACATAAATAATCTCCACAACGTGAAAATAATAAGCGAATAGAATTCAATAATTCTGTCTGTGTTCCAAAGGTAGAACGAATGCCAGGTATATTAGGTCTTTGATGTAATGCTAGAGTACTAGGAACATATCTAATAGAATCTACTTTGGCTTTTTCTCCTTGAGAGATTCGTCTTCTTGTATAAGTAGATAATGCTTCTAGATATCTTCTAGAACCTTCAGCATAAATGACTCCTAATGCCAAAGAAGACTTACCACTCCCTGATACACCAGAAATAGCTACAATCTTATTTAGGGGAATATCAACGTCGATATTTTTTAAATTATGAACCTTTGCGCCTCTTATTTCCATATGGTCAATCATACAAAATCCTCCTAAACAAAAAAACTAGCTATCTCTAGCTAGTTCATCTTAATTAATGGTGCGGCCGATGAGATTTGAACTCACACAGACGTACGTCCACAAGTCCCTCAAACTTGCGTGTCTACCATTCCACCACGGCCGCAACTTAGTGCAACTCAAATTATACTTGAGTTGCACATAGAATTCAACTATTTTTTAAGAAGATTATAGAGAGACTGAGCGTAGATAGCAGCTGCAGTTAATAAATCATCTAATGAAATTAATTCATTTTCTTCATGCATATGATGGTTTTTACCAGGGAATTCACAACCAAAAGCAACACAGTTAGGCATTTCTTTTGCATAAGTTCCACCACCGATAGTCTGAGGACCATGTTCATGATCATTTGTGAACTGTACATATGATTCATGAAGCTTCTGAACTAATTCACTATTAGGATCTACATATAATGCAGGACCAATATCATGTTCTTCACTTAAGCCATACTTATTAACAGCTTCATCTACATTTTTAACAAGAACATCATTGTCTAAGTCATGAGGAAGACGTAAATCAAGAGTTAATGAACCTTCATTATTTTCATAATTTAAGATACCAAGGTTAACAGTTAAAGCACCCATTTCACCAGTAAATGCGACATTGAACTTTTCGCCTAAATAATCATTGTATAAATATTCATCAACGAATTTTGCGTAGCTATTATCAGTCACACTTGCAATATAATGACATAAGTTACTTGCGGCATTATTACCTAACTGAGGCTGAGATGCATGGGCACTCTTACCTTTTAAGAATAAGTGTGTGTTACCATCTACAACTTCTAAAGAACCCTTGAAGTTATTTTCTTTTAAGAATTCATTATATGATTCTTCATAGTCAGTACCCTTTAATACAGCTTTAGCCTGATCTGGTACGATATTCACTACACGTCCTGAATGAATAGAGATTACCTTATCATCATCTGTTTTACCCTTGATGATGAAATGACAGTTACCTTTTTCACCATATACTACAGGGAAATCAGCATCTGGAGTAAATCCCATCTTTGGATATGGACGATGCTGGAAATAGTAATGCATACAGCGAGAACCATTTTCTTCATTACATCCAAAGATGATACGAACCTTCATCTTCTTTTCAAAATCAAGTTCATTCACAATCTTAGCAGCATAATAAGCAGCAATTAAAGGTCCCTTATCATCAGCAACACCACGACCATAGAGTGTATCTCCATCAAGAGTCATATCATATTCTGGATAATCCCATTCCTGACCTTCAGTAGGTACAACATCTAAGTGTCCAAGAATACCAAAACAGTCTTCTCCTTCACCAATATCAATAGAACCAGCATATCCATCACAATCATCAGTAACAAATCCATCTCTTTGACCAATAGAAAGCATTAAATCAAGCGCTTTACGGTTGTTTTCACCAAATGGCTGATTTTCTTTTGCAGTAGTTTTATCAAGAGTTGAAGGGATTAGACATAAGTCCTTTAAATCTTTCAGCATTTCATCTTTATGCTTTAATACTTCTTCTTTAAAATCAATCATCTTATTCACCTCAGTGACTATTATATACAATTTCTGTAGTATTTGAAACACACATACTGCACCTTTTTGTAACGTTATTCCAAGAGTTGTGCTAATATAGTAAAAAGGGGGCAAAATAATATGGAGAATAAGGACATACAGTTTCATATTACAGTCAAAGGTATTGTGATTTATGAAGGTAAGACATTAATCTTAAAACGTGTTAGACCTTCATCAGATGGACTTGGTTATTGGGAATTACCAGGTGGGGGATTAGAATATGGGGAAGATCCTCACCAGGCGTTAGTAAGAGAATTAAAGGAAGAAACAGGATTAGATATTGAAATCATTAAGCCGGTTTATACATTTACGGCTATTAGACCACATTATCAGACAGTGGGTATTGGTTTCTTATGTATTCCTACAAATGATCAGGTTAAGATTTCATTTGAGCATACAGATTATAAGTTTGTGGATGAAGATGAACTAGAGAAGACACTTGACCCACATATCTTTAATGATATTAAGAAAACAATCGAAGAGTATAACCAGATAAGAGAATACAATGAACTAAAAAGAGAAGCGAACTAACGCTTCTCTTATTTCATATAGATTTTTTCAACTTCACAGATATACATTGTATGGAAATCTTTATTAGGATAGTTCTTATCCACAAGTGTTTCATCTAAGAAACATTCAGGCTTGATTGTATCTTCATAGAGTTTCTTTCCCACAACGACAATGTCTGCTTCTTCAAATGTAGGAAGACCTTCAATAAATGTAGGTGTTAAATCAGTCTTCGCAATCTTATCTCCATCACGTCCAGACTCTCTACCTAATATTGTTAAATCTTTCATATGTTCTCCATTAAAGAATGAAAGAGTCATCTGGTCATTAGAATCTATAAATTCTTTTGTATAACGCTGTGGTCTTACAAAACAAGTCATCACTGGCTTATTCCATAATGTACCCATCTCGCCCCATGAAATAGTCATAGTATTAAATGCGTCTTTATTACCTGCACTAAGTAGTGCCCATTCCTTATTCAATTTATTGAATATTTTTAAATCAAATGTCTTTACATCTATTTCTTTAAACATAGTTATTACCTCCGTTTTTATATTATAAACTTATGGCAATATTTAATCAAATTTGTGCTTGTCAAACAATAGGTTATTTGATAAACTACAACTGTATTATACGACTGACGGAAGTGGAATTAACCACATGGAGTATAATTTCTTGAAGAGCCGACCGTCTGGGCAACGTCCTGGACTTAGTAGGCTCTTTTTTTGTTTTTTCAAAAAAAAGAAAGCATGCAGGTACTGGATTAGTATATAATTGTTTTGAAAGAAAATAACCTGAAAGAGAGGAAAAACAAAAAAATGTTAACAGACGTAGAAATTGCACAGAGTACAGTCATGGAGCCAATTAAAAATGTGGCTGAAAAGATTGGACTGACTGAAGATGATTTAGAATTATATGGTAAATATAAAGCAAAAATCTCTTTAGAAACTATCAAGAAAGTTGAAAATAATCCAGATGGTAAATTAATTCTTGTAACTGCAATTAACCCAACACCTGCAGGTGAAGGTAAGACAACTACAATGATTGGTTTATCACAGGCATTACATCAGTTAGGTAAGAAATCTATCGTTGCAATGCGTGAACCAAGTTTAGGTCCTTGCTTTGGTATTAAAGGTGGTGCAGCTGGTGGAGGATATGCCCAGGTTGTTCCTATGGAAGATATCAACCTTCATTTCACAGGTGATATTCATGCCATCACTTCAGCAAATAACTTGATTGCGGCAATGCTTGATAACTCTATTCAGCAGGGTAACCCTTTGAATATTGATACTAGACAGATTGTATGGAAGAGAGTTGTTGACTTAAACGATCGTGCTTTAAGACATATTGTTGTTGGTTTAGGCGGTAAACCAAATGGTGTTCCTCGTGAAGATGGTTTTGATATTAGTGTGGCAAGTGAAGTAATGGGTATCTTATGTTTATCTACTTCTCTTGAAGATTTAAAAGCAAGAGCAGCAAGAATGATTGTTGCTTATAATTATGATGGTGAACCAGTCACTGTTGATGATATTCATGCAACTGGCGCTGTGACTTTATTATTAAAGGATGCCATCAAACCTAACCTTGTACAGACTTTAGATCATACTCCAGTATTTGTACATGGTGGTCCATTTGCCAATATCGCTCATGGATGTAACTCAGTTATGGCTACAAAGCTTGCTATGAAACTTGGTGATTATGCTATTACTGAAGCAGGATTTGGTGCTGATTTAGGAGCTGAAAAGTTCTTAGATATTAAGTGTCGTCAGGCTGGTTTAAATCCAGATGCAGTTGTCATTGTTGCGACTGTTCGTGCATTAAAGATGCATGGTGGTGTTAATAAGAAAGAATTAGGTACTGAAAACCTTGAAGCACTAAAGAAGGGTATTGGTAACTTAACTAAACATATTGAAAATATCAAGAAGTTTGGTTTACCTTGTATCGTTGCTATTAACGCTTTCCCTACAGATACAGAAGCTGAATTAAAGCTATTAGATGATATGTGTAAGGAATTAAATGTTGAAGTATCTATTTCTGAAGTATGGGCTAAGGGTGGCGAAGGAGGCATTGATCTTGCTAACAAGCTATTAAATATCCTTGATACAGAAGAATCTCATTATGCACCTATCTATTCATTGGATATGCCTATTGATGAAAAAATCAAGACAATCGCCAAAGAAATCTATGGTGCAGATGATGTTGTCTTCACTAAGAAGGCAGCTAACAAGATCAAGAAGTTCACTGCTCAGGGCTTAGGTGATTTACCAATCTGTATTGCGAAAACTCAGTATTCTTTATCAGATGATGCGACTTTACTTGGACGTCCTGAAGGATTCAAGGTAACAATCAATGACTTGATTCCAAATACTGGTTCTGGATTCTTAGTTGCTATTTCTGGAAATATTATGCGTATGCCAGGTTTACCAAAAGTACCAGCTGCCAATAATATGGACATTGATGAAGAAGGTAAGATTACTGGTTTATTCTAATAATTGAGGTCAAGTTTAGGTGAAAGGCCTCTGAGCACCTAGATCATGAAAGTCATAATGAAAATATGGAGGACTGAAATGAAAGCTGCAGTAATTATGGGTTCTGCCTCTGATGAAGCAAAGGTAGAAAAAGGAATTGCTATATTAAAAGAATATGGCGTAGATGTTGAAGTACGTGCTTTATCTGCACACCGTGCACATCGTGCATTGAGTGAATTTGTAGAAGAATGCAACAACAATGGAACAGATGTTATCTTAACAGCTGCGGGTATGGCTGCTGCCTTACCTGGTGTCGTTGCTTCTATGACAGTGTTACCAGTTATTGGTATTCCAATTAAAGGTGCAAGTTTAGATGGAATGGATGCCTTATTATCAATTGTCCAGATGCCTTCTGGTATCCCAGTTGCAACAGTTGCAATTGATGGTGCTAAGAATGCTGCCTGGTTAGCACTTGAAATCATGGCAATCAAATATCCAGAATTAAGTGAAAAATTAAAGAACAACCGTCAGGCTATGGAAAAAGCCTGCTTAGATACAAATAACGAAATTTCAGAAAAATACAGATAAGAGGAGAAAACAACAATGGAAAAGAAAGAATTAATGTACGAAGGAAAAGCTAAGGAAATTTTTGCAACTGATAATGAAGATGTTATCTTAATGCATTATAAAGATGATGCAACTGCAGGTAATGGTGTAAAACATGATCAGTTTGCTGGTAAGGGTGTATTAAACCACACTATTTCAGGTATTATCTTTGATATGTTAGAAGAAGCTGGTATCAAGACTCATATGATTGAAAAGTTAAATGATACTGATGATTTAGTTAAGAAAGTAGAAATCTTCCCACTAGAAGTTATTGTACGTAATATTACAACAGGTTCTTTCTGTAAGAGACTTGGTGCTAAGGAAGGTGTTGTTTTAGCAGAACCAATTTTTGAAATTAGTTATAAGAATGATGAATATGGTGATCCATTAATCAATGAAGACCATGCTGTTGCTTTAGGTCTTTGCACTAGAGATGAATATAACACTATCAAATCTGAAACATTAAAGATCAACGAATTACTTAAGGCTTTCTTCTTAAGATTAAACTTAAAGCTTGTAGATTTCAAAATCGAATTTGGTAAGACAAAAGAAGGCGAAATCGTATTAGCAGATGAAATCTCACCAGATTCTTGCCGTTTATGGGATGTAGATACTAACAAGAAGTATGACAAAGACGTATTCAGACAGGATATCGGAGATTTAATTGAAACTTATAAAGCAGTTCTTGCAAGAATGGAAAAATAATAGATAAAAGGATGAAGAAACATGGATTATAAAAAAGCTGGAGTAGACATTGAAGCAGGTTATAAGTCAGTAGAATTAATGAAGAAGCATGTTAAAGCGACTATGAGACCAGAAGTACTTGGTGGTATTGGTGGTTTTGCTGGTGCTTTTGATTTAAGCAAGATCAAGGATATGGAAGAACCAGTTCTTTTATCTGGTACTGATGGCTGTGGTACAAAGGTAAAACTTGCTTTTGTAATGGATAAACATGATACAATTGGTATTGATGCAGTTGCAATGTGTGTGAATGATATTGCTTGTTCAGGTGGAGAACCTCTATTTTTCCTTGATTACATTGCATGTGGTAAGAATTATCCTGAAAAGATTGCAACTATCGTTAAGGGTGTTGCTGAAGGATGTATTCAGTCTGAATGTGCCCTTGTTGGTGGTGAAACTGCAGAACATCCAGGTTTAATGCCTGTTGATGATTATGATTTAGCTGGTTTTGCAGTAGGTGTTGTAGACAAGAAAGATATCATTGATGGTTCTACAATCAAGCCTGGTGATGCTTTAGTTGGTATTGCATCTACTGGTGTACATAGTAATGGATTCTCTTTAGTACGTAGCGTATTTGAAATGACTAAAGAATCTTTAGATACTTATTATGATGAATTGGGTACTACTTTAGGTGAAGCATTAATTGCTCCTACTAAGATTTATGTAAAAGCATTAAAGAGCGTAAAGAATGCTGGTATCAAGGTTAAAGGATGCAGCCATATTACTGGTGGAGGATTCTATGAAAACCTTCCTAGAATGTTACCTGATGGTGTAAAGGCTGTTGTTAAAAAGGACAGCTATAAAGTACCTCCTATCTTTGGCTTAATTGCAAAAGCAGGAAACGTTGAAGAAAAGATGATGTACAACACATTCAATATGGGATTAGGTATGGTTCTTGCTGTTGATCCTGCAGATGTTGAAAAGACTATCGAAGCAATTAATGCTGCTGGCTATGAAAGCTATGAAGTAGGTTATATTGCTGAAGGTGAAAAGGGAGCAGAATTATGCTAAACATAGCTGTATGCGTATCTGGTGGTGGAACTGATCTTCAGTCCATCATCGATGCGTGTGAAGCCGGAAAAATCAATGGACAGATCCGTCTGGTTATTTCTAACCGTAAGAAGGCTTACGGTTTAGAAAGAGCCCGTTTTCATGGTATTCAAGCAGAATGGATTAAGGATGAAGATGAGATCTTAAAGAGATTTGAAGAAGAAAAGATTGATGTTGTTGTATTAGCAGGTTATCTTGCTATTGTTGGAGATAAGCTGATTGAACAATATAAGAATCGTATTATTAATATTCATCCCTCACTTATTCCATCTTTTTGTGGTCCTGGATTCTATGGAATGCATGTCCATGAAGCTGTGTTTAAAAGAGGTGTAAAGGTGTCAGGTGCAACTGTTCATTTCGTTACTGGAGAAGTGGATGGTGGGCCAATCATCTTACAAAGAGCAGTTGATATTTCTGATTTAGAGACTCCTGAAGATATTCAGGCACGTGTCTTAGAAATCGAACATGAAATCTTACCAGAAGCTGTTGCTTTATATTGTGAAGGACGTGTTTCTGTAGAAAATGAAAGGGTGAAGATCAGTTGAAAAGAGCGTTAGTATCAGTTACAAATAAAGAAGGTATTGTTGAATTTGCGAAAGGTCTTGAAGAATTAGGATTTGAAGTTGTTTCTACTGGTGGAACATATAAGAAACTATTAGAAGCAGGTGTAAAAGCTATTGAAATCGATGATGTGACAGGTTTCCCTGAAATTCTTGATGGAAGAGTTAAGACACTTCATCCAAAAGTACATGGTGGTATTCTATTTAGAAGAGATGTAGAAGAACATGTCAAGACTGTAGAAGAAATGGGTATTACACCTATTGATCTTGTTTGTTGTAATCTCTATGAGTTTGAAAAAGCGCTTAAGGCTGGTAAGCCAATGGCTGAAATGATTGAGAACATTGATATCGGTGGACCTTCAATGATCCGTTCTGCTGCTAAGAACTTCAAGGATGTATTGATTGTTACTGATCCAAAAGATTATGATGCTGTATTAGAAGCTATTAGAGAAGATAAGACTGATTTTGAATTCAGAATGAATCTTGCTTATAAGGCTTATAGCTTAACAGGCAGCTATGATGCAATGATTTCTCGTTATTTCGCTGATCAGGTACATGATGAATTCCCTGATATCTTAAATATTTCATTAAAGAAGACAGATCACTTGCGTTATGGTGAAAACTCTCAGCAGAGTGCAAATGCTTATGTTGATCCATATGTTCAGCATTCTTTATTAGATTATGAACAGTTACATGGTAAAGAAATTTCTTTCAATAACGTGAATGATTTATATGGTGCAGTTGCCTGCGTAAGAGAATTTGGTGATCAGTTAGTGACTGTTGCAATTAAGCATTCAACACCTTGTGGAGTTGCTATTGGTAAGACTGGTTATGAATCTTATAAGCGTGCTTATGAAGGTGATCCAACTTCTATCTTTGGTGGAATCATCGCTGTAAACTATAAGATTGATAAGGAAACTGCTTTAGAAATGAAGAAGACTTTCTTAGAAATCATTGCAGCACCTGATTTTGATGATGATGCTTTAGAAGTATTAGAAAAGAAGAAGAACTTACGTTTATTAAAGCTTAAGAATCTTGATGCACGTGATGCTAAGTACGATATTAAGTATCTTGAAGGTAAAGCACTTGTTCAGGAATTAAATACTAAGCTTATTGATGAAATGAAAGTAGTGACTAAAAAGCAGCCAACAGAAGCTGAATTATCTGATATGGAATTTGGTTTAAAGGTTGTTAAATATGTGAAGTCTAATGCGATTGTACTAGTGAAAGATGGATGTACTTTAGCTGTTGGTGGAGGACAGACTTCACGTATCTGGGCATTAGAAAATGCAATTCATAATAATCCTGATAAGGATTTCCATGGTGCTGTATTAGCAAGTGATGCATTCTTTCCATTTAGTGATTGTGCACAGGTGGCTGATGAAGCAGGTATTAAGGCTATTGTACAGCCTGGTGGATCAATTCGTGATCAGGAATCTATTGACTATTGTGATGAACATGATATGACAATGGTATTCAATGGTTATAGACATTTTAGACACTAAGGAGGCGCTATATGAAGGTTCTTGTTATTGGTAGTGGTGGAAGAGAACATGCAATTGCCTGGAAATTAAAACAGAGTAAACATGTTACTGAATTATATGCTATTCCTGGTAATCCTGGTATGGATGCTGTATGTATTCCAGGTAGTGTAGAAGATATGCCTTTTATCTTAAAGACTGTTGAAGAAAAGGGTATTGATTTAACTGTTATTGGTCCTGAAGTACCATTGTGTATGGGACTTGCTGACTATTTAGAAGAAAGAGGACACAAAGTATTTGGCCCTAGAAAAGAATCAGCTATTCTTGAAGGTTCTAAAGCCTTCTCTAAGGATTTCATGAAAAAGCACAATATTCCTACTGCAAAGTATGAAGAAGTGACTGATTATGAATCAGCTGTTAAAGCATTAGATGCTTTTGATCTTCCTGTTGTTGTTAAGGCTGATGGTCTTGCAGCAGGTAAAGGTGTAGTCATCTGTGAAACTAAAGAACAGGCTAAAGAAGAACTTAAAGTGATGCTTGATGGCAGTGCTTTTGGTGATGCTGGTAAAAAGGTTGTTTTAGAAGAATTCTTAACTGGTTTTGAATGTTCTCTATTATGTTTTGTAGACCATGATACAATCGTACCTATGGTATCTGCAAAAGACCATAAACAGATTTATGATAATAATGAAGGTCCAAATACTGGTGGTATGGGAACTGTATCACCTAACCCATTTTTACCTGAAGGTATGGAAGGGACTTTCAAAGAAAAGATTCTTGACCCATTCATGAAAGGCTTACACGAAGATCATATGGATTATCGTGGGGTTGTCTTTATTGGATTAATGATCAAGGATCAGGATGTAAAGGTATTAGAATTCAATGTTCGTTTTGGTGATCCTGAAACTCAGGTTATCTTAATGAGACTTGAAAGTGATTTATATGAAGTAATGTATGGATGTGCTACAAATACATTAAAAGATGTAGATGTTAAGTGGAAAGATGAACAGGCAACATGTGTTGTTCTTGCAAGTGGAGGCTATCCTGGATCTTATGAAAAGGGTAAAGTCATTACTGGTTTAGATCATCTTCCAGAAGATATCGTTGTTTTCCATGCAGGTACTAAACGTAATGAAAACAATGAAATCGTCACAAATGGTGGACGTGTATTAAATGTTTGTGCATTAGGACATGATCTTGAAGAAACAAGAAAGAAAGTCTATGATGCAATTGAAAACATTCATTTTGATGGCATGTATATGCGTAAAGATATTGGCTTACATTAGGAGGATAACATGGCTAAAGTTTATCGCGTTTATGTAGAAAAAAGAAAAGAAAATGCGGTTGAAGCAAACTCTATCAAACATGATTTGATGACAAGGCTTGGTTTAACTGACGTTTCTAACTTAACAGTTGTCAACCGTTATGATCTTCAGGGTATTACTGAAGAAGTATTAGAAGAAGGTATTCCTACTATTCTTTCTGAGCCAATGGTAGATGAAGTATATCGTGAAGAATATACAATTCCAGAAGGAGCTGTAAGTTTTGCGATTGAATATCTTCCAGGACAGTATGATGCTAGAGCAGATGCCTGTGAACAGTGCTTCCAGTTATTAACTGGTGAAAAAGGCGTTAAGGTTAAATGTGCAAAGCTTATTGTAATCGAAGGTATTTCTAGTGATGAATTACCAGCAATTAAACATTATTTAATTAACCCTGTTGATTCTAGAGAAGCGTCTTTAGAAAAGCCAGCAGATTTAAATGATGCTGTTGTTGAAATCAAGAAGGTTCCAGTGATTGAAGGATTTATTGGTTTCACTGATGAAGAAGTTGAAGCATTACTTGAAAAGATGAGTCTTGCAATGAACTTCGATGACTTAAAAGTAACTCAGAATTATTTCAGAGATGTAGAAAAGAGAGATCCTACAGAAACTGAAATCAGAGTATTAGATACTTACTGGTCAGACCATTGTCGTCATACTACATTTGCGACAGTTATTACTGATATTGATATCGCAAGTGGTGCATTTAAAGAAATCTTAGAAAAAGATGTAGAAAAATATAAAGCAAGCCGTCATCTTATTTATGGTGTAGATACAAAGAGACCACTTACTTTAATGGATCTTGCAACTATTTCTATGAAAGAACTTAGAAAACGTGGCTATTTGGATGATATGGAAGTATCTGAAGAAATCAATGCCTGCTCAGTTCGTTTAAAGGTTCATACAACTGATGGGGATGAAGATTGGTTATTAATGTTCAAGAATGAAACACATAACCATCCAACTGAAATTGAACCATTTGGTGGTGCCGCTACATGTTTAGGTGGTGCAATCCGTGACCCATTATCAGGTCGTGCTTATGTTTACCAGTCAATGCGTATTACTGGTGCAGGTGATCCTCGTCAGAAATTAGAAGATACACTTCCTGGTAAATTACCACAGAGAAAGATCTGTGAAGAAGCAGCTCATGGTTTCTCTTCTTATGGTAACCAGATTGGTTTAACAACTGGTTTTGTACACGAAGTATATGATCAGGGTTATGTTGCTAAGAGAATGGAATTAGGTGCTGTAGTTGCAGCTGCACCAGAAGAACAGGTTAAGAGATTAATTCCTGAAAATGGACAGATTGTCTTATTAATTGGTGGACGTACTGGTCGTGATGGTATCGGTGGTGCCACTGGTTCTTCTAAGAAACATGAATTAAAGACAACTGAAACTGCTGGTGCTGAAGTACAGAAAGGTAACCCAGTTGAAGAAAGAAAGATTCAGAGATTATTTAGAAATAAAGAATTCTCTAAGAAGATTGTAAGATGTAATGACTTTGGTGCTGGAGGTGTCAGCGTTGCAGTTGGTGAATTAGCACCTGGTCTTGATATCAACTTAGATGCAGTATTAAAGAAATATGAAGGTTTAAATGGTACTGAACTTGCAATTAGTGAATCACAGGAACGTATGGCTATTGTCATCAATGAATGTGATAAAGATTTCTGTATCCAGGCTGCTCATGATGAAAACCTTGAAGTCGTACAAGTGGCAACAGTTACAGATAAGAACCGTTTAACTATGAAATATATGGGAGATACTATTGTAGATATCTCTAGAGACTTCCTAGATGAAGCAGGAGCTAAACGTTATCAGGATATCCATGTAGAATTACCTGATTTTGATAAGGCACCATTTAATCCAGAAGCAAAAGAAAACTTTACTGAAACAACTAAAGAAGTATTATCACGTTTATCTACAGCTTCTCAGAAGGGCTTAGTAGAACGTTTTGACTCTTCTATCGGTAATGGTACTGTTCTTTCACCATTTGGTGGTAAGACTTACCGTACAGAAACTGAAGGTATGGCTGCATTAATTCCAGTATTAGGAAAAGAAACTACTACATGTTCATTAATGAGTTATGGCTATAGCCCGCTTATTTCTGAATGGTCACCATATCATGGTGCAATCAATGCAGTTGTAGAATCTGTCGCAAAGATCATCGCAATGGGTGGTACATGGCATACAATCCGTTTCTCATTCCAGGAATTCTTTGAAAAGTTATTAAATGATCCTAAGAGATGGGGTAAACCATTTAGTGCATTACTAGGTGCTTATCGTGCTCAGGAAGAATTATTATTACCTTCAATTGGTGGTAAGGATTCTATGTCAGGTTCATTTGAAGACTTGGATGTTCCTCCAACTTTAGTATCATTCGCAATTACTGGTGGAGATGTACACAAAGTCATCACTCCTGAATTAAAAGAAGCAGGACATGTATTAGTAGAATTCATGCTTCCAAAGGATGAATTCCATGTATTTGATTTTGAAGCTTTAAGAAAACAGTTTGATGCTGTAGAAGCATTGATTCAGTCTGGAAAGGCTTATTCAGCTTATACAGTTAAAGACGGTGGTTTAGTTGAAGCTGTTTATAAGATGGCATTTGGTAATGAAATTGGTGTCGCATTCGATGATGCTTTAACACTTAATGACTTAGTTGAAAAGAACTTTGGACATATCATTGTAGAAGTAGACAACGCTGAAGTTGTTGCAGGATATGAAAATGTTCGTATTATTGCTTCTACAAATGAAGAAAAGGCTGTATCATATAAGGGTGAGAAAGTGACACTTGATGATGCATATGAAATCAACTGCGCACCATTAGAATCTGTATATCCTACTACAGCAAAAGCACCTACTACAGAAGTTCGTACTGGTGACTGCAATGAAAGAGGCAAGATGTTTGCTTCTAAGAAGTATGATGAAGTCAATGTTGTTATTCCTGTATTCCCAGGAACTAACTGTGAATTTGATTCTAAACGTGCATTTGAAAAAGCAGGTGCAAAGGTTCAGCTTGTTCTTATTAGAAATAAGACAGAAGAAGATATTAAGAAGTCTGTTGATGAATTAGAAGAAGCAATCCATAATGCACAGATTATGATGCTACCAGGTGGTTTCTCAGCTGGTGATGAACCTGAAGGTTCAGGTAAGTTCATTGCAACTGTATTACGTAACCCAAGATTAAAGGCTGCAATCGATGATTTATTAGACAATCGTGAAGGCTTAATGATTGGTATCTGTAATGGATTCCAGGCATTAGTAAAACTTGGTTTACTTCCTCATGGACATATTAAGGATATGAGCAAAGATGATCCTACTCTAACATTCAATACAATTGGACGCCACTTATCTCAGATGGTGACTACAAGAGTATCTAGCGTGAAGTCTCCATGGCTTGCTAATGTAGAGTTAGGTGATGAACATATTATCCCTATTTCTCATGGTGAAGGACGTTTCGTTGCACCTCAGGAAGTGCTTGATCAGTTAATTGATAATGGTCAGGTAGCATTCCAGTATGTTGATCCAAATGGAAATGTTACTATGGAATCTCCATATAACCCTAATGGTTCTATGTATGGTATTGAAGGTATCGTTTCTGAAGATGGTAGAGTATTAGGTAAGATGGGTCATTCTGAACGTCAGGGTGAAAACAGAGACCTTAACATCTACGGTGAAATGGATCAGAAGTTATTTGAAGCCGGCGTGAAGTATTTTAAAGGAGAATAACGAATGGATAAATTAGAATTTGAAAGTATGACACTCTGTCCTCTAGATGGACGTTATGGCAAGATTAAAGATCAGTTAGCTGATTATTTCAGTGAATATGCACTTGTTAAGTATAGAGTGTTTGTAGAAATCCAGTGGTTGAAGTTCCAGTTGGATCACCTTCATACAGAAACTTTAGACAAGGTTGATCCTAACAAGGTAGATGATATTCTTGCGATTTCTAAAGATTTCAACTTTGATTCTTTCAAGAGAATTAAAGAAATCGAATCTGTTACAAGACATGATGTTAAGGCAGTAGAATATTTCATTGATGAAAAACTTAAAGCTTTAGGTTATGAACATTTAGAAAGTTATGTACATATCGGATGTACTTCTGAAGATATCAACAATACATCATATGCATGTATGATTAAACATGGTTTAAAGGATGTTTGGTTACCTGCAGCTAAAGAATTTGCTTCAATGATCAATAAATTAGCAGTAGATCATAAGGATGATGCAATGCTTGCACATACTCATGGACAGCCTGCTACACCTACAACTATTGGTAAAGAATTCAAAGTCTATGCTTATCGTTTCTTTTCTAGTATTGAAAACATTGAAAATATCAAGATTAAAGCAAAATTCAATGGGGCAACTGGTAACTACAGTGCTATCTTAACAGCATTCCCTAACGAAGATTGGCCTACATTAAATAAGGAATTCGTAGAAGACTATTTAGGACTTACATTCAATCCATTAACTACTCAGATTGAATCTCATGACTATACTTGTCATATCTTAGATGGTATCCGTCATTTCAACAATGTATTGGCTGACTTAGATGTAGATATGTGGTTATATATCTCAATGGAATACTTTAAACAGATTCCTGTTAAGGGTGAAGTTGGTTCTTCAACTATGCCTCATAAGGTTAACCCAATCCGTTTTGAAAACTCTGAAGCAAACATTGATTTATCAAATAATCTATGTGTTGCATTATCTAACAAGCTTCCTAAGTCAAGAATGCAGAGAGACTTATCAGACTCTTCAAGTCAGCGTAACTTAGGATTATGCTTCGGATATTCATTACAGGCTATTTCTGAAACAACTGGCGGCTTAGCTAAGTGTGTTGTAAATAAAGAAAAGCTTGCAAAAGACTTAAATGAAAAATGGGAAGTTCTTGCAGAACCTATCCAGACAGTGTTAAGAAAATATGGTGTACCAGATGCTTATGATACACTTAAGGCCTTAACTCGTGGTAAGAATATTTCTCAGGAAGATATTCAGGCATTCGCAAAGAGCTTAGAACAGTTAAGTGATGAAGATCGTCAGACTTTATTAGATATGACACCTGCTTCATACATTGGTTTAGCTTCAGAACTTTGTGATATCGAACTTTAATCATTAAGAGACAACCTCTATTGGGGTTGTCTTCTTTCTTTTTGTAGATAGGTTTGTTATAATGTTAAAAAGGTGGTGAGAATCTTGGGAGATACACGATATGTATTTGCAGAATGCATCAAACAATTGATGAATCATCAGTCTCTTGATAAGATCACAGTGACTGATATTGTGGAAATGAGCGGTAAGACTAGACAGACATTTTACCGTTATTTTCGTGATAAATATGATCTTGTGAACTGGTATTTTGAAGTATTGGCGGATAAGTCTTTCTTACAGATTGGCAATAGTGAAACTTTAAGAGAAGGGCTTACTAAGAAATTTGAATTTATTTATCATGATAGAGTATTCTTTAAAGAAGCATTTAAATCTAAAGATTATAATAATGTAGAAAACTATGATTATAACTGTATTCTCACTTTCTATCAGAATATTATTAAGAGAAAACTAGGTAATAATATCCCATCAGATATTGAATTCTTATTGGAAATGTATTGTCATGGGTCTATTACTATGACAGTAGATTGGGCAACAGAAGGATATAAGCTGAAGCCTGAAGAATTAGCTGATATGCTGATAGAAGCATTACCACCCAAGTTAGATGAACTGTTACGAGATCTGAAATAAGATCTCTTTTTTTGCATAATAAAACATTCGATCTAAATACAGCTTTTTTATGCTGTTTTTCTAGTTTTATTAAAATAAAATGGTATAATAATATAAATTTTGAAAAGGGTTACATGAGTAATCTATAAGAAGGGTAGACAATTATGTATAAACATTTTTACGCTTATGGTGGACAGAAACATACATATAAAGGGAAATTCTGATCTTTTTGATATACTTATAGCGTATCGACATGGATTATTTATTTTTAATAGATATCCTATGTCTTTTTTACATTATTAGAAAAATTGAAAAGACTTCTTTTTGGGACAAATCAAATAAGGAGAAAACGATTATGAACAAGAAATTAATGACTATGTTAGTCGCTTGTGCTTTATCAGTAACAACATTATCTACTACAGCAGTATTTGCAGAAGATGCAGTAGTCACTGGAGAAAGACCAGCTGTTACTGAAACTACAACTACACCTGAAACTACACCTACACCTACACCTGCACCTGAAACTACACCTGCAGCTTATGAACCAGAAGTCACTTTACTTACACCTAACTGGAAAGGGGATAGTGATATTGTCTTTGAAGTAGATGCTAAAGGTGGAGCAGTTTATCCTCAGGAAATGTATGTTTATGGCGCAGATGACGCAGCAATGCCTATTATCAGTGTTCCATCTAATGTAGAAGTAAATGAAGAAGGTAAAGGTAGGGTCACATTTACTAACGATGCATTAAAAAATGCAAGAACTTGGGATGATACTTTTACAAACCAGATTTCAGTAGATTGGACAAGGTATTCTAAAATTGAATTTGACTTTGCATTCGAATTAAACGGTCAGGATAAATATAAGTCTATGTATGTAGAAACTTCAGTAAATGCTTCAGCACCAACTGTAACTCCTACTACACCAGCTAAGCCTACTACACCTACTACACCTGCAAAACCTGCAGAAAATAAAGGTACAACAACTACTACAACTACAACTACTAAGAAAGAAGCACCAAAGACTGGTGATACTATGAATGTTGCATTATATGCTTCATTATTATTAGTAAGTGCTCTAGCAGCAGTTGTATTAACTACAAAAAAGAGAATCACTGAATAATCTGTCAATTAAAGTAAGCGTAAGTAAAACTGAATATTAAGTGAAGAAAGGCAATTGAGAAATGAAATCAGTTGCCTTTTTTATGTAAATTTATTCACAAAGTGACAAATCCACTTATCTGTCACTTGAATGATAACACTTACAATGTTAACATGAAGTCAGAAAAGTTAATTAAAAGGAGATTGATAATCATGTATAAGTTCATGTTAAATGAAACAAGTTATCATGGAGCAGGTGCTATTAAAGCTGTTCCTGAAGAAATTAAAGCAAGAGGATTTAAGAAAGCATTTGTTGCTTCTGACCCTGATTTAGTAAAGTTTGGTGTTACTAAGAAAGTAACTGATTTATTAGATGAAGCTGGTATTGAATATGTTCTTTACAGCAACATTAAACCAAACCCAACTATTGAAAACGTACAGACTGGTGTAGCTGCATTTAAAGAAGCAGGCGCTGACTGTATCGTAGCTATCGGTGGTGGATCTTCAATGGATACATCTAAAGCAATCGGTATCATCATTACAAACCCTGAATTTGCTGATGTACGTTCATTAGAAGGTGTTGCACCAACTAAGAATCCTTGTGCTCCAATCATCGCTGTTCCTACTACTGCAGGTACTGCTGCTGAAGTTACAATCAACTATGTAATCACTGATGTTGAAAAGAAACGTAAATTCGTATGTGTAGATAATCATGATATTCCAGTAGTTGCTGTTGTTGACCCAGAAATGATGTCTTCAATGCCAAAAGGATTAACTGCTGCTACAGGTATGGATGCTTTAACTCATGCTATCGAAGGTTATATTACTAAAGGTGCTTGGGAACTTTCAGATATGTTCCATATTAAAGCTATCGAAATCATCGCTCGTTCATTAAGAGGTGCTGTTGAAAACACTGCTGAAGGACGTGAAGGTATGGCTTTAGGTCAGTATGTTGCTGGTATGGGATTCTCTAACGTAGGTTTAGGTGTTGACCATTCTATGGCTCATACATTAAGTGCTTACTATGATATGCCTCATGGTAAAGCTTGTGCAATCTTACTTCCAACAATTATGGAATACAATGCTGAATATACTGGTGAAAAGTATAAAGACATCGCTAAGGCAATGGGTGTTGAAGGTGTTGATGGTATGACTCAGGAAGAATACCGTAAAGCTGCTGTAGATGCTGTTAAGAAGTTAGGTGAAGATGTAGGTATCGAAATGACTCTTAAGGGTGTTGTTAAGGAAGAAGATATTCCTCAGTTAGCTAAGGATGCATATGCTGATGCTTGCCGTCCAGGTAACCCAAGAGATACTTCAGTTGAAGATATTGAAGCATTATATAGATCATTACTTAAATAATAATCATTTATCGGGAGGAACATTTGTTCCTCCTTTTTGTTTTTTATTGATGTTTCTTATAAAAAATGTATAATAGAATTGTGCTTTTGTATATAGCACTCAATATAGTTATTAAAGGAGTATGATAGTGTCGTGGACTCGAGTCAGATAATGATGGTTGTTATTTTTATTTTATTGATTGGATTGTCAGGCTTATTTTCTAGCGCAGAAACTGCATTTATGTCTGTTTCTAAGATTAGAGTAAAGACTGTAAGTGAGGATGAAGAGGATCCTCATCACGCCAAGGCTTTAATTGTTTCTAATCTTTTAGAAGATACAGATCATTTGTTAAGTACAATTCTAGTAGGCAATAACCTTGTCAACATTTTAGCTTCTTCATTAACTACATCATTTGTAATTAGTGTATTTGGTAATGAAGGAACAGGTGTTGCGGTTGCAACAGGGTTTGTTACGTTAATGATTCTTATTTTTGGTGAAATTACACCAAAGACTTTAGCTGTAAGTAAAGCAGAAGCATTATGTTATAGATTCTGTCGCTTTATTCAATTTATAAATTTTATATTTACACCAGTTGTCGTTATCTTAACAGCTGTGTCTCATGGCTTAATTCATATATTAGGTGGTAATATTGATCCACAACCTACACTTTCTGAAGAAGACTTAAAGACAATTGTAAACGTTTCTCATGAAGAAGGTGTATTAGAAGATGAAGAAAAAGAAATGATGCATAATATCTTTGATTTTGGTGATACTGATATTAAAGAAATCATGACACCACGTATTCACGTGGCTACAGTTGATTATGATGCGACTTATGATGAAGTGGTTGCTGTATTACAGGAATCACAATATTCTCGTTTACCAGTTCTTTCAGAAGAGGGTGATGAGATTGTTGGTGTATTACATATCAAGGATATCTTAATGAAGCCTGTTGATCATGAACATTTCCAGGTGAAAGATTATATGCGAGATGCTTATTTCGTTTATGAATTTAATCATATTTCAGATGTTTTTGCTTCTATGCGTAAGGAGCATGTGTCTTTATCAGTTGTATTAGATGAATATGGTGTTATGGCTGGTATTGTGACATTAGAAGATATTGTTGAAGAAATCGTTGGTGAAATCGATGATGGAAATAGTGAAGAAGTAAAGAAAATCTCTAAGAATGTTTATTTAGTAGACGGCAGTTTAAACATAGATGAAGTCAATGACCGTTGTGGTACAGAATTCGCTTCTGAAGAATTTGAATCTATTGGTGGTCTTGTCTTAGGTCAGGTGAATGGTTCACCAAATCCTCATCAGAAGGTTTATGTAGATGACTGTATGTTTATTATTGAAAAGATTGATAAAAACAGAATTGAATTATTAAGACTTATTATTCCAGAAGAGGAAAGTCAAAAAGAAAATGAAGAAAAACACGATTAAAGTGTTTTTTCTTTTGGAGGTGAGCAGTCATGAAAGATATGTATAATAAAGCAATGGCTATATATGATGACTATCGTTATTATGTACCAAGCTTCTCTGGTGCCGCTTTATCATTTTATCTTATCATCCTGCTGATCCCTACTATGACTATTATTGCAGTTGTAACATCTTCTTTGCATATAAGTGTAGATATTCTAGAGATGGCTATTAAAGAGTTTATACAGCCGGCTTATGCAGAGATGTTGATTGATACATTAAAGGGCAGTTCTTTAAATACAGTCTCTGTATTAGTGTTTATTTGGTCTTTTTATGCTGTGTCTAGAGGTGTAGGAAATATCTATGATATTTCTAAGAAGATGTTTGCGTTAGAAGAAAGAAGTGAATCGGTGATTGCCTGGTATGTCTATGTCTTTAAGGTGACAATGCTGTTACTTGGTATATTATTGATTTCTATTGTATTACTTGCAACAGGACCTATATCTAAAGCATTTCATTTTTTATATGGCATTGCATTTATGCGCTTTGTCCTATTATTTCTTATTATGGTCCTATTTTTTATGGCTATCTATATGATAGTCCCAAGAGAACGTATCACATATCATGAAGCCCTTCAGGGAGCCTTTATAACTTCTGGTGGGATAGTGATTTTATATATTGCATTAAACTATTATTTTAAATATGCAGATTTTACATCTTTATATGGACCACTTACCTCAATCTGTGTTATCTTATTTGTATTTGATTGGGCAAGTGAGATTTTCTATGTAGGAATGTATTTAACTCATATTGCATACTTGAGGAGGAACAACGCAAAATGGCAAGAGAAGATTTTGGAAAGAGTAAACCAAGAAGAAAAAGCTTTAACAACGACAGAAAACCTAGAAAGGATAGCCGCAAAGGCTTCAACAAGGGGTCTGACAAAGGCTATAAGAAAGAAAATAGAGGGCCAAGAAAAGACTTTGACAGAAAGCCAAGAAGAGACTCAGAATCAAAGTCAAGAAGAGATTTTGACAGAAAACCAAGAAAAGACTTCGATAAGAAACCAGCAAGAGAATTTGATTCAAAACCAAGAAGATTTTCATCAAAACCAAGAAAAGAAAGAGAAGAAATAAATATCAAGAAGCTTGGTATTAATGGTGAAGGTATTGGTTATATTAAGAAGAAGGTTATCTTTGTACAGAATGCTTTACCATTAGAAATGGTTGAAGTAGAAATCGATAAGAAGACACAGACTTATATGTTAGGTCATGTGACTGCATATAAGAAGCCTTCATCAGCAAGAAAGGATCCTGAATGTGATCAGTACAATCAGTGTATGGGATGTGCTTTAAAGCATATGAATTATGCTGATCAGTTAGTTCATAAACGTGAATTATTAAAAGAAACACTTCATAAATATACAGATTTATCTGTAAAAGACTTGGATATCAAGCCTGTTGTAGGAATGAAAGAGCCAGAACATTATCGTCATATCGTTGCTTTCCCAATTACTTACTTCAGTGGAAAGTTATGTGTGGGCGTTTACCAGCGTGAAACAAAGTTCCTTACTTTAATGGATCATTGTCCTCTTCAGACACAGAAAATCAATTCTTTACTAGTAAAGATTGAAGATATTCTTAATGCAAATAACTGTCGTGATTATAATGATAAGTTCAAGAAGGGCTTAAGATTCTTAATTGTTAGACAGATTGGTGAAGAAATGCAGGTAGCATTTGTTACTGGACAGGATGGTATCAGCCAGACTGTAACTAAAGAAATCGCTGCATTGGATGAAGTGACTGCATTATATTATACAGTAAATACATCTCGTTATCAGGATTTCTATGAACAGGGATTCAAGAGAATCTATGGTCAGACACATGCACAGTATAAGGATTTCAAGATTTCAGTACGTTCTGATATGATCCTTAACCCAGAAATGGATGATGAAAAGACAAGACAGATTGCTTCTTTATTAGATAAGAAGGAAGAAGTATTGTCTATGGGTTGTGGTTCAGGAATTATGGAATTACAGCTTGAAAACAAAGTTGTCGCAATTGATGACAATAAGGTAAGCATCCATGATGCCACTGAAAACGCAAAGAGATTAGAATTAGACAATAAGTTATTTGTTGCAGGTCATGTCAATGATCAGGCAGCACATCATTTAAAGAATCATAGATATGATGCATTAATCATCAATGAAACTGTTGATGGTATGACTGAAGATTTATTGAAGTCTATTACTTTATCAGGTATTAAACATTTAATTATTGTATCTGATAACATGAGTACTCTCGCTAAAACATTACATCAGTTAGAAGAAATGTATGATGTGAATACTATTATCTCTTTAGATAAAGAACCTCATACACCTCGCTTAGAAATTATTGTAGATTTAAAGCGTAAGTAATATGGAAATTGTATTAAGTATTATTTGTATTGTACTATTGGTTGTTGTTATTTATCTTCTCTATACAACACAGATGAAACTTCATGAGAAGATGGTTCAGACAGAAGCGAATAGTTCATCTCTTGATAGACAATATAATTCTATTATTACGATGTTAAATGATGCGAGTACATCACTAGGTAGATCAGATACAAAAATAAATCAGATGATCAATGATATGCATGATATTAATGTGATTATGACCAATACAAAAAAGAGAGGGACATTTGGAGAATATCAGCTCTACCATATCCTATCTCTTTATTGTGGTGATAATTCACATATCTTTGAATCACAATATCATTTAAGTAATGGAAAAATAGGGGATGCAGCTTTACATTTACCAGGTAATACTAAAGTACTCATTATTGATTCTAAGTTTCCTATGGAGAACTATTTGAAGATAGTAGATAATCCTAAGGATGTTAGTTACCACAATGAATTCAAAAAGAATGTAAAGAAGCATATAGATGATATTTCTAATAAATATATTTCCGAGGAAACATTGGAAGAGGCAGTAATGTTTATTCCTAGTGAAGCCATCTATCTCTATTTATGTGATGAATGTGCTGATTTATATGATTATGCACATAATAAGAAGGTCTTGATGACATCTCCTTCTACACTTATGGGAGTTGTCTTTACACTTATTAATATTACTAAAGACTTTAATCGTTCTGAGAATATTAAAGAAATAGAACAACGTATTATTAAACTTAAAGAAGATACAAATCGTTTAGATGAACGTTATGACAGAGTCATGAAGAACTTAGGTACTCTTGAAAAGAGCCTTAAGGATCTCGCAATATCTAAAGATAAGATCAGTAAAACAATCAATCAAGCCTATGATGGTGCAATAGAAGAGGAGTAATCCTCTTCTTTTTTACGTAAAAAAGGAGGGGAAATAAACCCCTCCAGTCTAATTTACAGAATCACTTTTATTCATGCTTTCAAGATATGTAAATATATCTTTCGCATTATCACTATAATCACAACTTAGAACAGCCAATGACATCAATAAGAATAGATCACTATAATTACTTAGTTCTAAGTCTATACCAATCGCATTCTCATCTCTTACTCCCACTAACTCCTGCTGCTCATGCGCAAAACCACGATCCACTGCCTGTGAAACAAGCAATTCGTAGCTTCCTTCATAATAACTAGAAACAAAATCATTAAAATCCTTACCGACAATCTCTATTACATTTTCAATTGTCTCATCAGATTCTTCTGCAAGTGTATTGATAAACTGTTCTAACATCACAACAACATACTCAATTACACTATCCGCATTCGCAGTCTCTTCGTTATATATGACATACATGCCTTTGTCATCATAGTAAGATGTAAATAAATGTTTCATTAATCTTCTTTACCTAATGTTGCAACCATAACAGCTTTAATTGTATGAAGTCTATTTTCTGCTTCATCAAATACAACAGAGTTCTTGCTTCTGAATACTTCATCATCCACTTCACGAACATCTAATCCCTGTTCATGTTTTACTCTTGCTGTTTCTGTTTCAAAATCATGGTAAGATGGTAGACAATGCATAAATAATGTGTTGTCATTATGTGTCTTACTCATTAATTCTTCGGTTACTTTAAATGGACTTAATAATTCTACTCTTGGTTTATACAATGATTCATCTTCACCCATTGAAACCCAGATATCAGTATAGATAACATCTGCACCATCAACTGCATCTGTATCATCAGTAATAGTCAAACTTCCACCAGACTTTTTACATTCCTCCTGACAATAAGCCACGACTTCTGGATCCATTTCTAATGATTTAGGACCTAAACATACAAAATGCATTCCCACCTTACATGCACCATACATTAATCCATAACAAACATTATTTCTAATATCACCAGTAAAGACAAACTTAATTTCGTTTAAAGGCTTATCAAGATGTTCCTGAATAGTAAGGAAATCAGCTAAAGTCTGAGTAGGATGGTCAACATCTGTTAAACCATTCCATACAGGTACTCCTGAATACTTAGCTAATGCTTCAACGTTTTCCTGCTTAAATCCTCTAAATTCAATTCCATCAAACATTCTACCTAGTACTTTTGCTGTATCTTCAATTGACTCCTTCTTTCCCATCTGTGACTGAGTCAAGAAAGTAGCATGTCCTCCTTCATCAAGAACACCTACTTCAAAAGCACATCTTGTACGTGTAGATGTCTTTTCGAATAATAAGGCAATATTCTTACCTTCAAGTGAATGACCAATCTTTCCTGCTTTCTTCTTAGCCTTTAGCTTTTTAGCTAAGTCTAGAAGATAGTAGATTTCTTCTTTAGTATAATCCTTAAGTGTTAAAAAACTTCTCCCGTGTAAATCCATAACTATACTTCCTTTCTACTTATATTTCTTTACCTACTACTTTACCAATTTCTCGTAATTCTTCAATAAGTTTTGTATATTTTTTAGGCTTTAATGACTGAGCTCCATCACATAATGCATGTTCTGGATCATTATGTACTTCAATAAGTAATCCATCAC
>OHZL01000006.1_pt1 | contig 147520 bp, 125 predicted proteins | sample 1580531 | NCBI WGS metagenome assembly OHZL01 (sample SAMEA3882522, study PRJEB24775) | human gut metagenome | biome: human-associated habitat; feature: intestine environment; material: feces | place: Netherlands | collected 2009/2010 | reverse complement strand
GGCGATAGCCCCGTCAAACTTTAGAACCTTCAAGCCCCATAGGGGCTTGTCCATAGGGGCGTGTCAACCTTCGGGAATACTGGAAAGCACCGCCCAGGTCCCATTCCCCATCCCCCAAAATTTCAAATCCCCATTCATCTAAAGAAAGAAGGAAAATTCTATGCTTCCAAAAATTCCACCCAAAATCATTGAACACGCTAATGGCGGTAAAGGCCGCATCATTCTCCAGCCCATTGCGGGGCCGGACATACTGAAAGACAAGTGCCGGGTCTATGTGAAGGCCACATTGGAAAAGGGCTGCTCCATGGGCGTGCACCAGCACAAAGGAGATGGAGAAATCTATTACATCCTCTCCGGTCATGGCCTGTATACCGACAACGACACCACCTATGAGGTGAAGCCGGGGGATGCCATGTTCTGCCCAAACGGCAGCCGCCACGGGCTGGAAAATACGGGAGAGGAGGACCTGGTTTTCATGGGCCTCATCATTTATGACAACTGAATGGAGCAGACAAAAAGCAGCGTCATGATGACGCTGCTTTTTAAGTGGAATTTTTCCTGTCTTCCGGGCAAAAGGGTGGATCCGGTGGCGGCACCCTCACCATTGACTTTCTTTACTTTCTTACGCTGATTCTTTCTCTGATATGATTTCCCTTTTCCGCTTCGTCCACCAGGGCCAGGGCATAGTCAGCGTAGGAAATATAACTTTCTCCCTTTTCATTCACTGTGAATTCTTCTCCTGCCAGCACGTAGGATCCGGTCTTCTTTCCTTCCGGATCAAATTCGGCAGCCGGGCTGATGTAGGTCCATTTCACATCGTTTCTCTTTCGGAGTTCTTCCAGAGCCTTTCCCATGCCGTTGGCCACGGGAAGGTATGCCTTTGGGAAATCGGGGGTTTCGGAAATTGTCATGGTGTGGGTCTGATCGGTGTACAGACTGCCGGCACCGCCTACCACCAGAAGACGGGTCTTTGTATCAGAAAGAATGTCTGCCAGATGGTTCAAGGTCACGCTGTGGAGATTCATTTTTTCATCGTCCCAGACACCAAAGGCATCTGCCACCACATCAAATCCTTCCAGGTCTTCCCGGGTCAGATCCATGATATCCTTCTGAATCACCTTTTTGGCTTCTGTCTTATTGGCACTGCGGACAATGGCAGTCACATCCATGCCTCTTTCCAGGGCTTCCTTCACAATCAGTCTTCCTACTTTGCCGTTTGCTGCGATAACTCCGATTTTCATCATAATTTCTCCTTTTTACATACTTACATACTGCATCGAATTGATGTAATTTGTTTCGTTACAAGTATAATATCACGGCTATATTGTAACGTCAATAGTTACATTTAAATTTCTTCAAAAAAAATCACAGCCCCCTTCCGGCTGTGATTCCTCATTTATTTTCTTTTACTTTATCCTGTTTTCCTTCAGAAATTCTATATACTCCTCGCCCCATACCTGGATGCTGTCAAGCACCGGTGCAAATCGTCTGCCCATGGCGGTGAGGGAGTACTCCACCCGTGGCGGCACCTCGGGATACACGGTGCGGTGCACCAGTCCTTCCTTTTCCATATACTTCAGCTGGGACGACAAAGTGGCATGGGTGATTTGGATGTCCCGCTCCAGTTCGTTGAATCGTTTCGTGCCTTCGTTCAGGGCATGCAGGATAAGAATGGCCCATTTCCCCTGCAGCAGCTTCTGGGCTGTCACAAAGGGGCAGATGCCGAATAATTCATTTTTCATGATTTCCTCCTATTGCTCAAGTATTTCATACCAGGTCAAGGAAAATATCCTTCTTGTCAGTTATTTTATATCAGTCATATAATGAAAGCAAGTAAAAAAAACATACCATATGGGGCAAAACATACCCGGCTGCGGCCGCCCAGAGGCGGAAGGTCAGAGGTCCGACATCTGACCTCCCTCCGACGGTGACTCACAGGAAACAAGGACCCAAAGCCGCCCCACTTCACCAGCTCACTGGTACATCACAAGGAGATGATTTCATGACAAAAATGCCTGTTATTTTTACGGGACACGGAAGTCCCATGATTGCTTTGGAAAAGAACGACCTTACCCGCACCTTTCATGATCTGGGAAAGGAAATCATAGACACCTTCGGCCGTCCGAAGGCCATTCTGTCTCTGTCCGCCCACTGGTTCACCAGGGGAAGCCATGTACAGTCCAGCCCTTTTCCCCGGCAGATTTTCGATATGTACGGATTTCCCAAAGAGCTCTATGAAGTAAAGTACGAGCCCCGGGGATTCCATCCCCTGACGGAACGGGTACTGTCCCTGCTGCCTTCCGCTGATATCAATGATGACTGGGGCATCGACCATGGCAGCTGGACTGTGCTCACCCATTTCTTCCCTGACGCTTCCATTCCGGTGGTGCAGCTTTCCATAGATGGGAAGATTTCTCCCAGCGCTTCCTATGACATAGGAAAGGCCCTCTCGCCGCTCCGGGAGGAAGGGTACCTGATTTTCGGCAGTGGAAATATTGTGCACAACCTGTACAAAGTAGAGTGGAACAATGAAGGCGGCTCTCCGGCAGCAGACCGGTTCGACGCCTTCATTGCCGAAGCCGTAAAAAAGCGGGATGACGAAAAGGTCATAAACTACGAAGACCATGACGACGCTGCCTATGCCGCTCCTACGGCAGACCATTTCCTGCCCCTCCTCTACACCCTGGGGGCAGCAGAGGGAGAAAAGCCCCTTGTTTTCAACCAGGTCAGAAACCTGGGTTCCATTTCCATGACCGGATATGCCTTCGGTCTCAATTCATGAAGGAGGAATCTGCCATGTCCCTTGCTTTCCACGTGTACCATCCCGGCGCCAAAGCCATTTTTGATGTCACATCCACTTTAATCACCGGCGAAAAGGACGCTTTCCTGGTAGACGCCCAGTTCCAGAAACAGTATGCAGAGGAGCTGGTGCATCTCATCAAAGACAGCGGAAAAGAGCTGAAGGTGATTTACATTTCTCACTTTGATCCGGACTACTACTTCGGCCTGGATGTACTGGCTGATGCCTTCCCCAAAGCCCGCATTCTTTCCACCGCTCAGACGGCCTGGATGATTTCCGCCAGCCGGGATGACAAACTCACCGTCTGGAAGAAAGCGCTGGGAAAAGACACTCCATCCCGTTTCATCCTGCCCGAGGCGGTAAAGGAGCTGCCAAAGCTGGAAGGGGAGGAAATCAGAATCATCACCTGCCCCGATGACGAAATGCACAGCTTCCTCTATGTGCCCTCTGAAAAAACAGTGCTGGGCGGCGTATCCCTGGCCGAAGACAGCCATCCCTGGATGGCTGACACCAAAGGGCTTGACGAACTGGACAAATGGATCCGCCAGGTAGAAACCATGGCATCCCTGACTCCGGAAAAGGTCATTGCCAGCCATCACTACAATGATGAGAAGGAAGGAAATCCTGCCATCCTTTCCTGCACTCTGGAATACCTGAAGTACTACCGGGAAGCTCTGGCCAGCGGAAAGACCGCTGACGCCATCGTTTCCATGATGAGTGAAAAATACCCTTCCCTTGGCGGAAAAGACACCCTTGCCTTCGGCGCCCGGGTCATCACCGGCGTAGAGCCCTGGGTACGGAAAGACCTCTACCCTGGCATCGGCCATCATGTCATCATGGACTTTTCCCCTGCCGCCGTATTTGATGTGGAATTCAAAGACCACAAAACCCTGACCTTCACCCAGACAGAAGGCGAAAATAAGGGCTACGCCGACACCATGCCCTTCACCGCCGAGGAAATCGCCGATCATGTGTACATGGTGCACTGGCAGGAAAATGCAGGCATCGCTGTGGTTCACGTGCAGAACTGGAACACCCTGGAAGTATGGACCAATATTTACGTCCCCGGACAGCCGGGCATCCATATGAAGGGAAGAATGAGGCTGTAATAGAAGGGGGCTGTATGGGCCACTTCGTGGCCGCCTGGGGAGTAAGGGTTGACGGGACTTCGTCCCGAGGGTTGTGGCAGCCTGTCGGCGGCGGGTTGTGTATCGCTTCGCTCAGGGGGCAGGAAAAAGGTTCTTAAGATGGACCGGCCCGCTGGGCCGGAGGGTTCGTAAGTTTGACGGCCCTTTGGGCCGAGGGTTGTGGTGGCGGCTTTGCTATTGGACACACCTACGGCGTGAGGGTTCAGAAGGTTCAAAGGGTTCAAAGGGTGGTGGTGGCGGCTCCGCCGCAGATAAAAAAAGGGCCTTATGCGTTACGGGAACTGCATAAGTATTTCATATTTCAATCATTCCTGGCACCAGAAAGCAGGAAACCAGCCACAGGAGCCCTGTTAAATAAACTCCCTGGGGTAGTCGTAAAGTTTCTTCGTTCTTTCCTTATAGTCCGGAAGCCAGCGGGCCATGAGGGCATGGAAGCGGCGGGTATGACCTGTTTCCAGAAGATGGTTCAGCTCGTGCACTACCACCGACTCAATGCATTCCCCGGGCTTGGTAATGAGGTCCAGGGCAAAGGAAAGCTCTCCGGTTCTTACATTGCAGCTGCCCCATCGGCTCTTTAGAATGCGAATGGTCAGGGAAGAAGGCTGGACGCCCATGCGGGGTGCCCAGATTTCTATATATGTTTCTATAACCTTCCGCAGTTCTTCCTTCATAAGATTCCTGTAAGCACGGGGCCTGTCTTTCGTCCTAGGCCCTATCATAAGGCAGAGCTTTCCCTCCTCCACAGACACGGAGTTCACGGTGCCGCGGCCATAAACAATGGGGTATTCCCTGCCCAGAAAGAAATGTTTTTCGCCGCTGTCATAGGTATAGCAGGGGACGGCAGGCATTTTGGCCAGCTTTTCCCGGATCCATCCATCCTTTGAAGCCACGAAACGTTCCACTTCCTTTAAAGCCATGGCCGATGGTGCTGATACAAGAACCTTCCCTGTCCTGGAAATCCGAAGGTAAATGGCCCTGAGTCCCCTCTTCCGTGTAATGGTTACAGGATAGGCGAAAGGTTCCATTTCCTCCATCCTTTTTTTCATCACTTTTCCCCGGACTCCTTCCTCTTGTCCTTCTCCCCGCCCCGGGGCAGCACTCAAAAAGCAGGGATGCATCGGATATGCACCCCTGCCATGACTGAATACCTGTTACACCTTCGTGCTTTCCTGCAGCACATGGTCATCCGTTTCAAAAAGAGCCTTCGCAAATTCATCAGGATTGAAGCGGTCCAGGTCATCTTCCCTTTCACCCATGCCGATCCACTTGACAGGCACATGAAGTTCTTCATGAACGGAAAGCACCACGCCTCCTTTGGCAGTGCCGTCCAGCTTGGTGAGAACTACGCCGGTGAGAGGCACGATTTCCCCGAAATTCTTTGCCTGGCTGATGGCATTCTGACCGGTAGTGGCATCCAGCACCAGAAGGGTCTGATGCGGTGCATCAGGAATCACTTTCTTCACTACCCGGCTAATTTTCCCCAATTCTTCCATGAGGTTTACCTTCGTCTGAAGACGGCCGGCCGTATCAATGAGGACCACATCAGCCCCTCTGGCTTTGGCCGCCGATACGGCATCAAATGCAACGGCTGCGGGATCGGCGCCTTCCGCATGCTTTACAATATCAGCACCCGTTCTTTCCGCCCAGATGGTGAGCTGTTCCGATGCAGCAGCGCGGAAAGTATCAGCCGCTGCCAGAAGGACCTTCTTTCCTTCCTTGTGGAGACGACCGGAGAGCTTGCCAATGGTGGTGGTCTTGCCTACCCCGTTCACGCCGACCACCAGAATCACCTCGGGATGATGGGTAAACTCTTCACCTGCCGTATCATCCTTCAAAAGCTCCTTCACCGTTTTCTCCATGAAAGGCATGACTTCGTTCGTATTATGAATTACCCCTTCCGTGACGCCCCGGCGAATCTGGCGCATCAGATAATCCGTAGTACGGACACCGATATCACCGGAAAGGAGTACCATTTCCAAATCTTCCAGGAAATCCTCATCAATCTGGGCATAGCCGATGACTACGCTTTCAATATTCTTAATCAAACTCTGCTTGGTCTTTGTGAGACCTCTTTTGATTTTGTCAAAAAATCCCATGCTCATTCCTCCGAACATACAATAATATATTCTATTGTACCATGAGTGACGATGAAATAGGAAAAGGCCGGTGAATCTTTCTTACATTCTCTATGAAATCCCGAGAAAATGTATCTATAAAACTCATAGTTCTCCCTTCCATGCCTCCAAAATCAGCAAACATAATTTCTGTATTTCCTATTCCCATTTTCTTCCCTATCCGGTATAATAGAGAACAGATGAGAGCATGGAAAAGGTCCGGGGAGTGGCCACAAAAAAATACCCGATTCCTGATTCGGCTGCAAGCCATCTCGCAAAGATGAATACATAAGAGCTCCGGGTCTCAAGCCCGTTCAATGCGTTCTGAGTTTTCAAATCCTTTTCGGCCAAGAACTCAAGAAGAAATCAATCGCCTTCGCGATAGAAAAGCCTGAAGAAAGCGTCCTTCTATGGATCGGACAGTTTCACCTAGGAATCTGTCTGTGCGCACGCTCTTTTCAGGCTTTTCGTAGTGCCTTCAATGATGGACGGGTCTGTGAAAAAATACATGAATGACATGGATACCACTCCGCCCCACTGTCATTTCAAACGTTGCGAAGCGGAGTAGAGAAATATCACTTTTCAATGGTACAGAGAGCATTGGTGGCAGGAGATTTCTTGGTTCAGAGCTTCAATAGAGTCCAAAGTTTTTCCACCTATGCCGGCACATTCCCCACTCGAGATGACAAAGGGACTGGAATCTTACCATCAGAAAAAATTATAAAAAAGGCTGTGAAGAAATGATTTACATTTATCACAGCCCCTTTTTATAATTATCTATTTATCCGGTATTAGTTCATAATGAAAGCCGATCCTCTATGCAGGTCCATGTTCCTTTAAAAACAGAAATCCCATAGAGAAGGATGAAGCCTCTGCAGCCCGATGAAAGACATCTCCCTGACAGAGTTTTCTATTTCCCATAAATCCTGATTTCACGTATCATCCTGACTCTCTTCCAGCTCTCCCTCTATATCCAGGTACAGAGCCTGCAGTTGATTGACTGTTTCATCCGCTGCCTGCCACAGGCCCCGTTTTTCCGCTTCCAGCAGAGTTTCTGTAATGCGCTGGAGTGCCCAGGGATTGACTTCTTTCATCCAGTCCTGCACTGTGACATCCAGTGCGTACTTTTCTGCCAGTTTTTCATACATCCAGTTTTCCATCACCTTGCTGGTAGCATCCCACTGGAAGCTGATGGATACACGGCTTGACAAGTCGGCTGCGCCTTTGTAGCCATGCTTCATCATGCCCTGTATGAACCGGGGATTGATGGTTTCCATGCGAAAAACCCGCTTAGCCTGCTCCTGCACGCTGCGGACCTTGACGCTGCCCCTTTCCGTACTGTCGCCTTCATAGGAGCGGGGAGATTTACCCGAAAGGCTCCGTACGGCTGCTATCATGCCGCCATGATAGGCATTGTAATCATCACTGCTCATCATATTCGTTTCATGGTTATCCTCATTTTTCAAGGTCACATCCATATGGGACAGGCGCTCTTTAAAAAGACCGGGTTTGTAGGTTCCTTTGGAACGGCTGCCGTAGGCATGGCCGCCCCATCTGACAAAGACGCGGGAGAGATCATCCAGGTTATCCCAGTTTCGTGACTCCAGCAGGGCACCCACACCGGCGCCATAGGTTCCCGGTGCATCACCAAAAATACGATAGCAGGCTTCCCGCCAGGCTTCCTCTGCCATCATTCCATTCCTTTCCATGGCCCTGCTTTCGGAGAGGACATGCTTACGTATGAAATTGTCTTCCTCCTTCTCCGGAAGGGATGCAGCCAGCAGGACTGCCTTGTCCATGAGAGAAATCACTGCCGGCATGGTATCCCGGAAAAGACCGCTGATTCTGCCTGTTACATCCAGTCTGGGCCTTTTCAGCTCCGAAAGGGGAATCGGCTCCAGACGCTTCACATAGAGACTTCCTTTTTCCCAGATGGGCCGAATGCCCATGAGATAAAGAAATTCTGCTATGCATTGTCCGTGACTTCGCATATTGGCACCGGACCAGAAAACCATGCCAATATTTTCCGGATACTTTCCTTCTTCCCTGATATAACGGGCAATAACCTCATCACCCAATTCTTTCCCTACCGTCCAGGCCGCTTTGGTAGGAAGCTTTCTGGGATCGATACCATAGAAATTAATTCCTGCCGGAAGGAGGGACAGACCGCCGGCATGAGGTGAGCCTGAGGGCCCGGGCATAATATATTTTCCTTCTATTCCTTCCAGGGTATGATCCATTTCCTGAATCGTGCCGAGAAGCCTTTGATACAGGTCATGACAGATATAGCAAGCCGTCTTTTCTATCCGCTTCTGCCATAAGGCATCCCCTTCCCGTACTGACTTGGCTGAAAGGGCTTTTCTGATACCTTCTTCACTAAAATGATGAACCATCAGAGTGTCGATAAATTGTTCCGTTTCTTTTCTGACTGCCGCCATCATTTCACTGCCTGTTTTTTTCTCCGGAAGAAGGGTCTGTGATTTTTCCATCAATTCTTTTGCTGTGTATCCGTATTTTTCTGCAAACACATCCAGAATGGCAGGACAGGAGCCATCAGACTGCCTCATGAGCTGGATAATTTCATTTCTGAGAATCTCTCCTTCCGGCATCTGTCCCAATATATGGAGACCCACATGGCATTCACTGTTTTTAATATCCTCTATGTACTGATGCAGCCTTGTCAGATATTCAGAAAATGGCTTCGATTCATCATAGGGCACTTCCCCATCCAGCTCCGCTTTCATAGCCAGGCTGCGTATTTCCGGCACCAGGTGGGATGCTGTTTCCGGCTCCACTGTAAGGAAATGGGCATATTCATCCATATTCTTCTCAAGCTCTGAGAGCTCGTCATAGGTGCCTGCATCTGCCATAGGTGCAGGCATATGGTCTACCAGGCAGGCGCTCCCCCGTCTTTTGGCCTGTATCCCCTCTCCGGTAATGGTCATATGGTAAGGATACACATTGGGAAGAGAGCCCAGTGCCAGATCCGGATAACTGCTCAGGTCAAGTCCCGCGCCCTTGCCCGGCAGCCATTCCAGATTTCCATGGGTTCCTACATGAATGACGGCATCCGCCTTCCAGATATCCCGTATCCACAGGTAATAGGCCAGGTACTGATGGGTAGGAGCGATAAAAGGATCATGATAGATTTTGGCTGCATCAAAACCGTAGCCCCGGGGTGCCTGCACCGTGATAAAAACATGTCCATCCATAACACCGGGAACCAGAATGCTGCCTTCCCCATCCACCATGACACTGCCGGGAGCACGGCCCCAGTCCTTTTCCATCTGCGCCCTGACATCGTCAGGGAAGGTCTGAAAAAAGTCTCCATACTGTTTTCCTGTCACCTTATGGCAGGCCCTCTCTTCCGCTTCCGTCATCATGGACAAATCATTGGTGGCCTGGCTGGTGATGAGCTGAACGAGCTTGCTGCCTGTTTCCGGGACATAATCTATCCTATAGCCTTTCGCTTTCATCTTTTCCAGAAGGCGGCGTACACTTTCTATGCTGTCAAGGCCGAAGGCACTTCCGATATTGGAATTCTTAGGCGGATAGTTGTGAAAAATAATGGCAATTTTCTTGTCTTCATTTCTCTTCCTGTGAAGCCTGGCCCAAGCACCGGCCTTAGCTGCCATGGCAGCTATCCGTTCTTTCAAAGGCAGATATTCCACCTCTCCTGTTTTCTTCACATGCTTGGCCGCTATGGGCACCCCGTGGATAATGCCGTCAAATTCAGGCATGGAAACACTGATGGACACTTCCATGGCATTCATGCCTTCCGTTGATTTTTTCCACTCCTCCTCCGGCATAAGCAGGGAATAGCACTGCAGCACAGGAATTCCCATTTCATGGAGCGCTTCTCTGGAAATGGAGCCGGAAGTGGTGAATGAAAATTTCATTACATTCACCAGGCAGTCAATCACAGGCTTTCCATCCTTCATAAAATACCGATGAAATACTTCATCAAGGGATGGCATACCCAGTTTCGTATCTGGAAGCCCGTTAGTGAAAACAGGAATGACATTAAGCCCCTGCCGCTCCGCCTCCTCAATGAAAGCATCCTGGTATTTTGTATCTCCCCAGATCCATTCATCCCGATAAAAAAGAAAGCCGATGGTAGGCCCTTCCGGCTTGCAGAATCTCTCCCTATAGGAAGAAAGATCCGTCATATACCTGTCCTTCATACCGAAATGGTAGAGTCCCGCCCAGCAGAGGGGACTGGGATCCGGTGGCTTTACCGGGGAAGTCTCAAAGAGGAAAGCGCCATAGAGCCATAAATTCCTATAATTTTCCAGTCCGCCGTAAAAGCTGTACTTTTTAATAGCATCAATGTCCTCTTTTCCTATCCACTTCCCGCATTCTTCCTCCGCCGAACCGGCTGCATCCATGTAATAGGGAATCCCACGGCCCTCTAAAAAGGCAAGGCACTGCTGCCAGAACCTCGTACGGATTGTATTTCCCATGAACTTGATCATCACCATGGAAGCTCCCTCAAGAAGAGGCGCATAGGAAGCAAAACGGCTGTCATCTTTCACCTTCAGCGTCCGGCAGCTTTCGGAAAGCCGGCCCTCCTTCTGCAGGGACTCCATGGCCCGGCTCATCATAAAAAACCGGCGGTCCACATTTGTCAAATAAATCAGTTTCACTGCCATTCTGTTTCTCCCTTATATGAAATCAGACGCCTGCCATCAGTGGGAATCCTTGTCAAATAGCTCCGGATACACCGCCCGGGCACTGGCTTCTACGGCATCAGTCACATGCTGACTCATGACATACTTATACTTTTCCGGGAATGGTACCAGCTTTCCGTTCTTAACAGCCTTTACATCCCGATAAGCCGGATTTTCCATGATTTCTCTGACAAAGGCTGTCTCATCGTCCCCGCTTTTTACCTTCCATACGGGCATAAGAATCACATCGGGATTGATTTCCGGCAGGATTTCCATGGAAAGATAGGCATTGGTCCCCTTCGGTACATCATACCGGGCCGCACCATCCTTCACGTGGGCCATGGCCAGCACCTCACTGAAAAGGGTGCCCTTCTTTCCCAGGATTCCCCTGAAAGAAAGTCCCAGAGCACACCGCTCATCCGAAGGACCTATGGCGGAAAGTTTTTCCTCCAGCTTCGCTTTTTTATTTTCCATATCCTGTACCATGGCTTCACCGCCGGCTTCCTCGTTCACTGCCCTGGCCACTCCTCTGACCTTTTCTTCCATTTCATCAAAGCTTACCGCCACCAGGGACACATACACCGGAATGCCGGACTGCCGTAGAAGACTGACCAGCTGAGGAGACACCGCTGTTGAGACGATAACCAGGTCCGGTTTCAGGGCCATAATGGACTCTGCATTCATGTCCACCTTCCTCCCCACGGCCTCAGCCTCCTCCTCCGTCACAAAGGAAATATCCGGATTCCCAGCATATCGGGAGAGAGCTGTCACCCTTGACGTATCTACCAGACCCAAAAGAATCTCGTCGGTGCCATAGGTAAGAGACACTATACGGGAGGGATGGCTGGGGAGAGACAAAGACTGACCCGAATCATCCACCACCTGCCGCATTGGGCTTTCCGGCTGTATTTTCCCACAGCCGGAAAGGAGAATGGAACAAAAAAGAAAAGAAAAGAGCCAAAATAAGAACCGCTTCAAAAAATCTCCCCCTGCACAGCCTGACTCATAACGATTCTATTCAAAAAACGGACTGCAAAGCTGCCTTTTTTGCAGTCCGTTCTCATTAGAATTTATGGGAATATGAAATTCTCCAGTTATAGGGCAGATCCAAATTACCATATCTATTGGAATAGTTCTTATGGTCAAAAAGATTATTCAGTGTAACCGTGACAGAATCATTCTTCGTCACATCGTAGATAGTATTCCATGTGACTCGGGAAAGACTGGGAATCTGTTTATCTTTGGACGGACGGGATGTATAATCTTCTCTATCGCCAAGATATTTCCAGGATAACGTGCTCCGTACCTTGTCAGAACGGTATGTCAGACTCATGACTCCGTCAATTCTGGAAGAATCCTGGATCCAATGGGCATTCTTCTGACTCACATCCTTGATTTCCGGATTGCTGAATCCAAATCCCAATGCATAGTCCCAGTGAGGATTCAGCTTCTGCTCATAGGCAAACTCTACCCCTGTATTTCTGAAATTTCCCTTATTTTCCGCATACTGCAGTCCTGTTTTAGGATCAACATTACTCCATCCAAATTTATTCTTGAAATCCATGTAATAGATGGAAACTTTGAAGCTCTGATTATCATTAAACTCTTTCTTTATCCCTGTTTCATAAGTCCACCCTTTTTCCGGTTTAAGATTTTGGGGATTCAGCCCTTTGGAACCAGGCTTTCTGTAAAAAATGGAACTGAATGAAGGCATCTGGAATCCTCTGCCCACGTCAATATACCATGAAGTGGAATCATTGATTTTATACAGGGTCTGTATCTGCGGCGTAAATACATTCTGATTTTTAAATGGATCCAGAATACGCTCCCCTCTTAAGCCAATGGTGGCGCTGAATTTAGGAGAAAATACATCTGTATAAGACAAATACAAAGCGTGGTTCATTCGGTGCACATTCTGATTATCCCTCACTACATTTTCATAGTTTTCCCTTTTAAATGTATATCCGGCAGTCAGACTGTCTTCCCCAAACTCCCATGTTTTCTGGATATCACCAATATAGCTGGACAGATTGGCCGAAGAATCGACTCTCGCATTTTTGAGACGATCTGTTCCCCTGACAGAACGATAATTATACCCAAGGACAGCCTTCACGCCATTATCTTTTCCTGCATAATTAAAACCAGCAGTCATTCTTTTGTCGTCATACACATAATTATAATCTTTGGCTGACTTTCCATATTTATGACCGCCTCTGGTGATATCACCTTCCTGATACATCATATTAAAGCCAATATCATCCGTTAATTTCGCAGCAATGGCCGCCTGATTGGACTGGCCCTTTCCAACCCACCAGTCTGTATCAGAGCCAGCCCCATAATCATTGCTATGGGTACGGCGATCGTCAAAGGAACGTTTTAAATCAACAATCATGCGTGGTCCTGTATACATAATACCGTAATCATTATAATAATTGCCTGCTGTTCCTTTCACAGTCACATGCTCTTTCCCCTCTTCCGGAGTCTTTGTAATAATATTCACCAGTCCTCCCATCGCCTCAGCGCCATACAGGGTTCCGGCAGCACCTTTGACTACTTCTACCTTCTCAATCATCTCCTCAGGAATTCCTTTTAAAGAATTATACCCGGCGAGATTCATGGGGATTCCATTCACCATAACCAGCGTTCCCCGGTCAAAGCCACGTACCACCGTGCGTCCGGAGCTTAGCCCGAAGTCCTGACCGGCGTCGCCATATCCCGTACTCTCTACGCCCAGCTGGGACTGAATAGCATCAAATGCATTCTTGTATCCTTTTTCCTCAATATCTTTAGCAGTTACCACTTCTACATTGGCCGGTGTATCCAGATCTTTCTTTTCCACTCTCTGCGCCGTTACCACTACCGGATTCAATGTATACACTTCCCCCTGCGCCCAGGCAGTGGCTCCCCATGTTCCTGCCAATGTTAAAGCTGATAAAATTGTGAAAACCTTTCTTTTCTGATTCATAAGATTCTGCCTTCTCTCATTAAAGAAAAATAAAAGGCACCGTCTTTTGCTCTATCGTTAAGTCCGGTGCCTTTCCGGGAAAGATAAAATTAGAATTTATACTCATACCCAAGCATATAATTTCGTCCCAAATCATAGAAGGTTGAACTGGACGTAGAAATAATGTCATGCCGGTTGAACAGATTATCGATATTCAGGAAGAAACGGCTGTTTTCATTAGCTTGGTAGGAAAAATTAAGATCACTCAGTACCTGTGCTTTCATAGATGGGTAAATGCCTACGGTATCTTTATTGGCATAATCCCTGGTCCGTTTACCTAAATAATTCATTTCAAAAGAAGTTGTCAGTTTCCCTGACTTCGCAGTAAATCCTGTATTCAACTGGATTTTTCCATAATAGTCATGCCAGCCTCCTTTGCTAACTGCCTTAGTTTTGGTATCTACATTGGTCTCCTGTTTCTCGGGATGGCTGTAAGTCACTCCTACATGATAGAAGAACCGGTCACTAGGTTTCATTTGCCAGTCCAGTTCTACGCCTGTATTTCTGATATCCTCATTGGCATATTCAATATCAAGAGAATTTTGAATATATTTGGCTTCCAAGCTGTCCTTGATCTTATAGTGGAATACATCAAAGCGCCAGGACTGACTGCCGATATTCTTTTTGAAGCCGGCCTCATAATGTATGCCATGCTGCGGCTTCAAGTCCCGTTTTCCCACAATGTGTTTTCCATCACCATAAAGCTGGGAGAAGGTGGGAAGCATAAATGATTTCCCTACTTTTGCATAAGCCATGGTATTTCTATCAAAATCGTGCATAAATACTACTTCAGGCAGGAATTTATTGTATTTATTCCCACCGCTGTCTTTTTCCGTCCAAGTCTCACGCCAGTTGAAATTCATGGAGTTCTTATGATCCAACTCATAAACAATCTGTCCTAACAGGGAATGAATATTGCGCTGATAATTTTTATTTGGTAAAAGTCTGCCATCCTCCTTTCCTTTCATCAAATCTCTTTCCAGACTATATCCAACCATGAAAGAACCGCTCTTGAATTTCCATCGATTAGAAATATCTGCCCCGATTGTCTGATCAGTAGCTCCAGTGGAAGTATATGTGATTTTATCGGGATTAAAAAATGCAGGTTTCTTTTTGTTGACACCAGCTATAGCCTTCTTTGTTTCCTGCTCTCTGCGGTTATAATAAATCCCCGCCTTTAAATTTCCATCATCATAACGGAGCTGTGCCAGATTATCTTCCGTACTGTGAATGTCGTTCTGGTACGTTTTTCCCTTATTCCTTTGATTGTCTATGCCATCATATATGTATCGATAATGATCACTGTTTCTGCCATAGGTATGTGTAAAGAATAAATGGTCTGAAAAATTATAGCGCCAGTTTACGTTACTGTGCTCCCCACGAATAATGTCATAATACAATCCCCTTGGAGAACCGCTGCGTTTGCTGGTTTCCAATGTAGGAGCTGAAATTTTCGAAATATGTCCAGTGTGGTCATACTGGTAAGTAAGTCCAAGCGGCCCCGACTGGAAGCTGCCTGCATAGTTCTGTATACCGTAGTTCCCGATTCCTGCCTGGATTCGGTTGTTTCTTTTTCCCTTCGTGATGATATTGATAACACCGCCGGAAGCTTCGGAACCATAAAGTACTGCACCACCACCACGGACAATTTCAATTTTTTCAACTGCGTCAGTGGGGATATCTTCAAGATTATACCGCCCACTCTGATTGATAGGTACGCCATCAACCAAAACCAGAGTTCCCTTTTCCACACCTCTGATAACCGCTTTATTTGTCATTGTTCCCTGGGAAATATTTCTTGGTCCCTGGGCGTGCATGATGATACCGGTAGAAAATTTCAGTGCTTCATGAACACTGGTGGCGCCGGTTTTCTGAATCTCATCAGCCGTCAAAACCTCCACTGCCGCCGGCGTTTTCAAATCGGTAGTCTCCATGCGCTGTGCCGTCACCGTCACAGGATTCAGTTCATACACCTGCTCTGCCGAAGCGCCGGTCCAGCCGGTGCAGGCAAGAGCAATCCCCAGAGCTGCATACTTGATTTTCTGATTCATACGATTTCTCCCCGCTTTTTGACATAAAAAAAGAGAACTGAAAAAAGCGCTGTGCGCTTCAGTTCTCATATTCCCCATCATAATATATCAAAAGTTTAATTTGCTGATTTATTGTTATAATTATTATTTAGTCTTCACTCATTATCTACTCTTTTCCTTTGATTGTCAAATTTCAATTTATATTCTTTTACCATCTTTGATGCCCTCAGGTATGGGTATCAATAGCTGCTATCAGCATAAAACTTAACTAAAAGGAGGATGCCCTGTTCCTTTTGTCCCCAGTCATCAGTCAGCCCATGGCACCAGGCCACATCTCATCTGACCCTTCCTGTCAAATAAAAAAGCATGGTCCTCTATGAGGTTCCATGCTTTTTATTTTGATGTCAGCCGTTGTCTTTCAGCTGTTTTTCCACTTTTTCCAGTGCCATTTCCAAGGTGTGCCATCCCAGGGTGGCGCATTTGACGCGGACAGGCATCTGGGAGATGTCTTTCAGGGTAATGGCGGCTTCCAGTTCTTCCAGCTGGGAGTCATCGGTGACTTTGCCGCGGATCATATCCAGAAAGAGGCGGCAGAGGCGGAGGCCTTCTTCCACGGTTCTTCCTTGAAGGAGTTCGGCCATCATGGCGGTGGATGCCTGGCTGATGGCGCAGCCGGTGCCGGTATAAGCCAGGTCGGTGATGACTCCGTTTTCTACTTTGGCTTCGATGTCGATATCATCGCCGCAGCTGGGGTTGTGTCCATGTTCGTGGACTGTGGGGCTGCTGATTTTGCGTTTATTGGTCTTGTCCTTGTTATATTCCAGGATAAGGTCGGTGTAAAGCTGTTTTAATTCCATCAGTCATCATACCCCATGACTTTCCGTACGTCCTTCAGTTCTTTCAGGAAATAGTCCACTTCGTCCACCGTGTTGTAGAAGTAGAAGGAGGCACGGCAGCTAGCATTGATGCCCAGGTAGTGATGGAGCGGTTCCGCACAGTGATGGCCGGTGCGGATGCAGATGCCTTTGGCAGAAAGGATCTGGGCCACATCATGAGGATGTACGCCTTCCACTTCAAAGGCTACGAGGCCTTCTTTTTCTTCGGGATTGGTGGGTCCGATGATATGGATGAAGGGCAGTTTTTTCATGCCTTCCAGGCAGCGGGTGACAAGGCGCCGTTCCTGGGCTCTGATTTCATCATAGCCTACGGATTCCACATATTTAATGGCAGCTACCAGGCTGACAGCCCCTTCCACATACTGGGTGCCTGCTTCAAATTTGGCAGGCAGGTCGGCGAAGGTGGTTTTCTGTTCCTGCACTTCATCAATCATATCGCCGCCCATGAGGAATGGTTCCATATCGTTCAGCAGTTCTTCCTTGCCGTAAAGGACACCGATGCCTCCCATGGAGCACATTTTGTGGCCGGAGAATGCGAAGAAATCGCAGTCCAGGTCCTGCACATCCACTCTCTTATGAGGGGTGGACTGGGCACCGTCAAGAACCACCACGGCGCCATGGGCATGAGCCCGCTGAATGAGGGGCTTGGGATCGAAATCAATGCCCAGTACGTTGGATACTTCGGCAAAAGCCAGGATTTTCACTCTGGGGTCGTCGATTTTCTTCAGTTCTTCTTCCGGGAAATGACCGGTTTTCTTATCTACATAAATGTAGTCCAGCACAGCGCCCGTTTTTTCTGCCACCCTCTGCCAGGTGACCAGGTTGGAATGATGTTCTGCAATGGTAATGAGGATATGGTCACCCTTGTGAAGATGGGTTTCGCCATAGGAACGGGCCACCAGGTTCAGGGATTCGGTGGTGTTTCTGGTGTAAATAATTTCGCCGGCGCTTTTGGCGTTAATAAATTTCCGTACCACTTCCTTGGATGTATCATAGGCTTCTGATGCGGAAATGGCAAAAATATGGGCACCTCTGTGGGGATTGCCGTTGTCGTGGGTAACATAGTCCAAAACGGCATTCACTACCGGAAGCGGCCGCTGGGTGGTGGCAGCATTATCAAAATAAACGATCTGATGATCATTCACTTTGGTTTCCAGTATGGGAAAATCTTTTCTAATTAATTCGCTGTTCATTATAACTCCTTCGAATCCAGTTTCTGCCTGAGTTCTGTAATAATTTCATCTCTCACCGATGCATCCATGCCATCGATAATCGGCCGGATCAGGGCTTCAATCACGATTCTTCTGGCTTCTTCCAGGGAAAATCCACGGCTCATGAGGAAGTAAATGGTATTGGCATCCAGCTGTCCTGCACTGGATGCATGGTTTCCCTGGACATCATCTTCCGTACAGAGAAGGAGGGGCAGGGAAATGTTTTTCGTCTTCGGAGAAAGCTGGATGGCATAGTCTCCTTCGTCGCCTGCAGAGCCGCTGCAGCCCTTTTTGAAATTCAGGGTACCCCGAAAAATCTTTTTGGAATCATCATCCAGGGCGCCTTTCACATCGATTTCCGCATGGGTTTTCTTTCCCACATGATCGATGTGGTAGAAGAAATCCAGATGCTGCTTTTTCGTGCCGGCATAGACTGCTTTTTCCGTCATGGCGGAATGGTCGCCGGCCAGCAGACCATAGCTGTGAACGTAAATATTTTCACCGCCCAATTCGGCAGCAGAAAAATCAGCTCTGGCGCCTTTGGCCAGTACTGCATGACGCTGGTCGAAAATTTCCACACCGGAAAGGCCGCTTTCCAGCCGGGATACTTTCAGATTGGCATTTTCCGCCAGGTCATAGTAGGCTCCTGCGACACAGGTGCCTTTTTCTGTTTTCCCCTGCAGAATCCAGATGAGGTTCAGGGATGATTCTTTTCCCAGGTGGAAAAGGAAACTTCCTGCAAAGTCTGCCTGGCCCTCACCGCTAAGGGTGATGGTCAGTTCCGCCTTTGTTTCGGCGGGAATGGTAATGGTGTAATGACTGCCCTGCTTGAGAGCTTTCACCGTTTCTTCGGAAGCCCCCTTGAAGTCCGCCGGAAGGGTGCCCCCTTCTTTCACATAGGAAAGGTCGGAAAAATGAGGTTCTTCGCCTTTCTTCGGCGCTTCAAAGGATACAGGGGTATCATTGGTATGAAGATAACGGTATGTGAGAAGAGGCAGCCGGTTGATTCTGATTTCTTCCATAATGCCTCCTTATCCTATGGCCCCTTCGAATTCAAGATCGATGAGGCGGTTCATTTCTACTGCATATTCCAGAGGCAGGGCCTTGGAAATCGGTTCTGCAAAGCCTCTGACCAGCATGGCCTTGGCATCTTCTTCCGTAAGGCCCCGGCTCATGAGGTAGTAAATATCTTCGTCCGGAATGCGTCCGATTTTCGCTTCGTGTCCCAGGTCAATATCATCATTTTCAATGACAATGTCCGGGATGGTATCGGAGCGGGACTCATTATCCAGCATGAGGGATTCGCAGCTGATGGAGCCCTTTGTTCCTTTGGCATTGGGTCCGATATAGACTACGCCGCGGTAAATGGCGGTGCCGCCGGCTTTGGAAATGGATTTGGAGTTCACGGTCATGGATACATCTTTCCCAAGAGCTTCCACTTTGGAGCCGGTATCCAGGAACTGTCCTTTGCCGGCAAAGGTGATGCCTGTAAATTCACAGGTGGACCGGTCCCCTTTGAGCACCGTATCCGGATAGAGGCAGGAGGTATGGGAGCCGAAGGAACCGGACACCCAGATCATATGACCATCTTCTTCTACCAGTGATTTCTTGGTATTCAGGTTGTACATATTCTTTGACCAGTTCTCAATGGTAGAGTACCGAAGGGTGGCCCCTTTCTTAATGAAAAGTTCTACAGCTCCGGCATGGAGATTGGCCACATTGTAACGGGGAGCCGAGCAGCCTTCGATGAAGTGGCAGGTGGCTCCTTCTTCCACAATAATCAGGGTATGTTCAAACTGGCCTGCTCCCGGCGCATTAAGGCGGAAGTAGCTCTGCAGCGGCATCTTCACATGAACCCCTTTGGGCACATACACGAAGGATCCGCCGGACCATACGGCATAGTGAAGGGCTGCAAACTTATGATAGTTCGGGGTAATGAGCTTTCCGAAATAGGGTTTAATCAGTTCCGGATATTTCTTGACTGCCGTTTCAAAGTCAACATAAATGACTCCCTGTTCCTCCAGTTCTTTCTGGATATTGTGGTATACCACTTCGGAGTCATACTGAGCGCCTACACCGGCCAGCGATTTCTTTTCCGCTTCCGGAATCCCCAGCCGGTCAAAGGTTTCCCTGATGTTTTCCGGCAGGTCTTCCCAGCGGGCTTTCATATCTGTTTTCGGGCGGACGTAGGTATCAATGTGCTCCATGTCCAGCTCCGAAATGTCCGGCGCCCAGGGCGGTACGTCCAGCTTGTTGTAAATTGCAAGGGCCTTGAGACGCTTTTCCAGCATCCATTCCGGTTCATCCTTTTCTCTGGAAATCTCACGGATCACATCTTCCGTAAGCCCCTTGTCTGCCTTGTAGGAATATTCCACCTTATCCTTCACATCATAAATGCTGCGGTTAATATCCTCTACCTGGCTCTTTTTCTTTTCTTCAGCCATGACTACACCTCACTGCGGTATGCATCAAAGCCGTTGGTTTCGATTTCATCCACCAGTTCCGGTCCGCCTTCTTTAACAATGCGTCCATCAATGAGCACATGTACAAATTCCGGCGTAATGAATTTCAGAATCTGGTTCAGATGGGTAATAATGAGAAGGGAATTATTCTCATTATGGTATTCGGAAATATTTTTGGAAACAATGCGCACTGCGTCCACATCGAGGCCCGAGTCAGTTTCATCCAGCATGGCCAGCTTGGGATCCAGAATACGCATCTGCAGGATTTCGCTCTTCTTTCTTTCGCCGCCGGAGAAGCCGTCATTGAGGTAACGGTCCGCATAGGAGGGATCCATGGAAAGGTCTTCCATCCTTGTTTTCATCAGACGTTTGAAAGGGAAAAGGCGCTGCTGTTTCCCGGAAATGGTAGTCTTGGCAGTACGGATGAAGTTTTCCATGGTAATGCCGGCCACCGAAATAGGATTCTGGAAAGAAAGGAAGATTCCCAGTTTTGCTCTTTTATCTACAGACAGGCCTGTAATTTCCTGGCCTTCAAAATAAATATGACCCTCAGTTATCTTGTAAACAGGATTTCCCATGATGGCATGAAGCAGCGTCGACTTGCCTGCCCCGTTAACACCCATAATAACATGGACTTCCCCCTTGTTTACGGTGAGGTTAATGCCGTGGAGGAGTTCTTTCCCGCCTACGGAAACGTGGAGATTTTCCACGCGAAGCAATTCACTCATTTAATCACCTCATAATATATTGTAACCTGCACGCGTCATAAGACGTATACAATTGAAATCTTATTCCATTTTATATTATTTATATCGATATGTAAATACACGGCTGCCCCGGAAACTGCATCCTTCCTGCCATTTCACCCTGCAGGGCCACATCCTATCTAACTTTTTCAATATGTAATCCTATCCATACGGATTTAGGGAAGATAAATGAGTATATTATATATAGGGTTCATAGGGTGGCGGCAGCAGCTTCGCCGCAGCTTTTACAGGCCGCTATTCGGCGGCATACCCCTTCCACCACTGACGTGGTCCCCCTCCCCCTGGCAGGCAGGGGGAGGCAAGTTATAGAAGCGTGGTCCCACTCCTCCTGGCAGGCAGGGAAGTCAAGTTACAGAAGGGCGGTCCCTTACCACCCCGGTGGAAAGCGTGTCACAGGTACGAAAAAAGAGCGGATCGTTTCCGCTCTTTTTCCTTACCTTCTATATCCCGGTCCGGGGCAGTAGTAATCATCCCGGCCGCTCTGCCGGTATCCACCGCAGCCGTAGCCTCTGCCATAGCTGCCGTCACGGGAGTCCCGGCTCACGGTCTGCCTTGGGCCCGGGCACCAGCCATTCCAGCTGCTGTCACTGTTATCGGCAAATACGCTGTAGCCGCCAAGAGAAATCAGGCCAGCAGCAGCCAGGGAAATAATCAGGGTGCTTTTCTTCATGGAATCATCCCTCTTTCTTTGTAAATGAAGAGGTCTACGCCTCTTCATTTATTATACCATGGTTCGGAAGCCCTGCCCCATGAGGCAGCGATTCTGTTTTTCCATCCCTCAGGACTTGACGTCCGGCTCTTTGCTGAAGTTTTCATCGGCAAACCATTTATCGTAAATCTTATCATATTCGCCGTTCTTCATCAGCTTATCCAGGGCCTCATTCACCTTTTCCCGGAGGCCTTCATCTTTCTTGCTCACCATCATGACAAATCCGCCGGAACCGCTGATAATGCCGGCAGGCTTCAATTTCTCCGATGCGCCGTGGGCCAGGTAGAAGCGGGCCACCGGTTTATCCAGGATCAGGGCGTCTGCCTCGTTGTCCTCCACCGCCTTGATAAGCTGGTCGTGGTAGTCATACTCCTTCACTTCGGCGCCGTACTGTTTCGCTGTTCCTACATAGACCGTGCCCTTTTCCACAGCCACCTTTTTCCCTTTCAGGTCTTCCGGTCCCCTGATTTCATTGTCCTCTTTCCGGGCCAGGATGGAAACATTTTCCTTGCTGTAGTAGATATTGCTGAAATCCACCTTGTCCGCCCGGTCCTGGGTCATGTCTACGGCTGCCACTGCTATGTCCGCCTTGCTAGCCTGAAGGGCCGGTACCATTTCATTGAAGGGCATGCTTTCATACACCACCTGAGCTCCCAGCTCCTTTGCCACGGCACCGGTGATATCCACGTCAAAGCCTACGATTTTCCCTTCTTTGTCCTTGTACACAAAGGGCGGATAGGTTGCCACGCAGGCCACCTTCAGCTCCTTTTTCGCCGGCGCCGAAGCTGCCTTCGAAGCAGCCTGCTTTTCGCCGCCGCAGCCGGAGAGGCCGGCCATCATGCACAGGGCCAGCGCTGCTGCTCCTGCTTTCATCCATCTGTTCATACAAAACACCTCCCGAAAAACCCACCAAGTGTTGTCTTCATTATATAGGGCGGAAATTGAATTATCAAATGGGAAATGAGAGGGACCGCCTGCTTTCCCGGGTTCAGAAGCTCCCACCAGTCCGCCAGTAATCCTGCTAACTAAAAAAACCGGGCCCCTTTGAGCCCGGTTTCCTTATATCAATTATTTCTTTCCTTCATTGCCAAACCACTTGGTGTAAATCTTATCATAGGTGCCGTTGTCCTTCAGTTCCTTCAGCGCCTTGTTGACAGCAGCCTGCAGTTCCTTGTTGTCTTTCTTCATGGCAAATACCATGCCTTCTGCGTCTTTGGCAGTGCCCACGATCTTCAGGTCCTTGTCAGCGCCCTGTTTCAGGTAGTACATACCCACCGGCTGGTCAATGACCACCGCATCCAGGGTCTTTGCCTGCAGTTCCATGAAGGCCTGGGAGTTGGAATCCAGCTGCTTTACATTGGCTGCCTTGGCTTCCTGAGCCACTTTCACCTGCTGGGTGCCTACCTGGGCGCCTACGTTCTTTCCTTCCAGATCAGCCCAGTCTTTAATGCTGTCATTATCTTTGTTGACAACAATGACGAAGCCGTCCTGGGTGAAATAAGGATCCGAGAAGGCTACCTGTTTCGCTCTTTCAGGAGTGGCATTGAGGCCGGCAGCAATGAGGTCGATCTGACCGGACTGTACGGCCGGGATGAGGGCATCAAAGCCCATGCTCTTGAATTCCATCTTGCTGCCCATCTGTTTGATGATGGCATCCGTCAGGTCAAGATCAAAGCCTACATATTTATCGTCCTTTGTAAATTCAAAGGGCGGGAAGGTGGTTTCCGAACCTACACGGATGACCGAAGGAATGCCGTTCTTGGAGGAAGAAGAGCTGCTGCTTGAACTTCCACCGCCGCAGCCTGCTGCGCCAAATACAGCGGCCATAGCGCCTAATGCCAATGCGATTTTTAATTTCTTACCCATCATGACAAATCATCTCCATACAGATATTTTCACTGACTGGAAGCTCCCCTATGAATTTTTATTCAGGCTTCCTGTTTTCCTTTCATAAAGACATCCGGAAGATTTCGTTGATTTTCCCAAATTTCGTCCTAATTCAGCGAAAACTTTGCAAGTACCATTTTCGCAAGTCGGTATCTTTATGCAATCTATGCATATTTTATCAATATTTTATACAGTTGTCAAATAGAACATGCATAATTGGACGGGAAAGGGGAAACGAACTTATGGGATACCCGAAATTGCCTCTTTTCAGGGATTCCGGAAGAGTCAATTTCCCTGTGCTTCATCCTGTTCATTGACCCTGCCCTCTTACCATGTTATATTTTATAGTGATAGTCTCGAAAGGTAGATTTGATTACCTTCAGGTCCGTTCATTGATTGTTTATATATTGTATATGTAATGTATACTTTCCTTACATATAATAAAGCAGGCAGGAAAAATTCCCGCCACAGGATTCATTCGTTTTTGAATTGACAAAGGACTTTCTTTATGGAATTCATTATTTCATTTCTCTCTGAATGGGGATATCTGGCTCTTTTCATCTGCATGGTGCTGGAAAATATGAATATCCCTATCCCCAGTGAAATCATTCTGGGCTTTGCCGGTTTTCTGGTTTCCCAGGATATTTTCTCCTTCTGGCCTACAGTCATCATCGGAACCGCCGCCGGTATTACGGGGTCCGTGGTGTCCTACTATATGGGCGCCAGAGGAGGGCGCGACATGATTTTGAAGCACACCGCCAAAGGAGGCCTTGGTGCCAGAAAGATGATTGCCGCCAAAGACTGGTTTGAAAATTATGGTGCCATTGCTGTTTTCACCGGCCGCCTGCTGCCGGGGGTACGCACCTTTATTTCCCTTCCTGCCGGTATCGCCCAGTTTCCTCTGCCCGAATTCATTATCCTTACCATACTGGGCACCCTGCCCTGGACCATATTTCTTGTTTATGTAGGCTCCGAGCTGGGGCACAACTGGACCATGATTCTGGACTACAAGCTGGAAATCGCTGCTGTCTGCGCCGCCATTTCCGCATGCATCGGTCTGGCTTACTATATCTACCATAAGAGAAAATCAAAATGAAGCTGAATAAAAACTGTATCTTCCTCTTTCTTTTCTGTATTGTCCTCTACGGCGCCTTTCTTGGCACCATTCCACTTCTTGACCCCGATGAACCGGTATACGGGGAAACGGCCAAGGAAATGATAGCCACCGGCGATTTCCTTTCTCCCCGCATTTACGGAGAATTCTGGTACGACAAGCCGCCTCTCTTCTACTGGCTGGAAGCGCTGTCTTTCAGCCTGTTTGGCGTTTCTACCTGGGCCGCTCGATTTCCTTCCCTCTTTCTGGGCGCCCTCACCCCGGTGTACCTGTATCTTTCCTCCCGAAAGCTCATTGGCGGAAAGGCTGCCCTCCGGGGTGCTTTCATCTGCGCCACTTCTCTTGAAATCATCGTCCTTGCCAGGAGCAGTGTCACCGATACCCTCCTTACGCTGACCCTTACCATCGCTCTCATGTCCTTCCTCCGAAAGGAATATATAGCGGCCTACATATTCTGCGGTCTGGCGCTCCTCACCAAGGGGCCTGTGGGCTTTGGTTTTCCTGCCCTCATTGTGGGCATCTGGATGGTTCTTACAAAGCAGTTCCATGTGAAGGAAATCCTGGGCCTCAAATGGTACTGGGGCATCCCGCTGGCCTGCCTGGTAGGCCTTCCCTGGTATGTAGCCATGGGCCATATCCACGGCAGCGCCTTCATCGACACCTTTCTGGGCTACCACAATTTGACCCGTTTTGTCAGCCCGGAGCATGCGGGACAGAACCATTACTGGCTCTATATAGTGGTGCTTCTTGCCGGATTTTATCCCTGGAGCGGCACCCTGCCCGGTATTTTCCGCCGTACGAAGAAATGGCTGAAGGATAGGACCAGTGCTTTCTTCCTGGTATGGACCCTGTTTATTTTTATTTTCTTCTCCCTTTCGTCCACCCAGCTCTTCTCCTACGTGCTTCCCATGTTCCCGCCCCTGTCCCTTCTGGCAGGCATGTATCTGACGGACTGTGAAGAGTCAGGCCATATTTCAAAGGCCCTGATTTTTTCCCATCTCTTCTTTTCCCTACTCACAGCAGGGGCCATTGCCCTGGCGCCCATTCATCCCGACGGGGGCCCCATCATCCGGTGGCTCATCGTTTTCTTCATGGTCCTTGCCGCCGTTCTGGCCGCCCTGGGCCTCAAAAAGGGCCGTTTCCGCACCTTCATGATGACCCAGGCCCTTCTGATACTCGTCTTCGTTCTTTCCATATGGGGCGCCTTTGCCTCCGCCGTATCTTCCCTCTTTACCTCCGCCGCCATTGCGGAGAAGCTTGCCAGCACAGACCGGGACCCGTCTATCCCCCTCTATGTGGACACCTTCTACCGTCCCTCCGCTGCTTTCTACACCGACATCTACGGAAATGCGCTGCCTGAGTTTGACCGGAGGAAACAGGAAACAGATGAGAAGAATGAAGAAAAGGGCGTCCTCCTTCCAGGAAAAGAAACCTCCCGTCTGCCGGAGAATGCGTATATCCTGGTGCAGAAAAAAGTATTTAAAAACTGGCCGGAAGAACAGAAATCGGGCCTTACGGTTCTCTGGGAAAAGGATACGGCCCTTCTGTTGTTAAAGAAAGAAGACTGACATTGAGCACAAAGCGCATGAAAAGAAAAAATAAACTGAATCATGGAAAGCAGGAAACCGGGGAAAAAGGCGTCTTGAAAACCCTTCTCTTTTTCTTCCTGGCAGCCTTTCTTTTCCTTCTCTGGGGTTCCTGGCTCCTTCCGGTGACGGATCCGGTGGAGTCCAACTATGCCTTGACGGCCAAGGAAATGGTGCTTTCCGGCAACTGGATGTCACCACAGATTTACGGTACTTTCTGGTACGACAAGCCCATCATGGTCTACTGGCTTCTTTCCATTTCCTATACTATCCTAGGATTTACCAGTCTGGCCTCCCGCATGCCTGCCATCGTCTCAGGCGCCCTGTCGGTGACCCTCCTCATCTGGTACATGCAGCGGATTCGGAAAGATAATGTGACTGCCGTATGGTCCGGCGCCATGCTGGCCCTGTCTCTGGAATTCTGGGTCATTTCCCACGCCGTCATTACTGACAGCATCCTCCTTCTCTTCACCATTCCCACCATGCTTTCCGGCTATATCGGTGTGATGGAGGGAAACAGGAAGCACCTGGTGCTGGCCTATGCCGCCGCCGGCTTTGCCTGCCTGACCAAGGGCCCCGTGGGGCTGGTGCTTCCCGGCGCCCTGCTCCTTCTCTGGTGCCTCACCATGAAATCGGGAAAAATGGCTGCCCGCCTTTTCCCCTGGCAGGGCATTCTTGCTTTCTTTGCCGTCACCCTCCCCTGGTACGGCGGCATGTACCTCATTCATGGCAATGATTTCGTAGAACAGTTCCTGGGCCTTCACAATATCCTGAGAGCCACTTCTTCCGAGCACCCCGAAGATAACCACTGGTATTACTACCTGGTTCTTCTTCCTGCCGCTCTTCTCCCCTGGACCTTCACCTCTTTTTACGAAATGGTCCGGAGCTGGAAGGAAAAGACCTCCTTCTATCGTTTCCTCATGGTATGGTGCTGGGGCACCGTCCTGTTCTACACTCTCATGGCCACCAAGTACGTCACCTACACCTACATTGCCGTGGTGCCGGCCATCATCTTTGCCGCCCTGGCAGCACCCGCCATCCGGCAGGGAGAGAAAAAGCCCTACCTGTGGACGGCCTTGGGCTTTGCCCTTTTCCTCGCTGCCGCCGTCGGCGGTTCCATCTACATCAAGGAAGGAAGCTGGTGGGTCCTTTATGCGGTGATTTTCTATGCCTTCTGGTCCCTGGTTCTTCGCTATAAAAAAAGCAGCGGCCGGCGGCTCACTGTAATCACCGCCGTAACGGCCTCAGTGTTCCTCTGCCTCATGATGGAAGGCCTGCCCCACTATCTCCCCCGCCGCTCCGCCATCGACCTGGCACCGGAAATGAAAGCTGCGCCGGGAGAGCACTACTTCTTCCGTTCCTACCCTGCCGGATACACCTTCTATTCCGGTGAAACCGCCATCAGGGTGGTGCCGCCTGTTTCCGGTGAAATCGAAGAAAGAAATCCCCTGTGGAATGAAAAATATGTGATGCCCTCCCTGTCCGACAAAGAATTCATGGACAGCCACCGCCATCCGGACAAGCCGGTATTCCTCTTCGTTTCCAAAAGCGATGCCAATCACTTCGACCACTGGTTCTTCAAATACCGTTTCAAGCCGGTGAAGCCTCTCCTGACCGGCACCATCTACATTTTGACCAGCGAAGAAAATATTCCTGAATCCTTCAAAGAAGCCAAAAAGCAGATCAAAGAGGACATAAAGGAATCTCATGAAACTGATGATTCCGCGGAAAATGATGAGTAAAAGGAGCCCTGCCATGGATATATCCCGTTTTCTGAACCATCTGGCCCGATACAGCGGTGAAAATACCTTCAATCCCTGGGCCGACCACGATGAAAACTATGAAATAGAAAAGGCCCTCGCCATCCGGAGAGCCAACCTGAAAGACTACCTCACCCTTCGCATCGGCGGCGCCAGGATTCTTCTCGTGGCCGAAGCCTGCGGCTATCAGGGCGGCCATTTTTCCGGCATCGCCATGACCTGCGAAAGAATGCTTCTGGACTTTCACCCTGCCGTTACGAGCGCCATGGTCCTGGGCCATAAGGGAAACCGCACCAGCCGGAAGGACAGTCCCCTTTTAAAGCCTATCCAGCAGGAAAAAGGGTTCAATGAACCCACCGATTCGGTGGTGTGGAAAGCCTGCCTGGAAGCAGGCCTCTCTCCCCGGGATTTCCTTCTCTGGAACATTTTCCCCTTCCATCCCTATAAAAAAGGAAATCTTCTCACCAACCGCACCCCTTCGGAAGAAGAACTGGCCGCAGGCCTTGCCTATACCAGAGAGCTCCTCTCCCTCACCGGTCCCCTTCCCCTCTTCGCCATCGGGAAAAAGAGTGAACATACCCTCACCGCAGCCGGCTTTACCGTCACCGGTCTCCGGCATCCTGCCAACGGAGGCGCCAATATTTTCCGATCCCAGCTGAAAGAAGCACTGGCATAAAAAACCGCACCATGGACATTTTCCATGGTGCGGTTTTTTTAAGTGCAGCGGGGAAGGTTGACAGGGCTTCGCCCCGAAGGTTCCTAAGGTCTTCAGGTTTGACAGCGCCTTCGGCGCTGAAAGTTTTGGATTGCCGCAAAGGGATTTCACCCCTCCCTCTCCCCGCCTGTCACACATGGCCGTGAAGCACGTACCGCTTGGTGAAATAATTCCATATCATCACAATGGCTGAGGCAATGACTTTGGCAAACATGTACCATATGCCCATGATGTCGATAAAGAACCACATAACCAGCTGATTAATGCCAAGACCCATGAGGGAAGTCAGCACGAAAAGGGCCATCTGCAGGCCTGTCTGCTTTTCCGCATGAAAAACGACATAGACGCAGAGAATATAGTTCACCACCAGGGACACGGTAAAGGCAATGGGCGCCGATACCAGTGGATCCAGTCCTCCATATTCAGTCAGGGTGTAGAGGAGAAAATATTCCAGCAGGAAGCAGCCGCCTCCTACCACGAGAAAACGAAAAACTTCCCAGAATCGTTCTGTGGAAGGAAAGAATCGGCGAATCAGAGAATCAAACATGGTCTTGCCTTTCTTGAATTAAGGGAAAGTAGGAAATCAGTACCGTTCCATGGCCAAAGGAATCTATTTTTTCAGCATCATGCGGATCATATTCATCTGGATTTCAAAGTTTTTCCTGCTGTTTTTGACCTCCGTATCCAGCATGAGGCCGATACCCAGAAAAACCACCGCCGCCATCATGAAGAAGCCCGAAGTCACCAGGGTAGGCAGCTTGGGAACCAGTCCTGTCATCACGTATTCATGAAGCACCGGCAGGAACAGGGCGAGAGAAATGAAGGCCAGAAGGACAGCGGCGAAGGTGAAAAAGCGAAGAGGCCGGTAGTCCTTGTACAGCATGAAAATGGTTTTCAGTACTTTGGCGCCGTCCCGGAAGGTATGAAGCTTGCTTACGCTGCCGGCCGGACGGTCCCGGTAGGATACAGGCACATTGGCCAGGAGAAGATTCTTGTCCAGGGCATGGATGGTCATTTCCGTTTCGATTTCAAATCCTTTGGAAAGAATGGGGAAGGTCTTTACAAACATGGGGGAAAAGGCGCGGTAGCCCGTCATGACATCCTTGATTTCATGACTGCTTTCTCCCCAGAATATATTGATGAAACGGCGCACCAGCATGTTGCCGGAATTATGGAAGGGTCTTTTGTTTTCCTCAAAATAGGTGGAGGAAAGACGGTCACCGATGACCATATCCGCCTTTCCCTCCAGAACGAGATTCACCATGTCCCTGGCATTTTCCGCCGGATAGGTATCATCTCCATCCACCATGACATAGCAGTCCGCATCCACATCCCGAAACATGGAACGGATCACATTCCCCTTTCCCTGCCGGTATTCATGGCGTACCACGGCGCCTGCCCGAGCCGCCAGGTCTGCGGTGCGGTCGGTGGAATTATTATCATATACATAAATCACCGCTTCCGGGAGCACCCTTTTGAAATCGGACACCACCTTTTCGATGGTAAGGGCTTCATTCCAGCAGGGAATCAATACGGCAATCCTGTCCATCATTTCATCTCCATTCGCTCAGATACCTTACTATTTTACTCCATTTGCAGGGAGAATCCTATAGCCGGAAGAAGAGCGAAACCGCTGCAGACAGAAAAGGGGCAGTGAAAAAATGATTGAATCTTTATCAGGCAGCAAGCCTTTGAAAGGAAGAAAATCAAAATTCCTGAATCCCATACCATGAATGACACAGATATCACTCCGCCCCACTGTCATTTCGGCGGTCGAAGCAAAGCATAGAAATCTCACTTCTCAATGGTACAGAGAGCATGGTGGCAGGAGATCTCTCGGCTCAGAGTCTCAATAGAGACAAAGTCTTTACCATCATACCGGCACACAGGCCCGCTCGAGATGACACAGGGACTGGAGGCCTTAGTATCAGAAAAAAGTCATAGAAAAAAGGCTGTGAAGAAATGATTTACATTTTTTCACAGCCCTTTTGATTTATTTCAAAAGGATACCTTCCGCCGCCTGTCCCAGCGATTCTTCCACAGAAGGATGGGGACGGATGATTTTGAGGAAATCTTCTATGGTCATTCCGCCGGCTATGGCCAGGGACACTTCGAAAATCAGATTATCGGCACCGCTGCAGAGGAGCTGGGCTCCCAGCATATGGTTTTCCTGGTCCGTAAAGATTTTCATGTATCCCCCTTCATCGGCGATGAGACTTTTGGCATTGCTGCCCATGACCACCCGGCTTGTCTTGAAGGAAAGACCGTCTTTTTTGGCCTGATCTTCGGAAATTACAACCGCTGCGATTTCCGGAATGGTGTAGACGCACTGGGGAACCAGGGCCATATCAATGGCCCGTTTCTTTCCGGCTATGGCCGCGGCCGCCGCTTTTCCTTCCGCTTCCGCCGCATGGGCCAGCTGAATGCCGCCGTAGACGATGTCACCGATGGCATAGATACCGGGCACCGACGTTTCAAAATGTTCATTCACCTTGAAGAAGCCCCGTTCCATAATTGCCTCCATGGGAAGAAGCCCCTGGGTTTCCGGATGGCGGCCGGTGGCAATGTCTCCATCCTTCTTCTCCAGGGCAAGCAGACTGTTATCATCCAAACACCGCCACACTTTGTACTTCCTGTATTTCAATATCTCTTCTATAACCTTATCCATCACCAGTGCCATGGCTGTCTCCTCTGCTGAGCAAAAGGGAAATGCATCTATCTTTATAGTATCCGATACTCCACCACCCTGTAAAGAGAAACGGAAACCGTGGATTTGTAAATGGATTTCGCAGGCATCGGAACTGTTCAATCACCTGCCATTCTCCCTCACCAGAGAAGAAGGACTCTTCTGCCGGTTTAAAGTACATTTTTGAATAACCGCCATGGAAGAAAATCATGTACTTTCAAACCGCCCTGGTTCTTCTCTCCTTTTTTCATCATGCACTGCGGAGGGGCAGGAAGCCATTCCGGATTTTAACAGGTTGGAAAGGTGATCCTTTTCTTCTAAATTCTTTCCTTTGTGTTAAAATAAATAATAATGGAGTGCACATAGAAATCCATAAAGGAGAGAGAAAACATACAAATGATGGAATTAAAAAAATGGCTGCAGAGCCAGGGGGAAAATAAAAGAGCCTTTTATATTTTTACGATTCTGTCCCTGGTTCTCTGCTTTTTCCTCATTGTCAATGCCTGCTACGTTATTTACGGTACCCGTTACAATGAATATAAAGTCACCCAAAACGCAACCATAGACCTGGTCAAACCGGACGGTACCATTCAAAAAAATATAAATCCCCGCTTCTCCTACCCCGGCGGAAGCCGGATCCGTATCCATGTACCGGTGTCCCTCCATTCCGATAAAAAGCAGTATACCCTGGCCTTTACCGCAGCCCGCGTATACTACCAGGTATCATGGAACGGCCAGATTCTTTCTTACTACGATGAATCCCGTATATCCCGAAACCATAACTTCGGCGCCGTCATCTGTATGGCAGAACTGCCTGCCAGCACCTATGGTTCCACCATTACCATAGAAGAAGAGCTCCTGTCCTCTACTTCCATTCCCTATATCGGAGATATCTTTGTTATTCCCACCAGAAAAAGCTATACCTACTACCTGCAGAGAGAAGGCTTCTTCTTTATCTTGTACCACGCCCTTCTGACACTGTCCCTGTCCGCTTTTCTTGTGCTTCTCTTCCTGCATAAAAGTATACTCGTCAAAAAAGGGCTGGCCATATCCCTTTTCCTCACATCCTTCATCCTATGGTGCCTCGGTTACCATCATATGACTGCCTTCTGGATAGACAGTCCCTACATCAATTCTCTTCTGGAATACGGCTCTCTCTACTTCCTGCCGGCCCCCTTTCTCTACTTCCTTTTCCTTTCGGAAAAAGAAGAAAAGCGAAGAGCCCTTTACCATCATCTGTCCCTGTGGTTTATCTTTCTCTTCGCCTCTGCCCTCCTTCTGCAGACAGGTGGTCTTTATACCCTGGATGACATGCTGCCTCTGCTTCATATATCCATTATACTTTCAGGCATACTTGTATGCTGGTACCAGCTCCACCCGCTGGGCAAAGAAAAAACCTGGCAAGTCGTGATGCGCTGGGGCATCCTTCTTTCATCCGGTGCCGCCGCCCTGGACACAGCCCAGTACTACATTACCTCCGGCCACAGTATTATCCATATCTATGTGATGCAGGCCCTGTCCACCTGGGCTCTCCTGGTATTCGTCTTTTCTGTCATCCTCTCTTACGGATTCCAGATCCTGGCACAGGCGGAAGAAGCCCAGGAAAAGAAAGCCGCTCTCCATCTGGCTTATCATGATGCCCTCACAGGCCTTTATAACCATGCCGGCATATTCCACATTGCCAAAAGCCTGGACAGCCGGAAATCCTACGCCCTCCTTTTCATGGACCTGAACGGAGTGAAAGAAGTGAATGATCGCTACGGCCATGAAGCCGGTGATTTCTTCCTTTGCCACATGGCAAAAATCCTCTCTTCCGTCACCCCTTCCTCCGCCTTCTGCGGAAGACTTGGAGGCGATGAATTTATCATCCTTCTTCCGCCCCATGAAGCAGACTCTCTTTTCCCTCTCATAAAGACCATTCGGAAAAGAATGCAGGAGCTGAAGGGCCTGCCCCATATGCCCAAAGATCCTTCCGCTTCCTTCGGCTGGAGCATCCATGCCCCTTCCCAACCTCTCTCCTTTGATGATCATCTCAATGAAGCAGACGACCGCATGTATGAAGAAAAAGAAAAATACAAACTCACCCACCCGGCCGAAGCAGGAAGAAATTTCAGAAGAGAAAAATAGGAGCTGAAAAGACGGCTGTCTATATGGGCCATCTTCTCCCCTGTCTTTCATCGCACTGCAGGCAAAAATCCTGCCGCTCTCAAAGAAGCGGCAGGATTTTTCATGACCTTTTGATTTCTGCATCAGGATGATGTCTGCAAAAGAGCCAGCTGCTGTTTCAGCCTTTTATTTTCTTGTTCCAGCCCGGCCTGTTTCTGTTCCTCTTCATATCTTTCATGATATCGGAGGCAGCTGGAAGCGGGCCCCCTGTAAAAAGCTGCACAAAAAACGGCGCCATGGGCGCCGCCAGAAAGTTAATGAAAGAGCATCATAATCCCGCCGCCTATGGTGGGAAGAGCCACGATAGAGGCCTTCAGCAGGGGAAGGGGTGCCAGGTGGGTCATTTTCGCACCCATCCAGGCGCCGATAGTGAGGCCGGCCAGGGTCTGGAGGAATATCCACATATCCAGATGGCCGCTTGCCAGGTAGCCCAAGCCGCCGGAGGCGGAAATAGGGAGGATAATCATCATGCAGGTGCCGATGGACTGGAGAAGGGGCACGCCGAAGATGACCATGAGAGCTATCTGGATGTAGGCTGCTGCGCCGATGCCGAAGGCACCTGCCAGAAATCCGGAAACTATACCGGTGGGAATCCCGTAGATATAAAGTTTCTTGCCGGTGAGCAGAGTCCGGCGCCCGTGGAGATGATGGTTCAGCCAGTCTGCGTGGTACAGTTTCACATACAGTATGAGAGCGCTGGAAAGAATCATGAGCCCTGTCATGAAACTTAAATCGTCAGAGGGCATATGGTCCGACACGGCAGCTCCCAGAAGGGCGCCTGCCACCCCGCCGCCACCGATAATGGCGCCTACCTTCACCACCACTTCATGTTCCCTGAAATGGCTGTAGGCGCCGGAAAGCATGGTGAAAGTCATGGACGCGAGGGCCACTGCCAGTGCTGTGTGGATGGGCACGCCAAATCCTACGGTGAGAAGAGTAATGGTGACGCCGGCGCCGCCGGCTCCCACAAAGCCGATGACAGCACCTAATAAAATCATAGATATGAAAAGCATAAAAATCTCCTTATAGATGATTCGCTCTCGCTCAGGGGGCGACAGGCCTTCAGTCTGAAGGGAAAGGAAAAAGGTTCTCAAGCTGGACGGCCCCTGCGCACCCAAGGGTATGGTATCGCCCCAACCGGCGATGCACATGAAGTCAGCGTTACAGGCTTACCCTAAATAAAAGGCGCCACCGGCAGCCCTCCAAATCCTCAGGCTGCTGTTTTTTGGCAAAAGGAGCTCAGCACTGTGGAGCCCAGAATGAGAATGGCTCCGGCTATACCGCTAAAGCCCAGAGGCTCTGCCAGCCAGCAGGCGGAGAGAATGATGGCTACGATGGGATCGATATAGCTGAAAAGGGCCGCAGTCTGGGCATGGAGATGGTGCATGCTTCCGAAATAAAGGGTGTAGGTAATGCCTGTATGGACGATGCCTACAGTGAGAAGGAGAACCACCGTGAGCGGTGCAAAGGTCATGGATGAAAAGTCCTCTGTTCCCAGGGTATAGGGCAGAAGCACCAGGGATGCCAGTCCCAGCTGGGTAATAGTCATGTCATAGGCACTGATGTCCTTCAGGAACTGGTTCAAAAGCATCACTGACGCATAGAAGGCGGCGGCACCCAGACCAAAACCGATGCCCTTAAAGGTAACCCCTTCTCCCGGCTCCGTCAGGACGCCGGAAATGAGGACCATGCCTGCAAAGGCAGAAAGGGCGCAGAGAAATTTCACGACCGTCAGCTTTTCTTTCACCACAAAGGGAGAGGCCAGAATGACAAAAACCGGCGCCATATAGTAGGACAGGGTGGCCGTGGATACCGTGGTATAGCGGTAGGCTTCAAAGAGAAGAATCCAGTTCACCCCGATGGCGGCACCGGAAAGAAATAGAATTTTAAAATTTTTCTTCACCGCTTCTCTGGATATGGAAGAATGGCGCAGCCACACCACCGCCAGAAGAAACAGGGTAGCCAGAATCCCCCGGGCCTCTGCAATTACTGTGGAAGGCAGAGGGATATAACGGATGAAAATCCCCAGCGTCCCGAAAATCATCATAGCAAAAATAAACTGGCCCTTGGCCCTCATAGTTTCTTCTTTCATACATCCTCCCCTGAAAAGTTTCCTTTTCGCTTCCCTGCTGCTTTTTATGAAATAGTATTTCTATTATACACGTTTCCTCATGGTCCTGCGACCGGCCGTCTCCATATTTCCGAAGATTTCATGTCCCTCTTTCCGTGCGCCTGCTTTCTCCCGCCCGCTTATCCTGACAGACTGCTGAAATAGACCAGAGGATAGAGGATGAAGAGAAAGACCAGGGTAGTGGTGACGAAGGACGATTCCGCCATATCCACATTTAATCCATACAGCTGGGACGCTGCCACTGCAAAAATGGCTGTCGGCGCGCCGGCAGAAAGAATGACGCAGGTAATCATAGCCGGGTCAGATACGAAAAGACGGGTCAGACCATAAAGAACGGCCGGCAGAAAAATGAATTTCACCGGAAAGATAGGCCACAGGCGGAAAGCCCAGGTGCCTACGCTGGATAGATGAAGGTCATAGCCTACAGGCATCATGCCCATCCAGGCACTGACATGAATCAACAGGGTAAACAGGGTGCCCACAGCTTCCGGCCGTTCCACCTGACATCCGGAGAGCAGGAGCCCCGCTGCCACGCCCAGGGCAGGCAGCTGGTTCGGTGTAAGCAGGAGCTTGATAAACTGCGTCCTTTCCCCTCTTTTCCCCTGGGCACTTCCCATCTCATAGAACCTTTGGGCCATGGGAAAGCAGAAGAGCACAATCACCAGAATCTGGGGCACTGCAATGAGCTGTACATAGGCAAAGCCGATTTCTCCATACAGTACATAAGCACAGAGGCCCGCCAGAGTGCCTATGTTGCCCAGCATCATGGAAATCAGGTAGCTTCCCTGGTCCAGGGGATTTGTGAAACGGTTCTTCTGGAAAAGATAAAAAATCAGCACCGGCAGAAAGCAGATGGGCAGAATGGAAACAGGGAGCCACAGCAGCTCCCGGGTCACATGGACGGACCAGAATGATACGAGGGACAGAAATGACGCCACCCCTACCACATTGGCCTTTATAATCAGGCGGAGTATATCTCTGGAAAGGCCCCAGCGCCTGAGCGCCATGCCCAGAGCCAGGGGCAGCAGAATATCTGCAAATACCACAAAAAAGCGGCTGTCCATCCTATCCCTCCTTTCAGAAAAATGCCGATGCCATGGCCTGCTGCATTGATTCCTGCATCAGCTTTCTTTATATTTTTACTATTATACCATGGGAATGGGAGGCCTATGGATGTCTGCAGCAGACAGATTCCAAGGCGCCCGGAAGCCCGGTGCATGGAGGGAAGAGGCATTAAAAAAGGAATGTGAAAAAATGTCAATCCTTTCTTCACATCCTTTTGATGAAATTTCTATGGTCCCTCTTTCCTATGGATTTCCCATACATCCGCAAAGGCTATTTTCCTTCCTTCCAAACAGAGCTTTCTTCCGATGCGGTCCACCATCTCCACCGTGCCTTCTATCCTGCGGTAGCAGTCCCTGTCGTAAAACACCACTTCCACCCTGTCTTTTTTCTTCAGAAGGCCTGTCATTTGATCCAGTACTGCCGCCCGATCTTCTGATACCTGCCTTTTCTCTTCTCTTTCCCTTCCTGTTTCCGCCAGAAGGGTGCCATAGCCTGAAAGACCATCGAAAGGAAGAAACTGGCAGGCTCTTTTGATATCACTCATGATGACCTCCTATGAGACCGTTCCTGCTCCGCAGGGTGGCTTTCGGGAAATAATCGATACCGCGAAGCAGCGCATTTTTTCCAAATTTACTTTTAATATCCATCATAGCCAGCTCCACCTTTTTCTGCCTTTCTTCTTCCCAAGGCGAACGGAAGAGGGAAAAGTGCCGGGGTACTTCATCTGCCGGCGCCACATCCTCCAGCGCCAGACGGAGGGTGCGTATGCCCAGACGGGGAATGACCTTGTCCTGATACAGCTGATGGAAAGCCTGCCATATATCTTCCGGAACGTCGGTATATCCATCCAGTCTTCTGCTGCCGCTGCTCCCCTTCCTCTCCCGACCCGAATAGCCGGCATAGAGAGAAATGCCCCGGGCCGCAAGGCCCTGTCCCAGCATCTGCTGTATCAGCAGCTCTGCCATTTCATAAAGCAGGATTTCCCCTTCTTCATAGGTGTAATCTTCAAAAAGGACCTGTCCTGTATGGATAGAACGGGCTCTGGGGCGATAGGAATGGATATCCTGCAGGGTGCAGGGTTCCCGGCCATGGGCATGGTCGATAATGTATTTCGCATTCACGCCGAATTCCTTATACAGCATTTCGGGAGGAAGGAGGGTGACGCCGTGAAGGTCATAGACCCCGTATTTCTGAAGCCTTCCGGCAATGCCCTTTCCTATGTTCCATATGTCCGTGAGAGGGCGGTGGTACCACAGGGTTTCCTTGAAGATGCCTTCATCCAGATAGGCTATATGCTCCGGTACATGCTTGGCCACAATGTCCATGGCGATTTTCGCCAGAAAAAGATTGGTTCCCACCCCTGCGGTGGCGCAGATGCCGGTTCTTTCATATACGGCCTTCATCATCATCTCCGCCAGTGCCATGCCGTCCTTCCGGTACATGGCCAGATAAGGCGAAGCGTGGATGAAACATTCGTCAACGGAATAGGCGTACACGTCTTCTGCAGAAAAAAAATGAAGATAAATATTGTAAATATCTGCAGACACTTCCATATAGAGCCCCATCCGCGGCAGGGCCGTAATGTATTTCAGGGAAGGAGGGATTTCAAAAAGCCGGCACCGGTTCCTGACCCCCTTTGCCTTAAGCCCGGGACTCACCGCCAGACACAGGGCTCCGGGCCCTCGAGACGGATCCGCCACTACCAGGTTCGTGGTAAAAGGGTCCAGCCCCCGGGCCGCACATTCCACCGAAGCATAGAAACTTTTCAAGTCTATGCACACATACACATCGTCCGCCATGGCTCCTCCATCAAACTTATTTTTGCGAAATAAACGTTCTGTATCCATTATAGAATGCTCGTTCTCCGTATGCAACGGAACACAGGATTAGAAATGAGATGGAGAGCCCCCCGTGAGGGTTCATAGGGGAAGGTTCTTAAGATGGACCGGCCTTCGGCGGTCGGGTTCATAAGTTTGACGGTCTTTGGCCCCAAGGACTGTGAAGGTTTGATCATACCGGCGCCATCTATAAATTAAAGATGCCCGCCACGGCCGCTGCCCCTTGAGCGCCAGCGACGCACAAATCATAGTGAGTCGTTTCCCCTGTGGGGACACAACCCTTAGCCCATGCGTCAGCCTAGGGCTATACGCCCCTCTGCGCCGCAGGCGCAGGTCCCTAGGGAAATACAGGAAAGCGCCCGGCGTTCCCATATGGAGGGCCGCTTATCTTCCCCAATACAAAACCGCAGTGCGTAGGGATGCACTGCGGTTTTGCGTTGGGGAAAAACTATGATGGATAGGGACACGCAGCGTCAGGGGTGCTGCTCGTCCTGTCCTATCCACTGGTTTTCCCCGTTTCCTATCAGGGACAGGCTATGCGCTTTTTAAACTGTTAAGCGAAAGGAACCCACTTTCCGTCTTTGACTTCCAGTACGTCCAGGTCCATCTTCGGATCGCGGTTCTGGTCAAATTCGAATTTGCCGGTAGCACCTTCGAAGTTTTTGATGTTAGCCAGGGTATCGCGGAATTTCTTACGGTCCGTGGTGGTGCCGGACTGTTCTACAGCCTGGTGGATGACGTACATGGCATCATAAGCCTGGGCAGCGAACTGATCCGGTTCATGACCGTACTTAGCAACGAAGGCTTTGCGGAAGTTCTGGGCCTTGTCGGTCTTTCTTTCCGGGTTCCACGGTGTAGCTACCAGGGTGCCGTTAGCTGCATCGCCGGCCTGCTGGATATAAGCCGGGCTGTTGAAGCCGTTGTTGCCGATGATGGGCTGGTTCATTCCCATTTCACGAGCCTTCTTGGCAATGAGGGCACCTTCCTGATAGAGGCCTGCTACAGCGATGACATCAGGGTTGGCAGCCTGAATCTTGGTGAGCTGTGCGGAGAAGTCGGTATCCTTATCTGCGAAGGTTTCGGTAGCTACCACTTCTACACCCATCTTCTTCAGTTCTTCCTGGTAAATATCATTTTCACGAACCATCTGGTCGTTGTTGTTGGAATAGAGAACAGCTACTTTCTTGAATCCCAGTTTGTCATGTGCTTTTTTCAGGGTAACCGGAATAGCCAGTTTACCGGGGATAGCGTTTCTGAAGATGTAGTCGCCCAGATCGGTGATACCGGTAGCGGTGGTGCCGGTGCCGAAAGCAACGACTTTAGACTGCTGGGCAATGGGGCCTGCAGCGAACATTTCGCCGGAGGTCATAGGTCCTTCAATGGCAAGAACTTTGTCCTGTTCAATGCATTTCTTGAAAGCATTGATGGCTTCGGACTTGTTCAGTTTGGTATCGTAGGTCTTGAGGTCGATTTTAACCTTGGTGTTTGGATCCTTGTTGATTTCTTCAACAGCCAGATCTACACCGTCTTTCATAGCCTGGCCATAAGCTGCGCCGGGGCCGGTATAAGCGGTTACAAATCCCAGCTTTACAGTCTGTCCGCCGGCAGCGCCGCTGGCTGCTGCCTTCTTATCTCCACCGCATCCTGCGAATGCGCCTGCCAGTGCTGCAGCTGCCATGACAGCTGCCATTCCTTTTAACCATTTCTTCTGCATAGTTATCCCTCTTTCAAAAAATTAAATAGATTCCAAACGTGAATGAAACGGAAAAATAAAAACCTCCGCTGATGGTTTCCCATCAGCGGAGGCGCTTTATGCGCGGTACCACTCCCACTTATCACTTACGGACTGCAAATCAACCGGCACCTATAAGAAAAGCCCCTACCTTCATTAGAAGATAGGGGCGATGATCGCGGTACCACCCTACATTGTACTTGTAGTCCTATTCGTAACGTGAATGATCGCCTGCACCTACTTAATTCGGTGTAAGAGCTCTCGAGGGATATTATGAATGCTGCCATCTACCGGTTCGCACCATACACCGGCTCTCTGAAGATTGAACAACAAACCTTTTGTCTCGTTCATAGCTTGTTTCAATTCGTTTGGTTGTCTGAAGATGTGTATATAATACCGCCCGCTTTTCACTCTGTCAAGTACTTTTTTAAAAAATTTCTGACGCTTATGACGGCGCGGGCTGTGGTATCGCTATGGGTCCACGCTGCGGCCCGGGTTCAGAGGGGAAGGTCCTCAGGATGGACCTTTTAACCCATTCGACTCCTACCATTTCATTTCCATTCCTGCAAACCAGGAACGGCCGTGGATATAGAGAGCATCAATTTTCCTATCCAGCAGGTTATAGAGGCCAAAAGAAGCGGTGAATTTCTCTCCCCAGTGTTTCTGGAGGGACAGGTTCACTTCATTCCATGTGTAGTTCCTGTCATCGAAGTAGAAATCCCTTTTGAAGGCGGACCAGATCATGCCGGAGAGGCCATAGGGGGCTTTACTGTCGTAGGAAAGGGCCACCATGGCGGTGTGGCGGCTGCGGTTGGGAAGCCGTGTGTTTTCAGATCGATCCCGGCCATCCAGATAGGTATAGGTGCCCCGCACTGTCCAGCGCGGCAGAAGGGCGTAGGAGATTTCTCCTTCCAGCCCCTTCAGCTCTGCCTGTTTCCTGTTTACATACCGGTATTCCATGGCACTGCCTGCCATTTCTTCATAGTCAATGAGATTTTTGACCTTCTGGTCAAACCATGAAATGGTCCAGGCCGTTTTTCCATCCTTCCATTCCAGTCCCGTATCAAAGCTGCGGGAAGTTTCTGCCTTGAGGTCCGGATTTCCGTCCACAGTAACCCCCATGTGGTCCAGATGAATGTATCTTTCACTGATGGAAGGGGCGCGAAAGCCCTTTCCATAGCTCGTTTTCCAGGTCATGTGGTCATTAAACCGATAGGACAGGCCTGCCGCCGGTACGCCCAGGAAACCGAAGCTGCTGTCCCTTTCCAGTCTGACAGAAGGGAGGAAGGTGAGACGGGAGTTCACCTTCCAAGCGTCAGAAATATAGAAGGCGCCGTTTGTCTGTCCGTGACCTTCTTCGTCTTTATTTCCTGTGCCGGAATACGTTTCCCTTGAAAGCCTGGTGCCGGTGTAGGTGCTCCTGTTCCATTCGCTGCCGAAGGTAAGGCTGTGGCTGCCCCGGGTTATGGTATCCTTTCCGCTGATTCCCCAGATTTCATAAAAAGCGCGGTCATAGTCCCATTTTTTAAAAAGATTGTCCAGTCTGGAAGTCAGAGAAGTCAGAGCCGGCGGTACGTAAGGACTATGGATCTGGTCTTTGAAATCGGGTCTGCCGTTCCACGTTTCGCTGTACTTTTTCAAGCGGCTGTAGTAGACCTCACCGCTGTATACATTTCCTGCTGTTTTCCCTTCATAGGTGAGAGACGTATTCCACTGGGTCCTTTCGGTGCGGCTTTTCTCATCCTGCTGCAGCACCACAGGGCTGCCATAAACGTTCATGGAGGCATCGGAAAAGCGCATGGATGTATCTTCATCAAAATAGTCTGCTTTGAGCCTCAGGGTGCTGCCGTTTCGAAAATCATAAAGGCCGTTCAGCCCTGCATAGCGGCGGATGCCGTAGGAGGGTACATCAAAGCCGTCGTAATGAATGCTTCTGGAAAAGCTGTCCCGCCGGAAAGAAAGGGGCCTGACTCTGGTCACTCTGCCGCTTACCGCCAGGTAGAAAGGGCCTTTCCCCTTTGCATCTTCATGAAAATAGAGGGTATTTTCCCCCTCTCCCAGACGGAATCCGGCGCTGCTTTCACCGCTGCCCGGTTTCTTCGTCCTGATATTGACCACACCGCCCATGGCGGAGGAGCCGTATGAAACACCGTCGGCTCCGCGGATAATATCTATCTGTTCCACCTGGGACAGGTCAAAGCGCTGCAGCAGATTCATGTTTTGGGAAGAGGCGGTATCTTCATCGGCCAGCCGGTGTCCGTCCACAAGGACCAGGGTCTGGCTGCTGTTCATGCCCCGTATCATGAGCTGATTGCTGCCCATGACAGTCCGGCTGTCCTGGCTTCCGGAGGAAAGGTCCACCCCCAGTGCTGTAGAAAGGGCTTCTACCACATTGGAAGCACCCATGCGCTCCATGTCCTTTTCTGTCAAAGTTTCATGGGGCAGAAAGACGGTATCTTTTGTTTCCTTCCCGTTTTCCGCCGTCACTACCACGCCGGGAAGGGTATACACCTCTGCTCCTGCCACTGCAGGAAAGAGGGATAGAAGGGCTGTGAGCCAGACTTTTTTCATCTCAATTCCTTTACTTTCCAAAAAGGAGAAGTTCTCCATGCCATACGATAAAGGACACGATCCATGCCACCACACACTGGAAAATCACCATTTCCAATGCCCAGCGGCCGCCGTTTTCCCGGCGCACCGACGCAATGGTGGCAATGCAGGGGGTATAGAGAAGGCAGAAAATCAGGAAGGAAAAAGCAGCCATCGGTGTCAGCGCCGTTTCCAGAGCGCCAACGCTGCCGTAAAGGACGGACAGTGTAGCCACTACGCTTTCCTTGGCCATGAATCCGCAGATGAGGGCAGTAGACATTTTCCAGTCTCCGAATCCCAGGGGCGAAAAGAGGGGCGCAATCCAGCCGCCCAGGAGGGCCAGAATGCTGTCCTTACTGTCTTCCACCATGTTGAGAGTCAGGTCAAAACTCTGGAGGAACCATACGATGATAGTGCCCACGAAAATAACGGTGAAGGCCCGCTGGAGGAAATCCTTTCCCTTGTCCCACATGAGACGGCCCACGTTTTTAGCTCCCGGCATACGGTAATTGGGAAGTTCCATGACGAAAGGAACTGCTTCTCCCTTGAAAAAGGTGTTCTTTGAAAGAAGGGCCACCACCACGGCCATACATGCGCCGGTAAGATAGAGGCCCGTCATGACCAGACCCCCGGTGTGAGGGAAGAAGGCCGCTGTAAAGAAGGCATAAATAGGCACCTTGGCGGAGCAGCTCATGAAGGGAATGAGCATGATGGTCATTCGGCGGTCCCGAAGGGAAGGCAGCGTCCTGGTAGACATGACTGCCGGTACGGAACAGCCGAAACCAATGAGCATGGGCACAATGCTTCTCCCGGACAAACCGATTTTCCGAAGCAGCTTATCCATTACAAAGGCCACCCGGGCCATGTATCCTCCGTCTTCCAGAATGGAAAGGAAGAAGAAGAGCACCATAATGATAGGGATAAAGCTCAATACACTGCCCACGCCGGTAAAAATACCATCCACCAGGAGAGACTTCACCGCCTCATTCACCCCCGCTGCCGTCAGGGCCCCGTCCACCTGCTCTGTGAGCCTGTCGATGCCGCTGGCCAGCAGATCCTGGAAGAAGGCGCCGATGACATTAAAGGTCAGGTAGAATACAAGACCCATAATGAGGATGAAAATGGGGATGGCCGTGTATTTCCCTGTAAGTATCCTGTCCATCTTCCGGCTCCGTGCATGCTCCCTGCTCTCCTTCGGCTTCACCACCGTCTTGTCGCAGAGGCGCCGGATAAAGAGGAATCGCATATCTGCCATGGCTGCTGCATGGTCCAGTCCCCTTTCTTCCTCCATCTGTTTGATAATGTGACCAATCATTTCCTTTTCATTATCTTCCAGATGAAGGGCCTCTTCCACCAGATGGTCTCCTTCCACCAGCTTGCCTGCCGCAAAACGCAGCGGTATGCCGGCCGCTTCCGCATGGTCCTGGATCAGATGCATAATGCCGTGAAGGGCCCGATGCACCGCCCCCTTATGGTCCAAAGGGCTGCAGAAATCCCGGATGCCCGGTTTTTCCCTGTACCTTGCCACATGGACTGCATGACGCACCAGCTCCTGCACTCCCTGGTTTCTGGCGGCGGAAATGGGAACCACCGGAATCTGCAGGATTTCTTCCATTTCATTAATCAGGATGGAGCCGCCGTTCTTTTCCACCTCATCCATCATATTAAGAGCCAGTACCATGGGCACATCCAGCTCCATAAGCTGCATGGTGAGGTACAGGTTGCGTTCCAGGTTTGTGGCATCCACAATGTTAATAATGGCACTGGGTTTCTCTTCCAGAATGAATTTACGGGAAACGATTTCCTCACTGGTATAGGGAGACAGGGAATAAATTCCCGGAAGATCCACCACTTCACAGTCCGGATGGCCTTTGATAAAACCGCTCTTCCGGTCTACGGTAACGCCGGGGAAATTGCCCACATGCTGGTTGGACCCGGTGAGCTGGTTGAAAAGAGTGGTTTTCCCGCAATTCTGATTTCCTGCCAGCGCAAAAATGAGTTTTCCTTCCACCGGTTTTGCATCATGGTAGGGCGAAAGCTCGTGCACCCGTCCCGGTTCTCCCAGACCCGGATGCTGAATCAGCGTAGGCTGCTTTATTTCCTTCTTTGTCATATCCCGGTCCCGCAGATGATCTACCTGAATTTTCTTTGCATCTTCCACGCGAAGGGTGAGTTCATAACCCTGGACCATGAGCTCCATGGGGTCCCCCAGAGGAGCGAACTTGATAAATGTCACCTCTGCCCCAGGAATCAGGCCCATATCAAGAAAGTGCTGGCGCAGAGGTCCCTCTCCGCCAACCACTGTCACATCTGCCGTTTTCCCCTGAGGCAGTTCATCCAATGTCATTTCTATCTCTCCCTTGAATTTCAAAACATTGTTCTTTTTTATGTCTATGTTACCACGATTCAGCCTGCAGTTCAAAGAAAACAGCAGCCCTTTTGCGCCCTGTATACCGACTTTTTCATGTTTGTCAGAGCATGGAAAAAGGGGTGCCTCTTTAGATGTAGAGACACCCCCTGTCATTTTGTCATGTATGTTTCATCCCATGGCCGCCCCAATTTCTTTTCCCTATGCTTTGGGCCATTTCATAGGCTTTTTCAAAGCAGGGCACCGAAAGCCCCGCTTTCTTTCCAAGGTCCACCATCCTTCCCAGAATCATTTCTGTTTCCGTATCTTCTACTTTCTTTCCATCCTTCAGGTCCCGATACAGGGAGGTAACGGTGTCGTCAGGGAGGGAATCGAAGAGACGAAGATAGTCTTCCTTATAGGCCGGAGGAATGATGACGCCCTGCACTTTGGCCATGGCAATCACTTCTTCCACCGTTTCTGCCACCACCTGTCTATAGTTTTTCTGGCGCCGCACTTTTCCTGCAGGACCGTCAAAAAGGCAGAAAAGGGCACTGTTGGCTGCCATGAGGGCGTATTTTTCCCAGCTGTCCAGCCGGATATCATGGGTCACTTTGGCTGGAATGCCCGATTTTTGCAAAAGGCCTGCCAGTTCATGGAGAAGGGGCAGATCCCTGCCGTCTTTCATGCCCATCACCACCTGACCGCTGCCTGCCGTCTGCACCACATGACCCGGCTTTTCCAGATGGCTGAAGACACGGATGGTGCCGTCAGCTATAAGGCATGGCGGAAGAAGGGGCTCCATGAGGTCCGACACAAGGACGCCGTTCAGAAGAGGCACCACCACTGTGTGGGTTGCCACCATGGGAGCCATGTCATGGCAGGCCTTTGCCAGTCCGTTTCCCTTGCAGGCCAGGAAAATGACATCCATCTTCCCCAGGGCCTTTCCATCCTGTCCCATGCCTTTGGGATGCACAGTGAAATCGCCCAGAAGCTCTGATGTCACATGAAGTCCTTCTTTTTCTATGGCTTCCCGGTTCTTTCCCCGAACGTAGAAATACACATCACTCCCTGCCCCTGCCAGAGCACCGCCTGCAAAGCCTCCAATACCGCCTATGCCGAAAATCAGGATTCTCATGAGTCCCTCCTGTCAAAAGAAATTCCGAACCACGTCACTGGCCAGATTCAAACCGCCCCGTCCTGCATCGCTGCCGGAGGCGGTCATGGTCACCATGTATCGGGAATCACCGTAATATCTTAAAATATAGTGCTTGCTGTGCTTTTCATTTCCTTCAATGCCAAGGACCGCCAGCTTTCGCTTCGTATTATCATCCAGTCCGCGGTACCCCTTCAGCGCCACCTTCACCGCTTCCGAGCGCCGTTTCGGTTCACCGCTCACCGGATTGGCCTTGATGAGGTCATCTAAAATATCGGCCCGCCGGGTACCGTCTTTCATGTCTTTCCTCACCGATTTCAAAATATCCAGGAGGATTTCGTGCCGTTCACCGGGATAAAGATCCTTTTCCTTCCCCGCAGAGAGGAGCTCTGAATCGGTGGGCGTGCCGGCTCTCCGGGCGCCCTCCAGTCTTCCTTTCAGTATGCGGTTCTCGCTCAAAAGCCGGGAAACTTCTTCTTCCATGTCTTCCAGCTGCCGTACATAGGCCATCACCACTTCTTCACTGCTTTTCATGCCCTTCTCCCCTTCCATGAAATCAACGGTTATGCCTTGGTATCCGAAACTGCTTTCAGTCCGGAATCTCCGGATGCTCATACAGCTCACTCAGGTCCTTTTCCAAATGGGCCTTGATGGTCTCTTCCAGGTCCTGTATGGTTTTGGCATCATACTGATGAATAATGCCGGGAATGCCTTTGGCCCTGAGTTCGCCGTAATATTCATCTCTGTATACATTGTAGAAAAAGAGGATGCCCGTTTCCTTTTCCCTGCATTCATAGGACGCGATAATGTAGGAGCCGTTGAGCCCCAGAAGAGGACGGGACGGTTCGATAATCCTTTCATAGTGGCCGATAACAGGCGGGAAGAACTGACTGTAATCCCACACCATGAACCCCTTTCCCCGCACCAGCACCGATACATTTTCCCTATGCACCAGTTCCCTGGCAATATACCGGGGTGTCAGGAGCTTCATATTTCTTTTAAATTCTTCAAAATCCCCTGTAATGAGCTCGATTTCCGTCAGGGTCATCATACGCAGATCCGATTTCACCATGTAATCCATGGTTTCCTCATCAAAAAGGGCCCTCACCTGCCAGCCGCTTTTTTCATTTTCCCAGCAGAAGGCAAAATAAATGCGCCCCTCCTGCCGGTCCAGCCGCTTCAGCTTATACCCTTCTATATCCGAAGGCAGCTCCTTTTCTATGTCCCAGTCCAGGAATTTCTGACGCCTTTCTGCCCTTTCCTGTTCCAGCTTATCTTCTTTTCCCATCCTATGTTCCTTTCTTTTCCGCTTCCAGCCGGTCCCTTGCGGAAACCACGGATTTCACAAATTCCCTGGTTTCCGGGAAGGGAATCTTGTCCATGTCGGAGAATCCTTCCGGCCAGTGATTTTTCTCAATCCACTCATCCACATTGCCCCGGCCTGCATTATAGGCTGCCAGCGCAAAGACTTCATTGTTATGGTACTGTTTCAAAAGATAATTCAGGTACCAGGCGCCCAGGGGGATATTCTGCTCCGGGCTGGCCAGGTTGTCTGAAGGCAGACCGCTCTGCTCAGAAATCCAGTGGGCCGTTTCCGGCATGAGCTGCATCATGCCCACGGCGCCTACATGGGATACCGCCTTTTCATTGAATTTGCTTTCCGTCCGTATCACTGCTTCCAGAAGGCTTGCGGAAATATGCTCCTCATCGGCGCACTGCACAATGATATGGGACACCTGCTCGCTGGGCTTCAGGAAACGGATATTATCGGTGAGAAGAAGGGCAAGCACGCAAAGAAGCGCAGTCAAAAGAGTAAACACCATGGCGCCGGTGTTTCCCTGGTGTCTCTGTACCTCTTTTTTTCTGCGTTTCAATGCGACTCTCATACTTCTTCCATTCCTTTGGGAAATTGAAATCCCGGTACATGCTTCAGTGCTTCCCGTACCTGCCGCCGGGTGTCTTCCACCGAGCGGCTGTTGTCGATAATCACGTCGGCGTAATTCATTTTATTCGTGGTAGGCATCTGCTTCCGGATGCGCTCCATCACCTGCTCCCTGGTGAAGCCGTCCCGGGAAATGACCCGGGCAATCTGCACCTCCAGAGGCACTTCCACCAGCCATACTTCTTCCACCCTGAGCTGCCAGCTGATTTCCAGAAGGAGCGGCATGTCCAGCACCACCACAGGAAATCCATTTTCCTGGGCCCTAATGAGCTCTTCCCTGGTGCGGTACCAGATGTAGGGATGAATGATGCCGTTCAGCTTCTGCCGCTTTTCTTCATCATTAAAAACAATTTCCCCCACCTTCAGCCGGTCCAGCGACCCGTCGGGAAGGAAAATATGGGGACCGAAGACTTCCCTCAGCCGGTTCATGGCCAGACTTCCGGGAATCACTGCCTCCCGGGCCAGCTTATCTCCGTCAATTACAGGAATGCCTAATTCATGCATATAGGAGGACACCGTGCTCTTGCCGCTGCCGACGCCTCCCGTTAATCCGATACGATACATAATACTTCCTTTTTATAAAATGTCTGCTAGTGGACTAGTGGACTAGTGGGCTAGTGGGCTAGTGGACTAGTCCACTAGCTCACTATTTCGTCTCCGCCCAGTTCTTTCCTTCATTCACATCAGCCACCAGAGGAACCTTCAGCTTCACCACAGACTCCATGGTTTCCTTCAGAAGGGCTGCGATTTCTTCCTTTTCCTCCTTCACCACTTCTGCCACCAGTTCATCGTGTACCTGAAGAAGCACCCGGCTCTTATAGCCGCCTTCCTTCATCTTCCTGTACACTTCAATCATAGCCATTTTCATGATGTCCGCCGCCGTACCCTGGATAGGGGTGTTCATGGCTGTCCGCTCGGCGAAGGAGCGGCGGTTGAAGTTTTTGCTGTTAATATCCGGCAGTTCCCGATACCTTCCAAAGAGGGTGACGGCGCGCCCCGTTTCCTTTGCTTTTTCCACCATGGAATGCATGAAATCATGAATACTGGGGTAGCGCTTGAAGTAGGCCTCGATATAGCTGGCCGCCTGTTTTCTTGAAATTCCCAGCTGCCTGGCCAGGCCGAAATCGCTGATGCCGTAGATGATGCCGAAGTTAACGGCTTTGGCATGAGAGCGCTGCTCCGGTGTTACCTCTTCAAAAGGAATGCCCAGCACCTCTGCCGCCGTTCTTCTATGGATATCTTCCCTGTTCAGGAAGGCTTTGATCAGGCTTTCATCGCCCGACATATGGGCCAGCACCCGAAGCTCCACCTGGGAATAATCGGAGGAAATAAAGCAGTCATAGCCTTTTCCCGGCACGAAGAGGGAGCGGATTTTCTTTCCTTCCTCCGTGCGTACCGGAATGTTCTGCAGATTCGGATCCGAGCTGGAAAGCCGGCCTGTGGCGGTGACGGTCTGGTTGAAGGAGGTGTGAATGCGTCCTGTTTCCGGACGAATCAGCTGCGGCAGGACCTCCAGATAGGTGGAAACCAGTTTGGCCAGACTGCGGTAGCGGAGAATATTCTTCACCATAGGATAGGACAGAGCCAGCTCCTCCAGCACATCGGCGGCAGTGGAATAGCCGGTTTTCGTCTTTTTCCCTGCAGGCATACCCATTTTTTCAAAAAGAATATGGCCCAGCTGCTTCGGAGAATTGAGATTGAAGGATTCCCCGGCTTCAGTGAAGATATCCTTCATGAGAAGCCGTTCTTCCTTCTCCATTTCTTCTTTGACAGCCTTCCATTTTTCCTGGTCTGTGGCAATGCCTGCTTTCTCCATGGCTGCCAGTACCGGCACCAGCGGCTGCTCCACCTTTCGGAACAGGGACAGCACCCCGTTTTCTTCCAGCTTCTTCTTTGCATCTTCATAGAGGGAAGCCAGGAAAAGGGTAATGCAGCAGCCCTTCTCCTTCATATCATCCAAATCATCAGGATAAATCACCGGCTTTTCAAAAAGGCCGGCCATATAGGACAAGGGATAGGTCACCCTGGTGGGATCCAGAAGGTACGCTGCCAGGGACATATCAAAGAAAGGAAGGTCTTCCGCAGGGAAATCCGACTCAAGAAGGGATTTGCTGTCCTCCACCACCACAGCCTCTGCCTCTTTCAGTGCCTTGGCAGCAGGGCCGAAATGGTCCGCCTCCACCAGCCAGGCATGGCCGTCAGCGGCAGCCACCACCTCTTCCGCCTTGAAGAAAGGCGCCTTGCCGGACAGATGGGCCCAGAGAGCAGCGGTCTTTCCTTTAAAGGAAACAGCGGGATTCCAGATTTCCACAGGCGGAAGGATTTCTTCACTCTCTTCCTTCTTCACCTGGGACAATTCCTGAAAACGGGGAAGTGCAGCGAACTCCTTCAAAAGATTGATTCCCAGTTTCCCAAAAAGCTCCTTCATTTCTGCCACATGGACAGGCTGCTTCATATCCTCCAGCGAAGCATCCATAGGTACATCCCGTTTGATGGTGGCCAGTTTGTAGGATAAATAGGCCATATCCTTGTGGGCAGTGAGTTTCTTTCCCCGGGCTCCCTTGATTTCATCCACATGGGCATAGAGATTATCCAGATCCTTGTACTCCGTCAGAAGCCCCAGGGCCGTCTTCTCTCCAATGCCGGGGACTCCGGGAATATTATCCGCCGTATCCCCCATGAGGGCTTTCATGTCAATGACCTGGGAGGGGGTAATGTGGTACTTTTCATAAACTGCCTCCGGCGTCATGACTGCCATATGGGTGATTCCCTTCTGGGTCAGAAGCACCGTGGTGCGGCTGCTGGAAAGCTGCAGGGCATCCCTGTCGCCGGTCACGATATCTACCGGCAGCTCCTTCTCATAGCGGGCAGATAAGGTGCCCAGGATATCATCGCCTTCATAGCCGGGAATGCTGTATACCGCTACCCCCAGCACGGAAAGCACATCCAGAATCAGATCAAACTGGGGAATGAGCTCCGGCGGCGCCGGCTTTCTGGTAGCCTTGTAATCGGCAAACATATCGGTACGGAACGTATGGCGGTCCTTATCAAAGGTGACTGCCATGTACTCCGGGTCCAGATCCCGGTAGAGGCCCAAAAGCATGCGCAGGAACCCGTATATGGCATTGGTAGGCGTCCCGTCCGGCGATGTCATGGTCGGCGGCAGGGCAAAAAAGGCGCGGTATAAAAGACTGCTGCCATCAATAATAACCAGTTTCTTCTTCATTGTTCCTCCTTCTGCCGGAGCAGAAATCAGCAGGATTTTCCCATCATGGGGAAATCGGAATTTCGCATAAAGTTACTTTTTATTATACCATACCCCATAGGATGGTTCAGAATAGAGAGATTTGAGATTTGAGATTTTGAATTTCAGACCTGTCCGCAAAGCACTGCCCCCTTTATGTTCTTTTTAGCAAAGAGAAAAGGGACAGATTTCTCTGTCCCTTTTCCCGGATCGTGTTACAACCTGAACGGCTGTTATATTGGTCACTGTTTCTTCTTGCCGCCCAGATATGCCGCCATGACATCCGGGTTGCTGGCAACTTCCTGCGCCGGGCCTTCCATGACGATTTTGCCTGTTTCCATAACGTAGGCATAATCGGCAATCTGGAGAGCTTTACGCGCATTCTGTTCTACAAGAAGAACAGTAGTACCCATTTTGTTAATGTCTTTGATAACATCAAAGATCTGCTGTACCACCAGAGGAGCCAGGCCCATGGACGGTTCGTCCAGAAGCATGACTTCCGGCTTGGCCATAACGGCGCGGCCAATGGCCAGCATCTGCTGTTCGCCGCCGGAAAGAGTACCGGCGAACTGGCCCTGTCTTTCAAAGAGGCGGGGGAACCGTTCAAAAACCTTGGACAGGTCTTCCTTGATTCCTTCTGCGTCATTTCTCTGGTAGGCACCCATTTCCAGGTTTTCACGGACTGTCATATTCTGAAGAATCTGACGACCTTCCGGAACGAGGACTACCCCTTTTCTTACAATGTTGTGGGTCTTCATGCCTGCAATGGATTCTCCTTTGAAGAGAACATCACCGGCAATGGGTTTCATGATACCCATAATGGTTTTCATGGTAGTAGACTTACCGGCACCGTTGGCACCGATAAGGGTTACAATCTTTCCTTCCGGTACGGAGAGGTTGATGCCTTTTAACGCTTTAATGTTACCATAGGCAGCTTCTACATTTTTCAGTTCAAGAAGCATCATTCATCCTCCTTTCCGAGGTAAGCTTCAATAACCTTGGGGTTGTTCTGTACTTCTTCCGGTACCCCTTCAGCCAGTTTCTTACCGAAGTTGACTACCATGACATGGTCGCAGAGACTCATGACAAGGTGCATGTCGTGTTCAATGAGGATAATGGTGGTGCCGAATTTTTCGCGGATATTGTGAATCAGCTCAGTGAGCGCTGCAGTTTCGCTGTCATTCATGCCGGCTGCCGGTTCGTCCAGAAGAATGAGTTTGGGCTGGGTGGCCAGGGCTCTGGCGATTTCCAGTTTTCTCTGTTTGCCGTAAGGAAGTTCAGTGGCCAGACGGTCCGCATCTGCCTCAAGGCCTACAAACCGCAGGAGTTCCAGCGCCTGCTGGCGGGCTTCCTTTTCTTCCTTCTTCTGGGAAGAGGTGTGGAGGAAGCTGGCCAGAAGGCCGGATTTCAGCCGGTCATGATGACCGACCAGAATGTTTTCCAGTACAGTCATACCGGAAAACAGGCGGATGTTCTGGAAGGTACGGGAAATACCCATGTTGATGATCTGATAGGGTTTCTTCCCTTCGATGGACTGGCCGTCAAAGAGGATATCCCCTTCCGTCACCTGGTATACGCCGGTGATCAGGTTGAAAATGGTGGTCTTGCCGGCGCCGTTTGGTCCGATGACGCCGAAGATTTCTCCTTTTTCTACGGAGAAGGACATATTGGAAACAGCGGTAAGGCCGCCGAACTGTTTCACTACGTTTTTCATCTCAAGAAGCATTACTGGTTTCCTCCTTCTGCAGAGGCTTTCTGCTTTTTGCTGAATTTGCGGGAAATCCATTTCACCGCATCATAGGACAGGATGCCGTCAGGACGGAAGGCCATGAGGGCTACCAGCATGAGGCCGTAGATGATATCTCTGTATTCTGCCATGGCACGGAGAGATTCCGGAACGATGGTGAGCACAGTGGCGCCCAGGACGGAGCCCCAGAGTACGTTGCTGCCGCCGAATACGGTGTAAACCAGGATATCAACCACCTTGTTCCAGGAGAAGTCGGTGGGGCTGATGAAGAAGGTGGCATGGGCATAGAGGGCACCGGCTACACCGGCAAAGAAAGCACTGAAGAGGAAGGCCATCATCTTGTATTCCACCACATTGATGCCGGTGAGGGAGGCAGCGTATTCATCTGCCTTTACCGCAGCCCAGGCACGGCCGATGCGGGAATGTTCCAGGCGATACCAGAAAGTTACTACTGCCACTACGATAACGAGGAGGACAATGTTCATCAGAAGCTGGCCGCCGGTCTGGGAATCGATTTCCAGAGCGTCCAGAAGACCCATGTCGCTGGCGTAGTCAGAGAGAACGCTGGCCATGGAAGGAATGCCGGAGAACCCCAAAGCACCGTGGGTGATGTCAAGGTTCAGGGCAATCACTCGAACCACTTCGCCAAAGCCCATGGTGGCAATGGCCAGGTAAAGGCCGCGAAGACGAATGGTCGGAAGGCCGATAATCAATGCAATCAAAGTGGCGAAAAGACCGCCTAACACAATGCCCACAGGCATAGGTACGCCATACTGGGTGGTAACAATTGCGGAAGTGTAAGCCCCCAGGCTCATAAAGCCTGCATTGCCCAGGGAAAGGATACCGGTGCACACGGTCATGTAGACGGTGAGTGCCAGGATAATGTTAATGCATACAAAGGTGAATACCTGCAGGAAGTAGCCATTTAAAATTTCATCCATTACGGTCTGCCTCCTTTGCCTGCCTTGGAGAACAAGCCTTCAGGGCGAATGAAGAGAATCAGGATAATAATGCCGAATGCCACAGCATCACGATAGGTGGAAGAGCCATAAGCTACGGCAAATACTTCAGCAATGCCGAGGATAAAGCCGCCGGCCATAGCGCCTTCTACATTGCCCAGGCCGCCCATGATGAGAACTGCCAGACCTTTAAGGCCCATGGAAGTACCCATGGTTGGTTCGATGGCGTTGAAGGAAAGTCCGATGAGGACGCCGGCTGCAGCACCTAAGGCAGAAGCCAGCATAACAGTAAAGGTAATGATGCGGCTGGTATTGATACCCAGAAGACCGGCGGTCTCCGCATTTTCAGAAGTCGCTCTCACAGCTTTGCCGATTTTTGTCTTGTTCAGCATTACCGTAAGGAGAGCCATGAGAACCACAGCTGTACCCAGGGAAATAATCTGGATGCCGGAAATCTTAAATACGCCGAAGTCCATCAGACCGTTCCCGAAAGCAGCCGGGAAAGAACGGGTCTGCGGGCCCCATACCATAAGTGCCACACTTTCCAGGAATGTGGACACACCGATAGTACTGATTAATGGAGCCAGATGAGTCACTTTGCGGCGGCGGAGCGGACGGAGTGCAAAGATTTCCAGTCCATACCCTAATACGGCGCCGCCAATCATGGCACCAATGAGTGCCGGGAAAATGCCCAGTCCCGCTTCTGTTACGAGAAGCAGGCCGATGTAAGCGCCGATCATAAAGATGCCGCCATGTGCCATGTTGACGATGTTCAATACGCCGAATACCAGCGTATAGCCGATGGCAATGACCGCATAGGCGCTTCCCAGCGTTAAACCGTTGACAAGCTGTTGAAAAAACACGATCTTCAATCCCCTTTCCAAAATAAGAAGGCCAGGCCTTCATTTCTATGAAAGAACGAATGGATTAAAAAAACGCCCCTGCTGCAATCTGGCGTCATTGCAGCAGGGGCGAATTGGAATCCGCGGTACCACCCTGTATTTATCACTCATGAAGCAAGAGGTTTATGAAAAGAGGTCCTACAAAAAACGCCCCTATTTCCTTTCGGAAATAGGGGCGACATGCGCGGTACCACCCTACATTATACTCTGTGCTTATATCCGTAACGTGGACAGACGCCTCGGTTTACTACGTTCAACCAAGGGGCTCACAGGTGATAGTCAATACTGGAATGCACCGGCTTGCACCATCCGCCGGCTCTCTGTGCCATGGACCAATATATTCCTTGTCCCGATCATTGCTTGTCATGCCTGTAACGCAGGCAGCGTCGAAAATTACTTGGTTCACTTCCGAAACTCCCGGGTGAGCTGGTATCCTGCTTCGTACTGACTTGCACCAGCCGTCAGCTCTCTGAAACCTTCTGCACGATACTTATCCCGATCCTTGCCATTCGTTCTTTCGTGTTATGGTTGATATTATACTGCCTTGCTGAAAAAAGTCAATAGGATTTTTGAAATAAATTTGTAAAGTTTTGTCGCCATGAACGGCCTGGAATGGCGCCGGCAGCATCCATTCATTTCTCCCCTATCTCCTTTCTGCCATTTATGATAAAATCACTGTAATAAACAGAGCGGAAGGCTCTGATGAAGGAGGATATTATGTTACACCAGGTTTCCATTTTCGCTGCCAATACAAAGGGCGCATTGAGCCGAATCACTTCTATTCTCGCCCGGAACGACATCAATATTTATACCATGCTGGCCACAGACAGTGCCGAATTCGGCATTATCCGACTCATTGTGGATCAGTCCGACAAAGCCAGTGAAGCGCTGGAAAAAGAAGGCTATCAGTGCCGGGTAGACCTGGTACTGGCTGTAGATATGAAATCCGATAAGCCCGGCACCCTGGACCATATCCTTTCGGACCTGCAGAATGCCAATGTGATGATCCGCTATCTCTATATTTCCTTCGACCGCCAGACCAGCTCCCCTATTGCTGTATTCTCCACCACCGAATCGGAAACAGAAGCCTTCCTCAAAGGAAAAGGCTACCACCTGCTGGACCGTTTCTGAGAAGCAGAAAAGCCCACTTGAAACTGCGGAATATCCGCAGTTTTTTTATTTCCCTCTATTTCACCATGCTATAATAAAAAAGAGAAAGCTGCTGCTTCTCTGAAGGAGGCTTTATATGAATCAGAAGGAACCATACCCCTTAAACGCAAGGGAGAAGGAGCTTCTTCGCGAAGAAGAGAAGAAGCTGGGCCGCCCCCTTACCGAACTGTCCGGCGGACCGGCCTACAGTATGTGCTTTGCCTGCGGGAAGGAAAACCCTCTGGGGCTTCATCTCCATTTCTTTTCCATTCCCGGCGGCTGTCTTGCCTTCTTTACCCCCTCCCATGAACACCAGAGCTATAACGACCGCATGCACGGCGGCCTGATTATGACCCTCATGGACGAAGTCATGGGCAACTATCTCTTTTTGAATACCGGCATTCCCGCCTATACGGGAAAAATGGAAACCCGTTTCCGCACGCCCGTGCTCATTGGAGAAACAGTGAAGGTCATCTGCCGCGAAATCCGGCGGAAAGGGCCCCTGTCGGTGATGGAAGCCAGGGTACTCCACGAAGATGGCACGGTGGCTGCCGAAGCCACGTCTCATATGATGTTTGAACAGAAAGGATGATTCTTATGGCAAAAGAAGAAATCGTAACCAAGGTCAAAGAAGTCATGAATGCGCCCAGCTGCTACAGCGGGCTGAAAAAGGTATGCCAGTCATACCTGGATGCCGCCGGAACAGCGGATGAAGAGAAAGCCTCTGCTCTGCTGAAGAAGGAACTGAAGGAAGATGTGAACTCCATCGACCATGTGATTCCTTTCTTTGAATCAAAAGAGGGTGCTGCATTTTTTGGCGCCGATACTGCCAGAAATCTGGCAAAGGCTGCCCATGAGGCAAAGGATAAGGGCGTAAAATACTGTATCTGCCCGGCCTGCACTGCCGGCGGCTGGCTCCTTGACCACGAAAAGGAATGGTAAGGAAACAAAAAGACTGCGAGAAAATGGCTGACCATTTTCTCGCAGTCTTTTTTTCATCGCACATAAGGCACTTCTCCCGGTTTCACCAGGCCCAGGTCATCCCGGGCTTTTTTCTCCAGTTTGGCCGGATCTTCCAGTTCCTCTTTCTTTGTTTCCAGTTCCTGCTTTTCCTGGGCCAGTTTATCTCGTTCCTGGAAAAGTTGAGCTTCCTGCTGTCTGATTCTGATGTAATGGTATGCATTCTGCACCACCACAATGGCCGTAATCAGGGTCACTACCACAAAGATAATGCGCAGCACCGGACTTCCTGGAAAAAGGCGCTTCAGGAAAGGAGCTTTTTTCTTTTTAACCATTCACTTCCTTCGGCTCCTTTCCCAACACGCGGTTCACAAATTTGTAAATAGAGGGTTCTGCTGCCAGTGCCTCATGATATTCCCTTTCCACTTTGGCAGCAGCAAAGCCGTAGTCCATCCAGGTCTTCACATCCTGCCACCGTTTGGGATCATTGTAGAACACTGCAATCATCAGCTGTCCATCCCTTTCTGCTGAGGCCACCAGGCAGTCACCGGCAGCCTCGGTCATGCCCGTTTTAATGCCGTTGGCTCCTTCGTAGCCGCTGGAAAGGAATTCATTCCGGTTTGCCACATTCCGGTAAATGCCATTTTTGTAGGTCATGGGATAGGTCTTTCTCTTTACAATATCCCTGAAATCAGAATTCTTCATGGCGTAGACTGCAATCTTTGCCATATCCTCAGCTGTGGTGTAATGGTTCGGGTCCGTAAGGCCATTGGGGTTTGCAAAATGAGAATTTTTGGCACCGATGGAGGCGGCCTTTTCATTCATCATTTCAATGAAGCGGTCATAGGAGCCGCCCACCGTTTCCGCTGTGGCCACAGCGGCATCATTGCCGGAAATAAGCATCATGCCGTAGAGCATCTGGTGCAGGGACAAAGGCATGTCCGGGCAGACTCCCAGGTTCGTGCCGTCCTGCTTCATGGCCCGCTGAGTAATCACTGCGTTCTGATCCAGTTTGTCCTTCCCTTCTTCCAGAGCAATGATACAGGTCAAAATCTTGGTGGTGCTGGCAGGATACACTTTCAGGGTACCTTCTTTCTCTGCCAGGAGTTCTCCCGAATTACCGTCCACCAAGGCCGCCGCTACGGCTCCCGTTTTCGGCGGAGCCGGCAGCTCCGGTTTTCTGGGAGGCTCCGGGGTAATGAGAGCCAGAATGCCGAAAGCCACGCCTGCAAATACAACCGCCAAAACAAGGAGAGCCAATAATTTCTTCATAATTTAATTCATACAATCCTTTCTGCGAAAGCACAGATTTACCCCTCACTGCTTTGATGCCTTACGTGTTATGCCATGGGAATCCCATGGTGCCACTTTATATAATTTCTTATAAAAGCAGATTTCATGAGTAAATCAGTACTGTCAATCCTGTCAGCCGGCTTCTGGAATGGCGCCTGCCTGTACTTCGTTTTCAACGCTGCCGCCATTCTGCTTCCCGGCCTTTGCTTTCTTTTCTATCTTTTTTCTTCGGGAATCGATGTCAAAATCACTTTGTACTGCTTCTCCCCGGTCTTTGGCAATCCCTTTGTTCAGGTTTGCCACATAGAGCTTTCCATCTTCTGCCGATGATAAACTGTACACTGCCGTATTTCCACAGTAAATGGTATCATCCTGAATCACCGCATCCGGTACATGGCCTGTATGGTAGAGTCTGTCCAGTTTGCCCGCCGTGAGGAAGGTCCTCTCCTTATCGGTATAGCGGCCTGCTGCAGATGGCTGGAAAGCCTTTTCACCATTCACCACGATCCAGCCGTCCTTCACATCCACATGGCCGCCGGAATACTGCTTCATCCATTTCAGGTTCTTATTGATACGGTCGCTGGTTTTGGGGTGGTTGCCCGGTGCCAGCACCGCCTTGATGCCGGAAGGGGAGCTTTCGCCGTACTTATCCTTCAGCACCTGCATGGAGGCTGCTCCGCCGCCGGGGTTGTAGCCCGCTTCCACCAGGTACTGGAAGCCCATATCATCAGCCTCTTTTTCCTGGTCCTTGGTGAATACCGCATTGGACACATAGTTGGCCGCAATATTTCCAAGGAGATATTCGCCGTAGGACGCATCACTGCCAAGATAAATATCCAGCGCCGTAATCAGGCCTATACTCTTCTTCACGCCGTTCACACTATGCCGCTTTTCCCCGTGGGAAATTTCATGGGCCATCACATAGGCCAGCTCATCATCGTCAAAGGCATCCAGGGATCCTTTATTGACACAGAGCACGCCGCCCAGGCTCATGAAGGCATTGATATCCTCGCTGGGGGACACATAGACATTGTAATTCCGCTCCACGGCGCCGGTATTCCGTATATTTTCATAAATGGACTGCACCCGGTTATCCGCTTCTGCCGATTCATACACGCCTGTCTGCTGCTGGCACTGGTCCAGAAGCTGCATCCCCGCTTTATCATCCATGCGGGTATAATAGCTGGAAATAAAAAGGAGTGCCGCTGCTCCATAAAGAATCTTCTGGGTCGTAGTGGCTGCTTCCACCGTCACCGGCGCAGCTGCCCCCGTAAGACATACCACTGCCAGCATGGCTGCTGTCAGTTTTTTCTTCCAATTTTTCATGTTCCTGCCTCCCTGAGAAGAACACAGATGGATTTGATATATTGTACCATGTTTGAGGAGAAAAGGAATAGTTTGCTGTCCGCCCTGGTCCCACTGTGTTTCTTTTCCACAGGAAACTCTTCGCTCATAGTTTCCTGCCTGTCATGGCCCCATCGCCTTTCACATCAACAGGAAACCTCATTCCTGTATTGCTTAAACAGCCGGTCCGTGATAAGATAGAAAAGTATGAATGTATAGAATCCAGCCTCTTGAAAGGAGCTTATGTATGACAGCAGATAATCTGACCTTTTCCCTTGAAATCGATTTCATTCCTGACATTGCAGAAGGACGGAATGAATTTAAGCACAAAATGAAAGAGGTGGCCGAAAAGCATGAGGGCACCTATATCCTTGACCCCAAGGGCCGTCCCATCATTTCCGGACTGGCAAAGGATGATGTGGAAGATACGCTGAAGGACCTGGGCCTTCTGGCTTTTGGTTCCTGGCCTTCCTGCATCCTGACCTGCACCATGACCACACCGCTTCCCATCCGTTCCGTAGGCATGTCCGACGGCTGGGATATTTACACCGGAAAGAAGACCTTCTTCGCCTTCGCCCAGTTCCCTTCCGATGCCCTTTCCATTATGACCAAAGCCTGCACCTACTACCTGGAACATGAAAATTACCAGTCCATGGAAGAATTTATTGACAACATGGGCTATGAAGCCTTCCGGGATGCGGTGCTTGGAAATACCATGCCCGGCGCTTCTGAGGGAGAAGCCGGCGATTATTACGGCGGCGGTTTCGCATCCCCTGATGTGCCGCCTCTGAAGGAAGGAGATTTCGTCCGCCCGGAAAACAATATCATGCAGATCATTGAAGTCTATCCGGAAATGGGACCCTTCCTTATGGAATACGGCATGTCCTGTGTAGGCTGCTTTGTTTCCTACGATGAAAACCTGTGGCAGGCCGCCCAGTCCCATGGTATGGATGTATTTGAAATCATCGGTGAAATGAATGAGTTCATTGCAGATAAGTACAAGAAACCCCTTCTCACCAATGATACCCCCATGGAAACCATTCTCACCATGTATCCCCAGCTCCTTCCCGTTTTCCAGGAAGAAAAGATTGCCATGCCTTCTGACATGAAGACCACCATCGGCACCATGTGCCGGGACGCAGGAGTAGACTCTGCCGCCCTCATTGCCAAATGCGATGAACGACTCCGGGGCAAAGACGAAGCCTGATGGCAGTAAATAAAAAGGATGCGGCAAATGCCGCATCCTTTTTATTTGTCTTTTACCTTTTCCAAAAACGCGCAGAGTCTTTGGAAAAAGAGTTCATTCTGTCTTTTGTCCCTTTTGGGCGGCCCTTTCAGATGATTCCTGGCGGAGCGCCTGGCCTTTCCCGCCTCATACCGTTCCATCAGAAGGGTTTCTATGTTTTCTTCCCTGTACTGCCAGCCATTCTGATGAAACCCGTAGGCCTTTCTGGCAAGGACAAGTGATGCCAGTCCATAGTCCTGGGTAACCACCAGGTCTCCCTTCTTCACAGCGGAAATAATGGCCCAGTCTGCCGCATCCCGTCCCTGATCCACCAGAATGACCCGGCTTGTCCTGGAAGAGATGAGATGGCTGGTATCGCAGAATATAAGGACCTCCAGCCCATAGAGAGCAGCTGCCCTTTCCGTTTCCGCAATCACCGGACAGCCGTCGCCGTCAATCAGCACTTTCATACCTGTCTCCCATAAAAAAACTGCAGGCCCCTGCCTGCAGTCTTCTCATTTTATTTCATCTTCCAACCCGATTTTTTCAGCATGGTCACCACCGGTACAATGATGACACCGGAAACAATGGCTTCCGGTACACCGTTCATGCCAACGATACCCATAATGGTTGCACCGACAGCTTCCACAGAAATCCCCTTGGATGCTGCATAGGGAGCACCTACCAGAAGGAAGAAGGAACCCAGGAAGAGGACGGTGTTGCAGAGAGATCCGCCTACAGCGGCAATACCAACACGAATGCCTTCCCTGCCGGGCATATGTTTATAAAGGAACCATGCAAAGAGACCGATGCACACCCTTGGAACGATGCAGATGAAAGCATCATAGAAAGGATTGTACTGCAGGGCAAACTGCAGAAGCAGACTTGGCGCCCGCAGGGTCTGGATGAAGGAGAAGAGTCCGAACAGGAATCCCACCAGCGCTCCTACTTTCGGTCCTGCCACCAGCGCACCGATAATGGTGGGGATATGAAGAATGGTGGCATTCATTACGATCAGGGGAATAAATCCGTACCCCGTAAGGCCCAGGAAAATGGTAATTCCTGCCAGAAGACCGGATACAGTGAGCTGACGGATACTTAAAAATACGTGATTTTCCTGGGGTGCATGATTAACTTTTTCCATTTGATAACCTCCGTTCTTACTCTCATCGAGATATAAGCCGTAAACTTGGCGATATACTCACTCTGCGGTCCGGTTCTTTCCCGATACCGGCAAAGCAGAGCCCCTCTATCTGCCAACAATTATTATAGCGAACAAATTTTATTTGTCAACACTTCTCTACCTGAAAATCCATGCCGTAAGCCGCCGGGCTCCCATAAGGGCAAGGCCGGTAAGCCAGAGATCGGAAAGATAGGGAAATACGGAAAGATAGGAAGGATCCAGGTAAGCCCTCCACAGGCCGCTTCCCGTGATGCGAGAAGAAACCACCACTGGAATGAAGAGGAGGAAGAGCCAGAAAATGGCTGAAAATACAGAAGTCACCGCCCGCTCGCCCCGGGGCCCCTCAAGGGATAGAAACAGGAAAACTCCAAAAGTCATCATAGCCAGCAGAATCTTCCCATAAAATACAAAGCCGAAGATTTCCATGAGGAAGAAAGAGGCCGTAAAGGGATCCAGCCGCATGCCGCCGGCATAGTAAAGTCCCAGAAAGGAAATCATGGCCGTGCCGGGGATAAGGCCGCTGAAAAAGGCTGAGCCCAGCCACCGGGCAGCCAGGGTGTTTTTCTCCTTCAGCCGGACGTAGATAAGAGAAAGCCGCCGGTCCAGGAAGAATGCAAGGATAACGAAGAAAGAAAGCACCAGGAATGATGCTGCTGCCGCAGGAACCGGGGAAGTCTTCCATATCCGGTCAATAGAGGGCAGATAATTCCAGAATACCACCATCTCTACAATCACCAGAGAAATCCAGACAGGCCCGTGAACGGCGCCCCGAAGGCCCCCCAGCTCGCTGCCCCAGCCCTTCTTCTGCACCAGGTAGAAAATCAAAGGCACCAGAAGTCCTGCCGCCCAGTAGACAATGGTACCCAGGGACAGGGAAAAAGCCGTATGAACCACAAATCCCCCCAGTCCCCAGGGAATGGTCAGCGCCAGCAGCCAGAGAAGCTGTTTTATGCAGTCTTTATTTTTACACATACTATCACCTCAATAGGTATATTGTACCACATGGGGGGCAGCGTCCAATGAGAAAGGTTAATGACCCTTTGGGCCGAAGGGCTGCGGATTGCCGCCGAGGCAATGAATATGAAGTCAGCGCTGCAGAATAACCCTCCCGCAGCGCACGGTCATTCCAGCCAGAGCAAAGAATTCCGGTACCTGCCGATAGCAATTCCTCTGCCCATAACGATCAGCCGGAGGAAAGACTGGTGTCTGGTAATCAGTGATCTTTGATTTCTTTCAAGCATAGGATTCCTCGGTAAGCGGATAGAGGAAAGCCGTCTCACTCTCCACCAGACCTCCGCGAAAAAACCGTCCGGATGTCCGGACGGTTTCCATTATTTCTTTATTTCTTTTTTCCTTTTTTATCCGTTTTGTCTTTCTTCCGCTTCTGGCGCATATTCTTTCCCTTGTGGCCCAGAGCTTTATGTTCCTTTTTCTTGGTAGGCTTGTACATGCCGGGAGTTACCACTTTCTTTTTCGGTTTTCCCTGTCTTACGCGCCGTACATTTCCCTTTTCATCGTAGCGGGTAATGGTTTCGGAAATGGATTTTTCCAGTTTTCGAAGGAGACTCCCATCTTCAGGGGTGGCATAGGTAATGGCAATACCCTTTGTTCCTGCTCTTCCGGTGCGGCCGATGCGGTGGACATAGTATTCCAGATTTCTGGGAATATCATAGTTGAATACGTGGGTAATGCCTTCCACATCCAGCCCCCGGGCTGCAATATCCGAGGCCACGAGAATCTGGGTTTTCGCCTTTTCAAATTCACGAATCACCTGGTTCCGCTGCCCCTGGCTCATGTCGCCATGGATTTCATCAACCACGAAATCTGTTTCTTCCTGTAGCTTGCCTGCAATTTCATGGGCTTCTTCCCTAGTATTGCAGAAAACCACTGCCATGTAGGGATTCATTTCCGTCAGATGGCGAACCAGAAGCTTGAACTTCCTTGGTTTGGTCGTTTCATAGACCCGCTGTTCCACTGTGGAAGCTGCCGTTTTTTCAGAAACATCGATAAAAGCTGGATGTTTCATATATTTCCTTGCCAGCCGCACCGCTTCGTCCGGCATGGTGGCAGAGAAGAGGAGAAGCTGCCGCTTTTTCGGCGTTTCATCCACCAGAGCTTCGATATCTTCCCTGAAACCATTGGCCAGCATCTGATCCGCCTCATCCAGGATTACCGTTTTCACCTGGGAAAGGTCCAGACTTTTCCTCCGGATATGGTCCAGAAGGCGGCCGGGTGTACCGATAATGACCTGGGGATCCCGTTTCAGCTTCTGCAGCTGGTTTTCAATGGTCCTGCCGCCGATGATATCTACGCCGTCAAGACCGAGCTTCAGAGCAAAGGGGCGGAATACGTCAAATACCTGCTTGGAAAGTTCCCGGGTGGGGGTCATGATGAGGACCTGGGTAGCGCCCCTGTCCTTATCCACCCGCTGGATAACCGGAAGCAGGTAGGCCAGGGTCTTGCCGGTGCCTGTCTGGGAGCGACCAATCAGATCCTTCCCCTTAAAAATGGACGGGATGGAAGCCTGCTGGATGGGGGTCGGCATTTTAATCCCCTGCAGTTTCAAAAGGGCTGTCAAATCCTCTGCTACCCCAAGTGCTGCAAATGCGTTCATATATCCTCCTGTGACTGAAAAATAGGTATAAGGTATAAATTTCTTTTATTATATCATATGAAACCTTCTATGTTTGAAACAGGTCATTCCTCTTTTTTCACAGCCGGAAGGGTAAAGGATACAACCGCTCCCACAAGGCCTGCCACCCAGAGAATCTGGAGGGCTGTCTGAAGGCCCCATATATCAGCTGCCCAGCCAACCAGGGGTGCAAACATGCCGCCCAGGGTGGTAGAAAGTCCCAGTGTCACGCCAGAGGCAAAGCCGGCATTTCTCCCCAGATAGGTCTGCCCCAGGATAACGATGGGACTATAGGGCATGAATACGGAAAGGGCCGCCGGAATCAGAAGCACCAAAGCCCATGTCAGGCTTTCTGTGTGAGTGAGAAGGAAATAGGCCGGTACCATGGAAAGAAAGGCCAGGTGAATGATTTTCAGAAATCCCATTTTATCTGCCAGCACACCGCCCAGATAGGTAAAGCAGGCCCCCAGCCCGAAAAGAATGGACAGCGCTGTGGTTCCCTCCCCTTCCGTGGCCCCCAGTACGTGAATCCAGAGGAGCGGGATGAAGGTATTGCTTAAGGTAAATCCAAGAGAACGGGCCAGTATTAATACGGACAGCTTTCCAAAAGATATCCAGTCGTTCTTTCTTTCCACTCCCCCAAGAACCCGGGCTTCTTCCTTTTCTGCCCGGGCCATGGCAGGGCGAAGGGAAGCCATGCAGCGGACTAAGGCAAGTGCCATAACCGCATTAAGGATACCGAAGATCAGGAGGAAATGGATGCCCAGCCGGTAGGCGCAGAAACCTGCCAGAAGGGGGCCTATGGCAAACCCCGCATTGCCGCCTACAGAGAAGACTCCCATGGCCCGGCCTTTCCGGCCTCCGGAAATCCGATTCACCATAAGGGCCGCTTCCGGATGAAAAAGGGCACTGCCTATGCCGCAGCAGAGGGCTGACAGGAAAAGGGATGTATAGCCTGGGGCAAAGCCTGCAAAAGAAATGGCAGCCCCGCAGATCAGAGGGCCCAGCGGCACAAACCAGGGCTTGGAAACCTTATCGGAATAATAGCCAAAGAGCGGCTGCATGACAGAAGCAATGAGCACATTGGCAAAAACAAGGAGCCCCGCCTCCTGGTACGTAAGGCCAAAGTGGGCAATGAAATAGGGAAGCAGCGCCGGTATGGCGCCCTGAGACCAGTCTGTGGCCAAATGCCCTAAGGCGAAGAAGTAGACCGATGAATGCATGGAAATCTCCTTTTTCCTTTTATTATATGGCAAAGAGGAGAAAAAATCTTGTACACCTCTCAGCAGAAAAACATTTTCTTTCCAGTTTTTGGACACAAAAAAACTTCCAAGCTCAACACTTGGAAATTCATTTTTGAGTGGTGCGGTCGGAGAGATTTGAACTCTCACGGATTACTCCACTACCGCCTGAAGATAGCGCGTCTGCCAGTTCCGCCACGACCGCATATGAAGTTAAACAACAAGCAATTAGGAAATTGTGGTGCGGCTGGTGAGACTTGAACTCACACGATCGAAAGATCACTACCCCCTCAAAGTAGCGCGTCTGCCATTCCGCCACAGCCGCATATATGGTGCCTCAGAACGGAATCGAACCGTTGACACAAGGATTTTCAGTCCTTTGCTCTACCAACTGAGCTACCGAGGCAAAATTGTGGCGACCCGGATCAGATTTGAACTGACGATCTCCGCCGTGACAGGGCGGCATGTTAGACCACTACACCACCGGGCCGCACGTAAGTTACTTAATTAGTATACCCACCATCCTCCTTTTTGTCAAGGGAATGATGACTTTTGTCATTTATGGGTAAAAACGGGAGAAAATGGAAGAGAATCATAGCATACAGGCCGATTTTCCCAAACCCTTTTTGAAACTTTTTCCCTTTTTATAAAAAAAGTTTTCTGCGTAAAAGAGCCAGGGAGTCCAGGTCCATAAAACTGTCTTATGCCATGGACATCCTCCTTAATTAAAAGTTTGCAGGAAAAGAACCGGGCTTTACCTTTTCCCCCTTAGGAACCACAAAGAAATCGTCGTCAAAGGTTCCTTTAGCCATCTTCCGCAAAATACCGTAACCGCCATGAACCATATGAAGATCTGCTTTGAGAAGGTCCACCATAGGCTCGATGTATTTCTTCACCGGCTCCACATCATAGCAGCCGGTATCAATAATATAAAAATCGTGAATGGGCGCATAAAGCTTCTTCAAATACCCATGGGCTTCGTCTCGCCCCATCTTTTTCTCCAGCTTTGCCATATCAATGGAGGATTCCTTCATGAACTCCATCCAGATTTCCGTGAGGAAAACGCCATGCATATCCCGCTTCAAATCGGCCAGGCTGTCTCCGGAAAGAAGGATATCGATACAGTCCCTGGTTTTTGGATATACCAGAGGCGCTGAAGAAGCGGAGATTCCTATATTTCCTCCGCCGCAGCCTGTGGTGCACACCACGATTTTTGATACATTGTAAAAATGATCGATCTTATCCTGCACATAATGATGAAGCACCTTGGGATCCCGGTGAAGACCGGGCGGCATGAAATAGACCACACTGTCTGATTGAGCCTCTTTCATCGCTTCTTTCAGTTCTCCTGCCAGTGTAGGGCAGGCAAGAATGACCGTCTGATTTCCCATTTCAAATCACCTCAGCATATAAACAAAAGCTGCCCACATAAGAACCGTGACAGCTGCGCCCAGAAACAGAATCATGCCTTTTCCATCCCCGCATCTGCCATCGGACACCACTCTGCCAAACCGGGACTTTGCACCATCCAGAAAAAGGAGAATGGCAAAAGCGGCTGCCTGGGCATAGAGAAAAAGAGAAAGGTTTTGATTTTCCCCCTCAGAAACAGTAACCAAAATGCAGGGCGCCAGAATCACTGCCATGCAGAAGAGCTGAAGGCCCCGATACCACAGGGGATAGCGCCGCTCAGGCGCCTTCTTTTTGACTGACATCCAGCTCCAGATAGTCATGAGGAAGCCCAGGGCAAGAAAGATAAAGTTGAATTCATCCATACAAATCGCTCATTCCGATATCGCTTTCAGAAAAGAAATCAACATAGAATTTCCTGTCCTTATTGTGGCATACACTAAAAGATTTGTAAATGACAATTCATCCATGCTCTTCTGAAATCAAAGAAGTCCTCTGTCTTCATCATCTGAGCAGGGTCTCAGATGTCCCAAAGCCAAAGTCTGCATGTAGAAATTCTGCTTTCGCCCCGGGAAGACGGCTGATTCCGGCCCGGTAAAGCCCGGCAGGAAGAGGGTTTCTTCCACCATAAGAAATGTCTGCTTTTTTCTCTTTAAATTTCCAGCACAAAAAACTTCCTGTCATCCCGCGATTCACGCGCCAATCTTCAAGGGGCTTCATGAGCCTGCCCCTCAAGGGATGTCAGGAAGTTTTTCATTTGAAATTCGGCCAACCTTTGAGGGAAGAATCATATCAGAATCCATAGGCCTCCTGTCTTCCATGGATACGCGCCGACAGGAGGAATCGCCCATGTTTTCCGGGCCTTTCGTTCCCTCTGCTCATATAGTCAGAGATAAAGGAAGAAATTTCATTTCTCATCTTCCTGCCGCCCGAAACTCTTCATTTGACACCTCCTGTCACCTATGCTATAGTTAGACTTAATTACAGATATGCGATGAAGAGAAGAGTAGGCAGATGACAAGGCCAAAGAGAGCTCCCGGTGGTGAGAAGGGAGCGCCAAAGAGCTGCTGAAGATGGACTCTGAGCAGGGAAGGCCGAATGATGAGGCATCCCGGGTGCGCCCGATACAGCGCTCAAGTATCAAGGCCTTATGGCTGGCGTACCTATAGAGGTTCATGCAGCAATGCATGGATAAAATTGGGTGGTAACACGAATCTTTCGTCCCTTTAGGGATGGAAGATTTTTTTATTTTAAGGAGGTTTTATGCCTTTCTATAATGGAACTTTATTTGAAATAGACCGGAAGGAAATGCTCCGCTATGCAGGCATGAATCCCAAAGGTAAGAATTTCCCCGAAGAAGCCATACAGAGTGCCATACAGGAGGCGCTGGCACTGGCGGAGCCTAAAGGCATCTGGCAGGTGATCCCCTATTCCCCTTCTGAAGGAAAGATTGAAGGAAATCCGCCTCTGGTGCTGTCCGGAAACAGCATCCGTCACCATCTGGCCAATTCCTGGTCCACCGCCGTGCTGGCGGTGACTGTGGGTGATGAAATCGAAAAAGCATCGGATGCTGCCTTCAAGTCGGGAGACTATGTGCGGGGTCTTCTTCTGGATGCGGCGGCCACTACCGCCACCGAGCATCTGGCAGACCAGGTGGACCGGCTCATCCAGAAGGAAGCTGCAAAGGACGGGCAGAAAACGGTATGGCGCTTTTCTCCGGGCTACGGAGACTGGCCGGTAACCCAGCAGAAAGACTTCTGCCGCCTCATCGAAGCAGATAAAATCGGCATCCAGGTGACAGACCATTCCATGTTGTTCCCAAGGAAATCCGTGTCAGCCATCATCGGCATTTCCCAATGCAGCCAGCGCCCAGCGCCGGCCAAATGCCGGACCTGCTCTCTTCTCACCTGTCCCTTCAGGCATTAAGTTAGAATTGAAAGTCCAGCGCCTGTCACAGCACCGGGATTTCGAAAATTATTTCTTGAAAATATAACTTTCATATTCCATCATATAATATAGAAAAATCATATGTCACAGAAAAGGAGTGCTTTATGATACTATTTGACGGCGGCATGGGTACCATGCTGCAGAAATTCGGTCTTGAGGCAGGAAGCTGCCCCGATTATTACAATATTTCCCACCCTGATGTGGTACAGCAGATTCACAGGGCCTATATGGAAGCAGGGAGTCAGTTTATCACCACCAATACCTTCGGTTCCTCTCCGCTGAAGCTGGCCGATTACGATCTGTCGGACAAGGTGGAAAAAATCGCTGCAGCTGCAGTGCGGAATGTGCGGGCTGCCTGCGGAGACAAAGTGAAAGTGGCCGGCGACATGGGCCCTACAGGAAAGTTCATCAAACCCATCGGCGATTTGTCCTTTGACGAAACCTGCGAAAATTATTACCGGCTGGCCAAAGCGCTGGCCCAGGCAGGAGCAGACTGCCTCATCATTGAAACCATCATCGATATCCAGGAAATGAAGGCCGCCCTGATAGCAGCCAAAGAAGCGGCCAGCCTCCCTGTGATCTGCCAGATGACCTACTCCGAAGACGGCAGGACTATTCCAGGCACAGACCCCGTTACTGCCACCATCCTTCTGGATGCCATGGGTGCTGATGTCATCGGAGCCAACTGCTCTGTAGGTCCTGACAAGCTGCTTGAGGCCGCCCGCCAGATGGTTTCCGTCACCAATAAGCCTGTGATTATCCAGCCCAATGCAGGCATGCCGGTACTGGAAAACGGAGAAACCCGCTTCCCCCTGGGGCCGGAAGAATTTGCATCCTATGCGCCGGAATTTGCTAAAATCGGCGTATCCTACCTGGGCGGCTGCTGCGGCACCACGCCGGACCATATCCGGAAAGTGGCAGAGGTGCTGAAAGATGTCCCCCTGACTCTGCCGCCGAAAGTGAAGCCCTTCACCGCCCTCACTTCCCGGACAAAAACCGTATTCATCGGTGACGACTATGCTCCCGTCAAAATCGGGGAACGAATCAACCCCACGGGAAGAAAGAAAATGAGAGAAGATATCCAGAAGGGCAGCTTCGTTTCCGTCAAGAAGGAAGGGCTGGCAGAAGTAGCTGCCGGGGCCGATGTACTGGATGTGAATATGGGTGTTCCCGGCATCGACCAGAGAGAAGCCATGGAAACAGTCATTTCCCAGCTCTCCATGCTCTGCCCGGTACCTCTGTCCATAGACAGCACGGACCCGGCGGTGCTGGAAAGAGCGCTGAAAGTATACCCCGGCCGCCCGCTCATCAATTCCGTCAATGGGGCCGATGATGAAATTCTTGAAAAGGTGCTGAAACTGGCCAAAACCTATGGTGCCGCCGTGCTCTGCCTCCCTCTGGAAAAAGGAAATCTGCCGAAAACGGCGGATGAACGGATACGCATTGCCTCTGCCATCATTGACAAAGCCCTCAAAGCAGGCCTTCGGAAGGAAGACCTCCTGCTGGACCCCCTGGTGCTGACCATCGGCTCCTCCGACACCGGTGCCAGAGAAACACTGAAAACCATTTCTTTATATAAGAAGGAATTCGGTCTTCCCTGCGTTATGGGAACAAGCAACGTTTCCTTCGGCCTCCCTGCCCGGCCCCGGATCAATGCGGCCTTCCTCACCATGGCCTTTGCCTGCGGCATGAACGCCCCCATTATCAACCCCCTGGACAAGGATATCCAGGATGCTTTCATCAATGCCAGACTGCTTCTGGGCTTTGACCCCGGCGCCAGGGATTTCATCAGGGCCGCTGCCCTTTCTGAAGAGCCGAAAGCAAAGAGCGCCCCCTCTGAAGACCTGCCGCCGCTGGAAAGAATCAAAGCTGCAGTAAAGAACGGAGAAAAAGAAGAATCGGCCGCCCTCATCAAAACACTGCTGGACAGCGGATTTTCTTCGGAAACCATTATCAAAGAGGGCCTTACCGCTGCCATGACGGAAATCGGAGACGGCTACGGTGCCGGAAAAGTATACCTGCCCCAGGTCATGATGGCGGCAGAAGCCATGCAGGCCGCTTTCAAAGAATTAAAGAAAATTCTTCCTGAAATGAACAGCTCCGCCAAGGGCACCCTGGTCATCGGCACCGTCAAAGGCGATATCCACGACCTGGGCAAAAACATTGTGGCTGCCCTCATGGAAAACAGCGGATACCAGGTCATTGACCTGGGAAAAGACGTGGATCCAGAGGTCTTCGTTCAGGCAGTCAAAGACCATCATGCAGATCTGGCCGGCCTCTGCTCCCTCATGACCACCACCCTGCCGGAAATGGAACATACCGTGAAAGCATTAAAAGAAGAAACCCCCGGCGTTAAAATTCTCGTAGGCGGCGCCGTGGTTACCCAGGATTATGCCAGCCGCATCGGCGCACCGAATTACTGCAGAGACGGCATTGCCGCCGTTAAAATAGCAGACCGGCTGACAGGAAAAGAGGAATGATTGATGAGTACATTAAAAGAAAAACATAATCAGCATATATTTACCATCACTACGGAACTGGACCCGCCCAAAAGTGCCTCTTCCTCGGTCACAGAAGCGCAGGTAGTCAAAGTCGCCCCCTATGTGGACGCCGTAAACATTGCGGACTGCCCTATGGCTAAAATGCGCATGAGCCCCATTGCCCTTTCCTCCATCATCCAGAGCCGCTATCAGGTGGAATCCATTTTCCACCTCACCTGCCGGGACCGAAATGTCATCGGCCTGCAGGCGGAACTGCTGGGTGCCTACGCCCTGGGAGTCCATAACATTCTCACCCTCACAGGAGATCCGCCTTCCATCGGCGACCACCCCGATGCCAAGGGAGTCTTTGAAGTAGACTCCACGGGCCTCATCGAAATCGCCAAAGCCCTGAACGAAGGCCATGACATTATGGGACATGAGCTGGGAGAAGCGGCTGACTTCTACATCGGCACCACTGCCAACCCCGGCGCCGATGATTTGGACAAGGAAATCCGGCGGCTGGAAGGAAAGAAGAAGGCCGGCGCCCAGTTCATCCAGACCCAGCCCATTTACGACATCCGGCAGGCAGAAAATTTCCTTGCTGCCGCCAAAAACCTTTCCCTTCCCATCCTCTTCGGCATTGTCCCCTTAAAGAGCTTCAAAATGGCCAATTACCTGAACAGCCATGTGCCCGGCATCTTCATTCCGCCGGCGGTGATGAAAGCTATGGAAACGGGAGGCCGTGAAACGGGCATCGCCCTTTCCAGAGAACTGGTACAGGCTTTAAGAGACATCCACGCCGACGGCGCCCATCTCATGCCGGTAAATGATGTGGATGCAGTGGCGGAAATCTGCCGAACCGATAAATAAATAAAATATCCGTAAACCAGAAAAGCAGCATCTCCCAGGATGCTGCTTTTTCATACCCACGTCAAAGGTTCTTGTTTTTTTTCTTATTGTAATACCATATACCGACATAAATCAGCGTAATCAGAATGATGAGGATCGTCAGGCGGAAAGCATGCTCCTCCATATTGACCACATCATGTCCCAGCACCACTTCCATAGCCGTGGATGGCAGCTTGCCGATGAGACAGCCCAGGGCGTAGGAGCGGAAATGCATGCTGGAAAGGGCCGCAATAGCCGTGACCAGACCATTGGGCATATAGGGAATGGCTCTGGCAGCCGCCATGGCCTGCCAGGAATCATAGGAATCCAGTTTTTTCAGCGTTTTACTCTTATTGATAATATTCATAGCCATGCCCCGGAAAAGAGTACGCATGACATAGAAAGAAATAAGGACTCCCACCGTTTCCGCCAGCCAGGAAATGATAACACCCCAGAAAAGGCCGAAAATCAGTCCATTCGCCGTGGAAATAAAAATGGATGGAAGAAATCCGACGATATTGATGACCACATCAATGAAAAAGCTCATGAAGGCAGCATAAATACCAAAGCTGTGCAGGTACGCAATGGTGCCTCTCAGATCTCCATCCTTTGACAAATGATAAATGGTAGGGTAAAAAGTAGGATCAAAGAAATGGATAGCCGCCAGCACCAGTATCAGCAGCGCGAGAACAGAGAGGCGGAATTTCCGCTCCCCCTTCTCATTCCAATTTCGATATCTCATAAAAGGCCTCTGTTATATACAGAATACACAAAAAGCAAAGGGATAGCCGGCCTCTGAAGCAGAAGGAATACACCTTGACAAATCCTCCATAAAGGCAGAAAGCTCCTTCTCTGTTTTTATATTATCTGCTGTTTTATAAATATATAATACCATTGTTTTAAATAAAATTAAATCCCAGGCTTCCGGTAAGACCCCTTCCATCATAGGGAAAAGCTGCCTGCACAGGCTCCCTCAGGGTAAAAGAAAAAGCAGACCTTGTACGTCTGCTTTTTCGATGCCCATGAAAGCTCAATCAATGACGGCTTCCACGGATTTCGTCTGCATAGCTGCGGATTGTATCAGCCATATCTTTCCGGTCCACTGTCTCCATAAACCGTTTCGGACGATTTTCCAGCTCTCCCAGCTGTTTGGGAACGGGAATGCCCGTTTTATCTGCAATTTCACGGAGCGTATCGTAGGGACTTTCCATTTCTTTGAGCCCCAGTGCTTTGGCTACTACGCCAGGGAACTTGTATGGATGGGCCGTACTGATAATGACAGTGTGGGAATGACGGGGAATCTCCCCTTCCCTTCTTAAATGGTCATAAACCGCATAGGCCACAGCGGTGTGAGGATCCATGAGATAATCATAGTTTTCGTACACCTCGCTCATGGCATGGGCCATATCTTCCGGAGAAGCCCAGCCGCCCATCATTTCCATGTCTGCCTTGGCAAAGGCCTCTTTGGAAACTTCATACTTTCCTTCCTTCTTCAGTTTGTCCATACTTTCCCTCACCTGCTCTGCCGAGCCTGTAAGGTAGTAGAGGAACCGTTCAAAATTGGAGGAAATGAGAATATCCATGGACGGCGCTTCAGTCATATAGAAAGGCCGGTTGATATCATATACACCGGTTTCAAAGAAGTCCGCCAGTACTTTGTTTTCATTGGAAGCGCAGATCAGCCGGCCAATGGGTGCTCCCACCTGCTTTGCCAGCCAGGCAGCCAGGATATTGCCGAAATTGCCGGTAGGCACTACCACGTTGAAAGATTCATGATCACCGATGGAGCCATTTTTCAAAAGCTTCAGCCAGATCCATACATAGTACACCACCTGAGGCAGAAGACGGCCGATATTAATGGAATTGGCGCTGGAGAAAAGAACGCCCTTTTCTGCTTCCTCTTTCCGAAGGCTGCTTCCGAAAACCTGCTTCAGCGTTCCCTGGGCATCATCAAAATTGCCTTCAATGCCCACCACCTTCACATTGCTGCCCAGCTGCTTCTGCATCTGATCCTTCTGCAGCGGGCTGACACCATGGGAAGGATAGAAGACCATAATATGGACGCCCGGCACATCACGGAATCCTTCCAGTGCTGCCTTTCCCGTATCTCCGGAGGTGGCAGTCAGAATCAGGATTTCCTGATCATCCTTTTCCTCTTTCTTTGCATATACAAGAAGATAGGGGAAAAGAGACAGCGCCAGATCTTTGAAAGCACAGGTCCTGCCATGGAACATTTCCGCCATGGAAAATGCCTGAGACAGGGGCTTGACCGGTACAATGTCTTTTGTTTCAAAAGTACCGGTATAAGCACTGTGAGTCAGCTTTTTCAGCTCTTCTTCCGGAATATCCGTGAGGAAATGGGACAGCACGAACGCTGCCAGCTCCTCATAGGTCATATCTTTCAGTTCATCTGCATGAAGAAAAGGAGCAGGGAGAAATTCCGGCACATACAGGCCGCCGTCATCAGCCAGCCCTTTCACCAGCGCCTCTTCTGCCGTTACTGTTTCATTACTTCTGGTACTTCTGTATTTCATAGGACACCTCCGAAGAATTTTTCCCGTTTGCATTTATTCTATCATAAATGGCAGGGGAGAGACAGGGCCTTATGTGGGGCCCTGCCTTCCCCATGAGAGTTTTCAGGTGCTCTGGCCCTGGGCAGCCGATGGGGAAAATTGCTGTTTTACAGCAGCAGTTACAAAGCAGCCGCGCCTTCACTTTCATCTGTCCCCCCGCTGCCAGTCCAGTGGAGCCAGGTATGACAGGCAATAAAAAATCCCACGAAAACTCGTGGGATGTAAGTTCTTGGTGGACCATCAGGGTTTCGAACCCCGGACACCCTGATTAAGAGTCAGGTGCTCTACCAGCTGAGCTAATGGTCCGTTCAACGAAAATGATTATATCATTTTCTTCATCATCTGTCAAATCTTTTTTTATTTGATTTGAAAGATTTTGCAGATGACTGCCTTCATCGGGCAACAAAGATACTATACCATAAGATACCTGTTTTTTCAAATTAGATATTGATGAGAATTAATAATGAATGCCATATTTCTGTTTCAGTTCTTCAATATCCGCCCTCATATCCCGGTCGCAGGCTTCCAGCGCCTCTTTCAGATGGGGCAGGTGCTGACGGGCCATAAACGCTTTCTTGGCACTGGCCATTTTATAGATATGGGCCAGCTCCCTTTTATAGGATGCCATGAACTCCTGCAGTTCTTCTTCCGTCAGTTCTCTCTCTTCCGGAGAATCGATTTTTTCGTCCTTATCCATAGGTCCTCCTTATCAAAAAATCCTTATGCCGGATAAAAGGCATAAGGATTTCAAATTTCTGGTGCGTCTAGAGGGATTCGAACTCTCGACACCTGGTTCCGGAGACCAGTGCTCTATCCACTGAGCTATAGACGCCTAACAAGGAGTATTATAGCACAAAGGGTGGATAAAGGAAAGAGGTTTTTATTTTTCTACAAAAACCCGGGGGATTCTCTTGAGGTCACAGGTGATTTCATGAGGAATGGTACCGGCGGTCTTTGCCACTTCGTCCAGGGTGATTTCCCCTTCTCCCTGCCGGCCCATGAGGATGACTTCATCGCCTGGTTTCACAGAATCATCTACTGCCACCATGAACTGGTCCATGCAGATGCGTCCCACAATGGGGCAGCGTTTTCCTCCAATGAGGACTTCTCCCTTATTGGAGAGGCAGCGTGGATAGCCGTCAGCATAGCCGATGGGGACGGTGGCGGTCTTCATGTCTTTATCAGCCACATAGGTGCCGCCGTAGCCGATGGCTTCTCCTTTATGCAGTGTCTGTACATGGGTCACATGGCTCACGATGCGCATGACATACTGGAGATCCAGTTTATGTTCCATTTCATCGGAAGGCTGGGGTCCATAGATAATAATGCCCGGGCGGGCCAGATTATGCCAGCTCTTGGGAATGTCGATGACGCCGGCGCTGTTGGCAGAGGAAATGACGAAATCATCGGTGACCGGCATCTGGGCAATGGCTTCATCGAAGCGGTCCAGCTGCTTCAGGGCTGCTGACTTATCTTTGCAGTCTGCTGTAGCCATATGGGTCCAGGTGCCATGGAGATGAAGATGGGGATAACCGGCCAGTTTTTTCAGGAAAGGCTTCACATCTTCCGGATGGGTGCCGATGCGGTTCATGCCCGTATCAATCGGCATCATGACTTCCACTGTTTTACCGGCGCCTTTGGCAATATCTTCAAAAGCGTCAAGGTCTACCGTATCGTCCACCGGAAGGGTGAGGTCATATTTTACACCCATGAGCATGTCTTCCGGAAGGGGAAGGCCCAGTACATAAATGGGGCAGGTAAATCCGGCTTCCCGGAGCTTCGCGCCCTCTTCTACCCGGGCTACTGCAGCTGCCGTATATCCTTCTTCCATTGCAATGCGGAGTGTTTCCACAGCGCCATGACCATAGGCATTGGCTTTAACCACGGCCAGTACATTCACTTCCTTGGGCAGGTGCTGGCGAATGACTCTCAGATTGTGGCGAAGTGCATTCAGATTGATTTCCATGTAAGAAACAGGCATAACAAAATCTCCCTCCAATAAAAAAAGTCACCGCAGCTGAAATTCACAGGTTTTCCCCGTCAGAAAGCCGCGATGCTTCGTAGTCCTTATGAAATTGTATTCCAAAGGGTTACCCTTATCATAATCCAACGGCGCTAAAAAGAAAAGGGCCTGACGCAAAATTGTAAGTGAAGAGAAAGGGCAAGTCTCATCCCTTCACCTTTTCCCGTGGCTATTCATCTCTCAGAAACTGCTCAAACACATAATTTCCCAGGGCCGCTCCATGGTAGGTGACGAAGAGATGACGGTCCTCCTCTGTAAGCAGTTTCTGTTTTTTCAGCATTGCCACCTGCCTGCCATACCAAAAGGAGAGAGGATGGCCGTAGCGGTGCTCGAAGTCATCCAGTGGAATGCCCTCTTTCATGCGCAGGTGAAGGAAACAGTATTCTTCCATTTCATCCTTTTCCGTAAGCTCTTCTATCTCTTCGGCCGGAGCGCTGCCGGTCAAAAGATCTTTTTCATACATCCTCACGCCGGGGCTGATGGTAAAGCGGGTACGGCCGATGCGGGAAGACGCCGCCGGTCCCAGTCCCAGATAATCAGAAAGTTCCCAGTATTTCCGGTTATGCCTGGAGCGGTATCCTTTCCGAGCAAAGCTGGATATCTCATACCGTTCAAAGCCGTAATGAGGAAGGATGCGGCACATATCCTGGTACATGGCCCAGCTTTCCTCTTCGGTAGGCCTTGGAAGCTTTCCTTTGTCTGCCAGCTGGGCAAAGCGGGTGCCCTCTTCCAGGATAAGGCTGTACACGGACACATGGGTAATGGGCAGGTGCACTGCCCAGAGAAGAGATTTTCTGAAATCCATGACACTCTGCCCCGGCAGTTCATACATGAGATCTACACTGATATTACGAAATCCCAAGTCCCAGGCCCTCTTCACCGCCTTTTCCGCCTCCGAAGCGGTGTGAAGACGGCCGATTGATTTAAGGAGCCTGTCGTCATGACTCTCTACGCCTATGGAAATGCGGTTGATGCCGAGAGCCCTGGCATGGCGCAGGTAGGAATCCGTCATATCGCAGGGATTCATTTCCATGGTGATTTCCGGATGGTCCGATATATGGAACCGGCGCCGGATATTGTCCATCACTTCCGCAAGCTGATTTTCCGAAAGGGAAGAAGGTGTACCGCCGCCAAGATAGATGGTATCGCAGAGATAATCCTGAAAGGCGGGGCTTCTCATTTCCATTTCCTTTGCCAGGGCCTTCAGAAAAGGGGCATCCGGTTTCCTCCCAATGGAATAGAAGCCGCAGTAGGCACAGCGGCTTCTACAGAAGGGTATATGAATATAAAGTCCCAGGTCAGTCATCTTTCAGAACCGCCATGAATGCTTCCTGCGGAATTTCTACGCTGCCCACCTGTTTCATGCGCTTCTTTCCTTCCTTCTGCTTTTCCAGAAGCTTTTTCTTACGGGTCACGTCGCCGCCATAGCATTTGGCCAGAACGTCCTTCTTGTAAGCCTTAATGGTTTCCCTGGCAATAATTTTGCTTCCGATGGCAGCCTGGATGGGCACTTCAAACTGCTGACGCGGAATAATATCCTTCAGCTTCAGCGCCAGAGCCCGGCCCCGGGCAGGCGCATTGCTGCGGTGAACAATGATGGACAGCGCATCCACCAGATCCCCGTTCAGGAGGATATCCAGCTTCACGGCATCGGTCTTCTGGTATCCGTCCAGCTGATAGTCCAGGGACGCATAGCCTTTGGTGCAGGATTTCAGCTTGTCAAAGAAATCAAAAATAATTTCGGAAAGAGGAATCTTATAGGTCAGATCCACCCTGGTTTCATCCAGGTATTCCATGGTCTGGAATACGCCGCGGCGGTTCTGTACCAGTTCCATCACGTTGCCTACCATGTCCGATGGCACCAGGATATCCACCTTGGCCACCGGCTCTTCGATATGTTCGATTTTCGTCATAGGCGGCAGTTCTGCCGGATTATCCACCGGTACCATGGTACCGTCGGTTTTGAAAACATGGTAAATAACGGAAGGCGCCGTGGTAATAAGCTTTAAGTGGTATTCCCTTTCCAGTCTTTCCTGCACCACATCCATATGAAGAAGTCCAAGGAAACCGCAGCGGAAGCCGAATCCCAGGGCCTGGGAGGTTTCCGGCACAAATTCCAGCGCTGCATCGTTGAGCTTAAGTTTTTCCAAAGCTTCCTTCAGATTATCATAGTCTTTGCTGTCAATGGGATAAAGACCGCAGAAAACCATGGGGAGAGCCTTCCGGTATCCCGGCAGGGCTTCGGAAGCCCCGTTTTCCGCAGTGGTAATGGTATCCCCTACTTCGCAGTCCTGAACGTTCTTGATACTGGCAGCCACATAACCTACGGAGCCGCAGGTAAGGATATCACAGGCCTTGGGAAAGGGGGAGAAATACCCCACTTCCGTTACCGTATACACCTTGCCGGAAGCCATCATGCGGATATTCATACCCGGCTTGATTTCTCCATCCATAACACGGACATAGGCAATGGCTCCCTTATAAGAGTCGAAGATGGAATCAAAAATAAGGCAGCGCAGCGGTTTTTTCGTATTGTCCGGAGGCGGCGGCACCTGCTCCACAATCCGTTTCAGCACCTCTTCCACATTTTCCCCGGTTTTGGCAGAAACAGGAATGGCATCAGACATGTCGAGACCGATGATATTTTCTACTTCCTTCTTTACCCGGTCAATATCGGCACTGGGGAGATCGATTTTATTAATGACCGGAATGATTTCCAGGTTGTGATCCAATGCCAGGTACACATTGGCCAGAGTCTGAGCCTGTACGCCCTGGGTGGCATCAATGATAAGGATGGCCCCTTCACAGGCAGAAAGGCTGCGGGATACTTCGTAATTGAAGTCCACATGGCCTGGGGTGTCGATCAGGTTCAGCTCGTAGATATCGCCGTCTTCATACTTGTACATCAGGCGCACGGACTGCTCCTTGATAGTAATGCCTCTTTCCCTCTCCAGATCCATGGTATCCAGAATCTGGGCTTCCATATCTCTCTTCTGTACCGTGCCGGTGAGCTCGATAAGCCGATCCGCCAGGGTAGACTTGCCATGATCGATATGGGCAATAATTGAAAAATTTCTGATATGTTCTGTATCCATAATGACTCCTGTAAAAAAGAATGGTCTGTCTTCTATCATCAATTTATATTTTACTATAAATGAAATATTTCATCTACGAAAGTTTCTTTACATCCTATCCTGCCCCCAGGAACGCCTTTCGCTCCATGCCGGGCAGGAAACCCTTCGCTCATATTTCACTTCTCCTGTCTTCCAACAAGACCCGGTGCAGCAATAGCAAGGATGACAAGCAGGATGCCCAGGGCCTGCAGAGAGTCAAAGCGGACGTCAAAAAGGAAGAAGGAGGCAATAACCGATACTGCCGGTTCCACCGTGGCGGTAACGGAGGCCTGGGCTTCACTGAGGTAATGGAGGCCCGCATTATAGCAGGTAAAAGCCACCACGGTGCCGCAGATAACGATCCAAAAGGAATCAAAGAGCACCGAACGCTGAAAAAAGCCGGAGTAATCGGTAACCGGATCAATCAGCCAGGCGGATATGGCACCGGTAAACATGCCTATGGCCAGGATAAAGGAATTGTCCATGACTGTCATCAGGTGCTTGGGATACACAGCGCAGACTGCGAAGAAAAGTGCTGAGGCCAGTGCCAGGTAGACGCAGGCTGCCGGTACGGAAATGCGATGGATATCGCCGCCGGTAACAAGGAGGAATACGCCGGCTATGGCCAGCACCACTGCCAGCAGTTCACCCCGGGCCGGAATCTTTCTATTTTTCAGAGAAACCCACAGGATCACCATGGCCGGGCAGGTATACTGGATGACCGTGGCAGCAGCCGCATTTCCTGCCGCAATAGAGGCAAAATAGGTATAGTGCATAAGCATAAGCCCCACGATACCATAAAATACCAGCTCCAGAAAAAGAAGGGGCTTTCTCTTGACGGCTCTTACCCCTGCCTTCCACTGCCCTTTCATCAGGGATACAAGAAACATGATGATGCCCGCAGAAAACATGCGGAACACCGTGAGATCCATGGCATCAAGGCTGCTCTTCCTGAAAAAATCCTGAGCTGCCAGCCCTGTCCCTGCCCACATGGTGCCGGCAATCAAAACCATGATGACTGCAAAGAGCTTCATTCGGCTCCCCTCTTTTCATTTTCGAAATCTACAGGCTCCATGGAAATCCACGAGGAAGCTCGTATAAAAAAAGACTTCCTCAATGATTCAGTGCTTTCCCAGTACACAAAAACCCGCCATCACGGCGGGTTATACAATCTGGTGGGACTATTTGGATTCGAACCAAAGACCTCTTCGATGTCAACGAAGCGCTCTGACCAACTGAGCTATAACCCCGGATACTGAGGTCATTATATCATGGGATATGAGAAAAAAGCAAATTATTATAAAGGGGCTCTGCGCCCCTTTTCCCTGTTCAAAGGAACCGGACCAAGATCAAAGCGCAAAAAGGATGCGACCCTGCTAAGAGCTCTGGAAAAGGGCTGTATATCTTCACTCAAAGAGAAGAGGAAACGTTCCTCCCCCTGGCCTTCTAAATTGGCGTTTTCTTCCTCTTAGAAGTCAAAGAGGGACATCTGCTCTTCGTCGGGCAGGTCCTTCAATATGCCCATGTCATCCATAGTATCAATAATGGTCTGGCTCACCTTTCCCCTCTTCCGGAGGTCTTCCTTGGAGGTGAAGGGATGGTTATCCCTGGCTCTTACGATTTCCTTGGCCACAGAATCACCGAGGGCGGGAATACAGTTGAAAGGCGGCAGCAGTTTCCCATCCACCATTTTGAATTCGGAGGCTGCCGACTTGTCTAAGCTGATAGGCAGGAATTCCAGTCCCCGGAGATACATTTCCGCCGCCACTTCAATGACTGTAGCATTGCCTTTCTCCACGGCCGTAGGATGCTCCAGGGAAGCAATGCGGGCCAGTTCCTGTTTCTGGGATTCCAGTCCCTTCAAAATGACCGGCGCATTGAAAGATCCCTCGGCGCGGATGGTAAAGTAAGCAGCGTAGTAGGCCAAAGGCTGGTACACCTTGAACCAGGCAATGCGGAAGGCCATCATAACGTAGGCCACCGCATGGGCCCTGGGGAAAAGATAGCCGATTTTCAGGCAGGAGTCGATGAACCACTGGGGTACATGGGCCGCATCCAGCTCCGCCTTGTTGTTAGAACCGTTCTTTTCCAGACCTTTCCCTTTACGCACATTTTCCATGACCTTGAAGGAGGTAAGCGGTTTGACGCCATGCTTGATGAGATAGTTCATGACGTCGTCACGGGTGGAAATGGCATCTTCCAGTTTGACAGTGCCGTTCTTGATGAGGTCCTGGGCATTGTTCAGCCACACGTCGGTGCCGTGGGAAAAGCCGGAAATTCGTACCAGTTCGGAGAAATTTTTAGGCCTGGTGTCTTCCAGCATGCCCCGGACGAAGGGGGTGCCGTATTCCGGCAGCCCCAGAGCACCTACCGTCACCCCTTTATTTCCAATCACCGACGCCAGCTGCTGGGGTGTAATGCCCAGCGCTTCGGTGGAGCTGAAAAGGGAAAGTGTCTTCTTGTCATCAAAGGGAATGGACATAGGGTCGATTCCCGTAATATCCTGGAGCATACGGATGACTTTCGGATCATCGTGACCCAGAATATCCAGTTTCAGCATACGGCCGGAAATGGAATGGTAATCGAAATGGGTAGTAATGGTGCCGGGAATGATATGACCGTCTTCATCTTTCAGGTATTTTTTATTGGCTGCATACTGAAGGGGCGTGAAATTGTGGATGTCCATGTCACGAGGACATACCATAATGCCTGCCGGATGCTGACCGGTGGTTCTCTTCACCCCGGCCACTCCGGCAGCCAGCTTTTCAATGAAAATATCATTAAAGGTGAGACCCCGGTTTTCTGCATATTTCTTTACAAATCCATAGGCCGTCTTATCCTGGATGCCTGCAATGGTACCGGCTCGGAATACATTGTCCCTTCCGAAAAGTTCTTCCGTGTATTTATGGGCCACACCCTGGTCATCGCCGGAAGAGAAATTGAGGTCGATATCAGGTACCTTATCTCCATCGAACCCAAGGAATACGGCAAAGGGGATATCATGACCGTTCTTATTAAGCGGCGTTCCGCACTTAGGGCATTTCTTGTCCGGCAGGTCGAATCCGCCGCCTACGGAGCCGTCAGTGAAGAACTGGCTCCAGTGGCATTTGGGGCAGACGTAGTGAGGCGGCAGTGGATTGACTTCCGTAATGCCTGACATGGTGGCAACAAAGGAAGAACCTACGGAGCCTCGGGAGCCTACCAGGTATCCCCGGTCGTTGGAATGTTTAACCAGTTTATGGGCAATGTAGTACAGTACGCCGTAGCCGTGCTTGATAATCGGCGTCAGCTCCAGAGTAAGCCGGTCTTCCACGATTTTGGGAAGGGGATCCCCATAAATGGCGTGAGCGTTGTCATAGCACATTTTCACCAGTTTGTCATCGGCGCCTGCAATCTTCGGGTTGTAAGATTTCCATTCTTCTGCCAGGGGCTTTAAAACTTCACACTGCTCTGCTATTTTCCTGGTATTGGTTACCACGATTTCAATGGCCTTGTCTCTGGGGAGGTAGGAAAATTCATCCAGCATTTCCTGGGTGGTGCGGATATAAACCGGCGGATGGGATTCGATTTTCCCCGGTTTTTCCCAGTTGGAGAGCAGGATATCCCTGTTCCGCTGGTCTTCGGCAAACATATAATGGGCATCGGAAGTGGCACATACCGGACGGCCTGCCTTTTCCCCGATTTCGATGACTTTCCTGTTCAGGTCCTGCAGGTCCTTTTTCGAATTCACATTGCCGAATTTATCTTCATTGATAAGGAATTCATTATTTCCCAGCGGCTGCACTTCCAGGTAGTCATAAAATTTAGCTTTTTCAATAAGCTCTTCATCGCTTTCCCCCGCCAGAACGGCGCGGAAAAATTCACCCATCACGCAGGCGGAACCGTAAATCAGTCCCTCATGGTATTCTTCCAGAATGGGTTTGGGAATGAGAGGGCGCTTTCGATAAAATTTCAGATGGGACAGGGTAACCATGCGGTACAGATTCCTAAGGCCTGTAATGTTTTTGGCCAGGATAATGATATGGTTGTACTGCTGGCGGTCCGTATCCGGATCTTCCGGGATTTCATCAATCATGTACCCTTCCATGCCGTAAATCACCTTCTGGTGATATTTCTCCGCCAGGTCCTGAATCTTGGGAAATGCCTGAATCACGCCGTGGTCCGTAATAGCTACGGCAGGATGATGCCATTTAGCAGCGGTCTTAATGATTTCTTCATTATCAATGAGGCCATCCAGACTCATTTTGGTATGAAGATGGAGTTCCACCCGGGGCGTGGGATAAGTATCCTCATGGTCAATGACCTGGGCTTCCCCTTTTTCCATCTGCTGCAGTTCCAGAGTCAGACCGCCGGAGTACTTGTCAAAGCGTACGTTGCCTCGCACCTTCACCACAGTGCCTGGTTTCAGTGACTCCACCCCCTCCGCGTCCTCGGGATGATCAAAAAATTTCTTGCAGGGAATGCCGTTGCTGTCATCAGCCAGCCGCATGAGGAAAAGCTTCTTTTTGCTTCGAAGTTCCCTCACCTCAGAGCTGATGACGGTACCCGTGAAGATGACACCATCTGCTTCGTCCGTAATGGTTCTGATTTCTACCGGATCTCCGGTAATGTGCTTTCTGCCCAGATAGATGCCATTGGAACCCCCCTTCTTTCCCCCATCTTTAGGGGAAGGAACGAAGGCGCTCTTTGGGAGCACGCTGGTCAGGTCTGGAAGTATGTCAGGCATATCCATTTCCGGCACACTTTCTGCTTCCGGCGGCAGCGGCGCTGCTTCTGGAGGAATATCATCCAGGGAAGGCAGGGGCACATCATCAGGAGGGAGCGCATAATTTTCCAGGGGTTCTTCATCGGGAAGGGGAATACTGTCCATACCAGCCTCGCCGGAAGGCATGGGGTCTGACGGCCCCTGATCCACAGGGGCGCCCATGTGAATGGCAATGGATGAAAATACTTCATCTGATACGTCTTCTCCATTGATATAAATAGACTCCACCGGCAGGATTTCCTTTCCCATATCCCTGAGAGCCCGAATAGCTGCATTCCTGTCATCGGCCTTGATGTACCAGGCCCTGCATTCTGTATCTACCTCCATCAGTGTAATCATGGAATTCTTATTCCGTGACTGCAGACGGTATTTTCCCATGTATGTACTCCTTTCGTGATAAAACCGGCCCAGGCGGAAAGGTGCTTTCCCGCGATGATTCAGGCGGAAAGACTTTTCCTTATTCTTTCGGCAGGTCCTCCTTGTTCTTATAGGTAATCACCGTATCCACGGCTTCGTAGTCCGATTCAAAAAGGTCATGATAGACTCTGCCATCGGCCCATTTCACGCTCTGCTTAACGGTCACGTTTTTCCCTTCATGACCTTCTTCTGTTTTTTGTTCTTCCTTCTGGGAAGGATCCACGCGGTTTACGGTTTTAAAAGGCACCGTTTCTTCCTTTGTTTTGGAAATATCTACATAGGAAGGCCTGTCTTCCTTATTTCCCAAAATCCAGACAGATATGGAGCCTGGCGCATATTCCGCATAGACATAAACGCCATGTTTCAGATGGTTTCGGAAACAGAAATCAATGACTCCCTCCGCCACCGTGGCATCCCGCCCCAGAGGGACATAGGATACGGGGGAGAAGTGGCAGGTACGCTGCGTCACTTCCAGCCCTGCAAGAAGTACGGCATTGAAAAGGGTGGAACTCACCTGGCATACGCCGCCGCCGGAGCCCGGTTCCAGTTTGCCGTTAATAATGACCGGCGCCTCTTTATACCCATTGGCTGCAGAGCGGGAACCGGTGGTGCGGTTGTAGGAAAAATCAGCACCGGGTTTCAGATAGGTGCCGCTGATTTTTTCTGCTGCCAGGGAAATATTGCTGCTCCTGTTGGCATCTCCTCCGAAAGAGGTGCTGTATCGAGCCAGCACTGTATTGATTTCCTCTGCTTCCTTATCGGACATGTTCGGCTTCACTTCTTCGGTCACCGGGATCTCCATTTCTCCCCCTCTGCCTGTTTCCAGCATGTCCTTTACCCCCTGCATCAGGTCTTCTTCCGAAATCGCCAGATGGGGCCGTCCTTTGGAAAAGGTAATGGAGCCGTCACTATGGAAACGGGGCATGGCGTTCTGCGGCGGTTTGCTGTATGTCTTGATCAGCTGGTCGGCCTTCTTTTTCACCGCTTCCTCATCAAAGGAAGCATCTATATGGGCTGCTTTCCCCGAAAGAAGGGCTGCCCAGCGGTCTTTCCACTGCTGGAAAAGGCTTCCCTGTCTACCGATGGCCAGGGCTTCGTCCAAGCTGTGTTCATCATAGGAGACGTGCAGGTCCTTATAATTCCAGGTCTCCTTCACCGAATCCTTCACCAGATTCAGATTCTCCTTCTCCATGGCTTTATTTTCTTCCTGCAGAAAATCCACCATCTGTGCTTTGGAAAAACCGCCTGCCGCAACGCCGTTAATTCTCACGCCCGGAATCACCGAATCACCTTTCACCCAAAGAAAGGGGGCGGCAGCTCCCGTGAGGAGCGCCACCAGTGAAATCATGCCAGCTATCCGTTTAATTCGTAATTTCAATGACCGGTTACCTTCATTTCATACAATATGTTAGAAGCAGGTCTTTCAGTTCCATTTCAGAAGAACCCTGCCTTGTTTTCATCTGATAATTAAAAATCTGGAGCAGAAACCATTCTGCTTTCTTTTCTCCCACTTTGGCTGCTTCATTCTGCATATTCCGCCACATCCAGGAGCTGCGGATGCCCAGGACCTGCCTGATTTCTCCCTCAGGGCGGCGGTTCCTTTTCATTTCATGGAAAATCTTGATTTTCCTGAATTTGGAGGAAAGGAAACCCAGGTTCTTAATGGTGGTGGAAATATCTGTGAAAACGCGGTCCGTGCTTTCCAGCACCACACTGGCCTTCTTATCCAGAAGGGCGTCGGTAAAGCGGAAAATCCCCTGGTTCATATAATCCGGAAGGGCCGCTTCCAGCAGTTTCCGACTCACTGTGTCCCGATTTCCGCACATCAGCACAATTTTATCACATTCCGTCTGGAGAAGGGGAGCAGAAATCTGCTCCCAGGAGGAAAGAACTGTCTCCAGATACCCCCGGGCTTCATAATCCACCCGTTTCCCTGCATCTGCCAGCATTCGAATCATAGTGCCTGCCGCATCTCTGGGATTCATCAGACTGTATTCCTCGCTTGTGCAGATGGAAAGGAGGGTTTTAATGATTTTCGTCCTTTTATCGGGCTTCCCATCCAACAGGATGATGAGGAGGATATCTGGAGAAAGGTCTTTCACCGTTTCAAGAAAACTTTCCTCCCTATGATCCTCCTTTTCGGACCGCCTTTTCAGAAAGGGCGGATTATGGAGAACCACTGCCGTTTCTGCAGTGAAAAGGGACTGCCCTTCCAGCGCATTCTGATAGGCTTCAAAGGTGCCGCTCCCGTCAAACAAGGTCACCTCCGGCGCCTTTCCATGAAAATAGGAATCAATGATCCTGTTCTTCCGTATATTGGCGGACACAGGATCATCACCGTATAAAAAGAAGCAGTTGCTTTTATTTAATTTCTTCATAACCATGATGTATTTTCCAGCTCCCACTTATGCCGGAAGGATGCGGTCTGCATGCCTTCCCTGTACACATTGGCTGCCTGATAATTTTTGAACTCAAACAAATCCACGTCCTCAAAGGATGAGGAAAGACGGCTTCCGCCATAAACCACGGCCTCCGCCTTGACCCGGTCCATTTCCTCCTCCCTGATGCCCGCTCCATTCTTCCGTCCGGACGCGATCCAGAGGGTGTGGGCAGGAAAGGACGTTTTCTCCATTCCCCTTCTTCCCGAAAGATAGACGCCCCTATCCCCCTCGGACAGAAGCCAGCTGCTCCCATTGGTGACAAAGGACAGGCGCCCCAGGCGGAGACGGGATTTGGAAAGCGCCCGGATTGTTCCCTCAAATCCCTGCAGAAGGCGGGGCGTCTTTTCCTGTGCCCTGCCGCCGGTCACCCAGATTTCTCTCACCGGCACCGGCAGCGTCAGAGGAAGCGGCTCCTTCACGTCTTCCAGATTTAAAATGAGGATATCCGCATCAAAAATCCCTTCATAGCCAAGAATCGACTTCCATTCCCAGTCCGACGTGTGGGAGGGAATGCTGCCGCCCTTATAGTATAAAATTTTATGCTCTCCTGTGACAAGTACCGCTCCCTGATCCGGGCCAAGGTCAGGGCAGTATACCACCCACTCCGACCTGGTGATGTAGAAGAAAAAGGTCAGTCCCAGGAGGGAACCCCACAGGAGAAGCGCTCCATACATCCTTTTGGGAACGGAAAAAATCGCTTTTTTGAAATAGCAGATTCCTACTGTAACATAGTACAGAAGAATCTGTACCATGGTCAGCCCGCCGGTTTGGACTTGAGCCCCCGGCCAGGAAGACAGATGAAGATTCAGATGAAGCCCTGCCCAGAGAAGATAATCGGCCCCGTGGAGTATGCCTCCGGAAAGGGGCAGACACACCGGTGCCGCAGCAGCCGCCACCAGACCTGCTATGATCACCCATTCCAGAAAAGGGGTAACAAAAAGATTGGCTGGAATGAAATAGAGAGGCAAGGTATGAAAATCATATAGCATCACCGGAATGGTGAGCACCTGGGCTGCTGTGGACAGAGCCACCCCTTCCTTCACCCATCGGGGCAGGAAGGAAATCCTTGAAAGCTCTCCCATAAGAGGTCTGTAAAAAAGGAGAATACCTGCCGACGCCCCGACGGACAGCTGGAAACTCACATCATAGAGGTAAAAGGGATCCCACAGCAGCATGCCTGCCACCGCCGCCCCCAGGAGGTTGAGAGAAGTCTTCTCCCGCTCCAGGAATACACCGCCTACGGAAAGAATACCCATCACCGCTGCACGGATGACCGGAGGCACCAGACCGGACAGGAGGGCATAAAAAAGAACCAGCACAATGGATCCGCCCACCACCAGCTTTTTAGGCAGGTGAAGCCATTTTCCAAGGAAATAAAGGAAGCCGAAAAGAAGGGCCACATGGGATCCAGAAACGGAAAGAATATGGATAATGCCGGTGGCGGAAAAGGAAGTCATTATATATTCCGGTATTTCATTATAATTTCCGCCAAAGAGCAGGGTCATAAGGATATGGAGCCTGAGAGGATCCATGTAGGGCTTAAACCAGGACTCCACCTTTCCTTTGATTTCGTCGGCCAGCCGGCCGGCCCTGTACTCACCGCTTTCTCCCAGAAAATGGATTTTTTCCGGTTCCTGCGGATAAATCCTGCCCATGAGCCGGCGGCTCCGGTAACGCCCTTCCAGATCAATTTTACCGGGATTTTTATAAATCCTCACAGCCGTCATCTTTCCGGTGACGGAAATGGAATCTCCCGTGCCATAAAGCTTTTCCGGCCGGGTATCATAAACAAAGGCCGTACCGGAAAGTGATTTTTCCACGCCGTCGCTGTAGGTGATAGATTTCAGTTCCGTGTAGTAGCGGGCATAGGCATCACCATCCCGGTTGACCGATGGCGCCTCCTTCACAATGCCGGTCCAGCACCCTTCGCTCCCTGCTGCCCAGGATGACTGCTGCTCGTAGTACCGGTCAGCCAGAAACATACGACCCATACCGGCTGTGAGGATACACAGGAAAATCACCATCGGAAAAAGTCCCCTTTTCCCGCGGAAAAGGAAAGAAAAAAGAAGAAAGCATCCCGCTGCCAGAAGAAAGACCCAGGGATAGCGCATGAAAAAAGAAGGGAAGGTGTCATAAAGCACCACTCCCAGCGCCAGAGAAAGGGCACTCCAAAGCAGGGGATACTTGGTATTCATAATGTGATTTTATCCGCCAGTTTTTTAAACTTCCCATCGCTGATAGATGGTACGTGCTTCAGATCCTCTTTTGTTCTGAAGCTCCCATGTTCTTCCCTGTAAGCCATGATTTTTTCGGCCGTCACCTTACCGATGCCGGGCAGTGTTTCCAGCTCTTTCGCACCGGCCGTATTAATATTCACCAGTCCCAGGGCACCGGGGTCTTTCATATAGGGATCCAGGGGAATCCATATTTTCATGCTTTCTGTCACCGGTTCCGCCATGTTTACGGCAGTTATGTCAGCATAGGGCAGCACATCTCCTGCTGCCTTCACAGCATCATAGTAATGACTGCCCTCCGGTATTTCATAGACTCCCGGATTCTTCACAGCCCCTACCACATAAACAAGGATTTTTCCTTTTTTCCCCTCTTCTGCCTGACTAACCGGGAGAGAGGGCTTCTCTTTTTCCTGCCTGAGGGACAGGGGATCCAGCACAAAAAAGGACAGTCCTATGAGAATACAGGCAATGCATGCGCAAAGAAGAATGGCTCTCCTTTTGTCTCCCTCGGTTCCCATAGGCCTGTCCCCCTGTTTCAAAAAGATTCAGAAAGTAAGGTAAAGAATCAATGATTGATTATACGAGCAGCGGCCAAGGCCTTTCTGCCTTTATTATTTTTTCTGTTCGTCCTGAGGCTGCTGCTCCTGCTGCTGACGGGCCGCAGCGGAATTGGAATCAATCAGGCTCTGCCGGTTTTTCTTCAGGCTGTCCAGCACGTTTTCCATGTTCGTTTCCACATACTTCAGCACATCCGTGGCATAGGTCACAGAGCTGGTACGCAGTTCGTCGGCCGATTTATTGGCAGAGGAAATCACTTCATTAGCTCTTTCCTGGGCCTGTTTGACCAGTTCGCTTTCTTCCGTAATGCGGGCAATATAGTCCTTTGCCTGCGCTACCGTGTCTTCCGCCTTCTTTTCGGCATCCAGCATAATCCGTTCCTTATCGGCAACAATTCTTCTTGCACTTTCCAGTTCATTGGGCAGGGACTGGTTGATGGCATCAATCAGCCGTTCCACCTCATCCTTATCCACCATTTTCTTATTGGTGAACGGCACCTCGCTGGCATTGTTAATGACATTTTCAAGTTCTTCAAGAAGTTTTCTTGTATCCATAATCGGCAGCCTCATTTCTTAATAGAATTTACTTTCCTTTTTATCATTTCCTGGACAAAGGGCGGCACCATGGAGGTCACATCTCCATTAAAATGAGCCAGCTCCCGGACGCCGGTAGAAGAAAGATAGGAATAACGGCCGTCCGTCATAAAGAATGCTGTTTCCAGGGTGGGATCAATCTTTTTTATCATCAGGGCTCTCTGGAATTCATATTCAAAATCGCTGAATGCCCGGAGTCCCCGGATCAGGAGATGGCAGTTCTTTTTTGCCGCATATTCATTGAGAAGCCCATCAAAAGCATCCACTTCCACATTGGGGATATCCTTAGTGGTTTCCTTCAGCATGGCAATGCGTTCTTCCGTAGTAAACATGTAGTGCTTTGTGGGGTTTAAAAAAGCCGCCACAATCAGCTTGTCTACAAGGCTGGCGCTTCTTCTGATAATGTCAAGATGACCATAGGTGACCGGATCAAAACTTCCGGGGCATATAGCTAATTTCATTCAAACCTTCTCCTCATTATCTGCACTGCAGATAACTTACAACAATGGCCCCCACTTTTTTCTCTTTCCACAACTGGCATTTTCCCTGGAAAAGAGACAAATCAGGCGGTTCGGATACAGAGTGTTCTGCAATAATGATGGCTTCTTCTGCCGGAAGGTCACAATCGAATACCTCCTGCAGAACCTCATTGATATATCCCTTCCTGTAAGGCGGATCCATGAAAATATAGTCAAATTTCTGTCCCCGGAGCGTTTTCAGGGAGGAAGAAACATCTCCCTTCAGTATACGGCTCCGGTCTGCCACATGGCAGCGAAGCGCATTTTCCCTGATGATGGCACCGGTAGCTTTATCCAGGAATACCGCTTCTCCGGCGCCCCGGCTCAAGGCTTCCAGTCCCATGGCTCCGGTACCTGCAAAAATATCAAGTACCTTTGTCTCCAGGATGCCTACATTGGCAAGTACGTTGAAAACGCTTTCCCTCACCCTTCCCAGGGTGGGTCTGGTATTCCGCCCCGCAGGAGACGACAGCAGAGTGCCCTTGGCGCTTCCTCCGATAATTTTCATGTGTTCTACCTCATTTTCATCATGCAGAAAAGAATTCCTTCTTTCCACACTTATGTTCATTATAGCATAAACGGCTATGTAAATCGCCGGTGAGTTCAAATTTTTTATAGCTGAAATAGTTCTTTGTCCGACTCGATGTCGCTGTGTATCATGGCGGCAGGAAATTTTTCGCTAATAGTTTCCTGCCGGCCTGGCACCGCTGTTTTTCACCTCAATAGGTTTCGGACTCCGCCTTTTTGGCCCGGGTCATAAGAATTTCCAGAGCTTCCCTGGCGTTATGATCGCCTTTAATCAGATGGCACACTTCTTCCGTAATAGGCATGTCGATATGCTCCCGCAGGGCGATTTCATGAACCAGCCGGGCCGTACGGATTCCTTCTACCACCATGTTGGTGCTTTTGCTGATTTCATCAGCAGTCATTCCTTTGGCCATCATCATGCCGGCCCGGTGGTTGCGGCTGTGGATGCTGGTGCAGGTGCATACCAGATCCCCCATGCCGGAGAGGCCGAAGAAAGTGGTCATCTGGGCGCCGAAATGGACGCCGAACCTGGTCATTTCCACCAGTCCTCTGGTCATCAGGGCAGCCCGGCAGTTGTCACCAAGACCGATGCCGTCAAGAACACCGCAGGCCAGCGCCATAATATTCTTCAATGCACCGCCATATTCCACGCCCCGTATATCATCGCTGCGATATACCCGGAAAACAGGGCTCATATACAGGTCCTGCACAATCTGCACCGCTTCCGGTACAGCCGAGGCAGCCACCGTGGCGCAGGGAAGCCCGATGCCCACTTCTTCCGCATGATTGGGGCCGGAAAGAGCCACAATCTTATCGGTAATACCAGCCACTTCTTTCGTAATTCCTTCTGAAAGGCGATGGCCTTCATTGTCTGCCAGTCCCTTGGACGCACATACCACCACCGCATCTTTCATGAGCCAGGGCTTCAGCCGGGCTGCCATGTCCTCTACCACATGAGAAGGAGTGCAGATAATGACACAGCCTGCTCCTTCCACTGCTTCCTCCAGGTCGCTTGTAATGCGGATTTTTTCAGGAATGTGAGCCCCCGGCAGGTATTCTCCATTTTCCCGGGTCTTCCGTATTTCTTCTGCTCTAGCAGGGTTCCTGCAGTACATAATCAGATCATTATTCCGTCCGGCCAGTTCGATCATCATGGCAGTACCCCATCCGCCGGCTCCAATCATTGCAATTTTCAAAGGTATTACCTCTTTTCCCTGGTAATAGGCTTCTCTTCGCCTCTTAGAAGCCTTCCAATATTATCTTTATGTTTTCCAATGACAATCACAGCTGCCAGGGCACCGAAAGCCACATATTCCAGTGGTTCTCCTTCAACCAGCATGACAAGGGGCACCACCGGTGCGGCCAGAATAGATCCCAGCGAAACAATATGTTTCCATTTGAAAATAGCAAGCCACACCAGAAAGGCTGCCAGCACGGCAGGAGCGCAGATATAGGTAAAAGCCCCTACGCCGCAGGCCACGCCTTTGCCGCTTTTAAAATGAAGAAATACAGACCAGTCATTGCCGATAATAGCAAATACAGCGCAGAGAAGTACAATCACCGGATCAGGCATTCCCAGATGCACCGCAATGAAGCCCTTCATGAAATCACAGATAAAGACAGCCAGTCCTGCCTTCACCCCTAATTCCCTGTAAGCATTGGTGGCACCGATATTTCCGCTCCCCACTTTCTTCAGGTTCACACCGTAAAATGCACGGCCAATGATATAGCCGCTGGGGATGGCCCCTATGAAATAAGCCAGCACAATCCACAGGATGGATTCCATCAATCGTCTCCACCGTCCTTTTTGCTCCGTACCACAATACGAATGGGCGTCCCTTCGAAGCTGAAGGCCTCCCGAAGTTTGTTTTCAATAAAGCGGACATAGGAAAAATGAATCAGATTGGCATCATTCACGAACATCACAAATGTAGGCGGCCGCACGCCCACCTCTGTCATGTAATAAATCTTCGCTACCCTGCCGGAATGGGCGGGTGGCGGATTGATCATTTTCGCATCTTCCAGAAGGTCATTCAGCACCGAAGTGGATACCCGGAGATTCTGCTGCTCTGCCACATTGTAAATCAGATCCCCAAGACGATGGATTCTCTGTTTGGTCTTAGCCGATCCGAAAAGCATGGGTGCATAGGGTGCAAAAGGAAGACCATTTCTGATTTCCTTTTCAAACTCATTGATCGTATGTTCATCCTTAGCAATGGAATCCCATTTATTGACGAAAAGAATCAGTCCCTTTCCGGCTTCATGGATGTAGCCGATAATTTTCTTGTCCTGTTCCGTCAGCTTGTCTTCCGCATCAATCACGAAAATAGCTACATCGCAGTTATCAATGGCACGAATGGAGCGGATGACGCTGTATTTTTCCAGAGGTTCGTCTATTTTGCTCTTCTTCCTCATGCCTGCTGTATCCACCAGGATAAAGGTCTTTCCCTTATAGGTCCAGAGAGAGTCCACTGCATCTCTGGTGGTTCCCATTTCATCAGCCACCAGGGACCGTTCATAGCCCAGAAGGGAATTAATGAGAGTGGATTTGCCCACGTTTGGACGGCCTACAATGGCCGTGCGGATAATATCTTCCGATTCCTCTTCCTTCAGGTTAGGGAATCCTTCTGTAATCCGGTCCAGCAGGTCACCGAAATTCAGCCGGTTCACTGCAGAAATACCGATGGGATCCCCTAGCCCCAGCGAATAGAATTCGTACACATCCATTTCCTGGTTATCGCTGTCCACCTTATTCACTGCCAGCACCACAGGCTTGCCGGTCTTTCTGAGAAGTCCCGCAATGGTCTCATCATCGCTGGTCATCCCGGTTCTGGCATCCACCACGAACAGAATGACATCAGCCTCCTCCATGGCCAGCTCCGCCTGCTGGCGAATGCCGCTGGAAATCTGGTCCTTCTCATTCCGGAATTCAATGCCGCCGGTATCAATCAGGGTAAATTCCTTATCAAGCCATTTCACATCACAGTAAATCCTGTCTCGGGTTACACCGGGGATATCCTCCACAATCGATACACGCCGCTGGGCCAGTCCATTAATCAGCGTAGATTTGCCTACATTCGGCCTGCCTACAATGGCAACGAGAGGTTTGCTCATAAGTCCCCATCCTTTCTATATGTAAAATCAAATATATTATCATAACTGCCTTGGAGCAACACTTCTCCATTTTTGTTATACTGTATTGAAATTGTATGACGGATGGCGGTTTATGTCAAGGAAAATGGTTTCCTGCCCGCCATGACGCTTCTGTAATTCATTGTGTCAGGAGGCTGCTGGCAAAGGGGGTTCCTGTGAGGCTGGCATTATGGCTGCCAGCCTCACAGGAAAATTGTTTACTGCACTAAAAAAGCCGCCCCGAAGGGCAGCTTCTTTATTATTCTTATTCTTCAGCCGGAGCTTCTTCATGGGAAGGAGCTTCTTCCAGTGCGAAGGAGATTCTTCTGCGGCCTTCATCAATGTTGATGATGCGGACTTTGAGTTCGTCTCCTACCTGGCAGATATCGCCCGGTTTCTTGTTGTGGTCATCGGTCATTTCGTTGATGTGGAGAAGACCGGTAAGGCCGTCATCCAGTTCTACAATAACGCCGAATTCAAGGATCTTAACGACCTTGGCATCCACAATGTCATCTACTTCATGATCATGGATAGCTGTTTCCCAAGGATTGGGGAGGCAGTCCTTGTGGCTGAAGGAGATTCTCTGTTTTTCACGATCGAAGGATTTGATTTTGACATCAATTTCCTGTTCCGGTTTGAGAACATCTTCGACCTTGGCAATCTTTTTCCAGGAAATATCGGAAATATGGAGAAGGCCTTCTACGCCGTTGATACCAACGAATGCGCCGTAAGGCATAATCTTCTTTACAGTGCCTTTGAGAACGTCGCCGTTTTCATAGGCTTTTTCGATAACATCCATTTCTGCATTTCTTTCATCTTCCAGAACGGCTTTGCGGGAAAGAACCAGTCTGTTCTTAGCGCGGTCCACTTCCAGAATCTTAGCCTGGAAAGTCTTGCCTACCAGGTTCTGCAGGGAATGAACGAAGCGGAGATCGCCCTGAGACAGGGGAATGAATCCGCGGAGAGATTTAATCTGAACAAGCAGACCAACCTTAATGGCTTCAATGCCTTCGCATTCAACGGGTTCACCTTTTTCGAATGCTTCTTCGACTACATCCCAGTCAGCGAGACGGTCTACTTTAATCTTAGATACGTAAATTGTGCTATCTTCTTTAACTCCGCTGACGATCTGAACACGGAGAGTGTCACCAATTTTCAGCACATCTTTCAGGGATGCCGGTGCCGGGTAGGAATATTCATGTGCAAGAAGAACAGCTTCTGTCTTATATCCGAAAGAGATATAAGCCTTGTCGTCGGTGAGATCTACAACCTTACCTTCAACGACGCTGCCTTTGTGTACATCCAGGTTCATTTCCTCCTGATCCAGCATTTCCTTCATGTTTTCCATAATACAAACTACCTCCTCTATGATCCAGTCCGGTGTGGATGCACCGGCGGTGATGCCAATCTTGTCCCGACTGTGGAACCAGCTCGGTTTTAGTTCCCCAGCCGTTTCGATATGATACGTCCTGGCTCCCTCTTCCCTGCAGATTTCCGCAAGTCTTGAGGTGTTGGCGCTGTTGCGCCCGCCTATGACAATCATCACATCTACTCTATCCGCCAGCTCACGAGCCGCCTGCTGCCGCTGCATGGTTGCGTCACAAATGGATTTGTTGACGTGAAGGTTTTTCACCTTTTTTCCCAGCGCTTCGACAATCCGGTCGGCCAAGACAGCTGAAAATGTGGTCTGTGTGACTATATAGGCTTCATCCAGTGGCGGGAGTGCATCTACATCTTCCATGGTTTCTACCTGGTAAGAATGTCCCACCGCCCATTCAGCCACACTCTTCATTTCAGGGTGCCTTTTTTCACCGATGAGTATAACCTGCTTTCCGTCTTCCACCAGTCGATGAGCCATCTCCTGGTTCCTTCTGACGAAAGGACAGGTTGCGTCCATTAGGGCCAGATTTTTGCACTTAAGCATATTATAACACGAAGGCCCCACTCCGTGCGAGCGAATTATTACAGTTTCGTCATTGAGACCGTCGAAATTGTCCACTGCCGGTATGCCCCGCTGAGCCAGCTTTTCCACTACCTGGGGATTATGAATGATGGGTCCGAAGGTAACGGCTTTGATGCCGGAATCTGCGGCTTTTTCGGCAATTTTCAGCGCTCTTCTCACGCCGTAGCAGAATCCCATCACCTTTGATTTGTAAATTTCCATAGGTTATGTACCTTTTCTTTCGTCTGCTATAATCAGACTTATTGTATTGCTATAAAAAAAATCAATATCTATGAAATTAGCTTTTAAAAGGAATCCTATCCTTTTTTCCTTCCATAGTCCTCTATCATAGCCTGAATCCTCTGCTTCACCAGTTCATCCAAAGCTGCTGTATTTCTATCATCAGGCCTGGCTTTTCTGACCGGTATGGGTTTCCCTATGACTACGGCCAGAGGACCTTTTTTTACAGGTAGAGGCTCGGCACCGATAATGGCTACCGGAAGGATGGGTGTGCCGGTGAGGATGGCCAGAAACGCCATGCCCGGATGAAAGCGGCCCAGTGCCTTTCCATGGACAAAACCGCCTTCCGGAAATATGCAGAGCACCTGTCCCTTCTTCAATTCCGCAAGGCTTCTCCGAATGGCAGTCATGTCAGCACTGTTTCTTTTCACTGGAAAAGCGCCCAGATATCGAATCAGCCGGCCAAAAAGAGGATTTCTGAAGAGCTCCGATTTAGCCATGAAACTGATTCTTCTCTTCTCCAGCGCCATTCCCACAAGGGGCGGATCGAAATAGCTCTTGTGATTGGCTGCTGCAATCACCGCCCCCTTGTCCGGTATATTTTCCCTGCCTTCCACATGAAGGCCATACAGGCTGAAGAAGAAATAGAGCAGGGCCCTGATGATCTGATATCCCATAGTACCTCTTGCCGCTGGACTTTCGTGTTCAGGAAACTTTCTTCATATAGTCATCCATAAGTTTCTGGATGCGTCCTTTGATTTCATCATTTATCTCTGCCACCAGCTCATCATCGGGCCGCTGCTTCCTGACAGGCACCGGTTTTCCGATAAGCACGGCCAGAGGCCCTTTCCTGTGAGGCAGAAACCGGGAACCCACCACTGCCACCGGGATGATTGGAGTCCCCGTCATCAGTGCCAGAGAAGCCATGCCCGAGTGAAACCGTCCCAAACCATCCTTTTTAATCCGGGTGCCTTCCGGAAATATGCCCAGCGGATTGCCGGCCTTGATTTCCCGAATGGCCTGCCTTATGGCCGTGCGGTCCACAGTCCCCCTTTTCACGGGGAACGTACCGAACTGACGAATGAGCCAGCCGAAAAGGGGGTTCTTAAAGAGTTCTTCCTTAGCCATATAATGGATGATTCTTGTGTTAAAGGCCACACCGATGAGAGGCGGATCCCAGTCGCTTTTGTGATTAGGCGCCACAATGACGGCACCGGTAGAGGGCACGTTTTCCCTGCCTTCCACATGAAGCCTGAAGAGGCCGAAGAAAATAAAATTAAGAAGAGCCCTTACAATTTTATATCCCATAGGACCTCCTAAGCATCAAAGCCAGGAAATTTGCTGCGGCAGATATGAATGATGGCTTCTGCCGTGCCTTCCAAGGTAAGATCGCCATTATCCAGAAGCACCGCATCTTCTGCCTGTTTCAGCGGAGAAATATCCCGATGGCTGTCCAGGTAATCCCGGCGGCTGATTTCCTTTTCCACATCTTCCATGGTCATTTCCGGATGGCCTTCAGTAAGTTCCTTGAACCGGCGCACCGCCCTGGTATGGACAGAGGCGGTGAGGAAAATCTTCACATCTGCCTTTGGTAGAACTGTCGTACCGATATCTCTGCCGTCCAGCACGATGCCCCCTTTTTCCGCCTGTTTCCGCTGGATAGCCACCATGGCTGTCCTCACGCCGCCAATGGCGGATACTTCTGATACATGGCCCGACACTTCCGGCGTGCGGATATAGGGAGTTACGTCCTTTCCATCCACAATGACATGCATCACATCCTTATCGGGCTTGACTTCCATATCCAGTTTTTCCGTCATGGACACGATATTTTCCGGTCTTTCCAGTTTCCTTTCCAGAGCCTCATAGGTTACGGCCCGGTACATGGCACCGGTATCCAGATAGGCATATCCCAGCCTTGCAGCCAGAATTTTGGAAACGCTGCTCTTCCCTGCACCAGCAGGGCCGTCAATAGCAATAGATAATTTTTTCATGATAACTCCTTTACCGCAGACAGAGCGGCCAGATGGCCCGTGGAAAAGGCAGCCTGCAGATTATATCCGCCGGTGAAAGCATGGATATCAAGCACCTCTCCTGCCATATATACATGTTTACAGATTTTGGATTCCATGGTGGATGGATTAATTTCTTTCACCGATACGCCGCCGGCAGTGACAATGGCTTCTGAAAGGGGCCTTGTGCCTGTAATCGTTAAGGGCAGATGCTTCAATACCCCCGCCAGTTTCAGCCGGTCCCCCTTCTTCAAATCGCTTACCGGAAGATCCCGGGGAATGCCGGAAAGTCTGAGTACCACATCAATCATCCTGTGGGGCATAAGGTCTACCAGGGCAGAGGCCATCTGCTTCAAATGATATTTCTCAAAATCCCGGAGCAGCCTTTTGTCCAGGACCTCCAGAGACAGTGCCGGTTTCAGGTCGATGGCTCCCTTTACGCCATGACCCTGGGAAAGCCACAGGGACACTTTGTCTGAAAGGGAGAGCACAATGGGGCCGGAAACGCCGAAATGGGTAAAAAGCATTTCACCGAATTCTTCCGCTTTGCGCCTTCCTCCGCCATCCACGGAAAAAGTCACATTCTTTAAGGAAATCCCCTGCAGCTCCTTCGGCCACGCCTCACTGCATACAAGGGGGATCAGTGCCGGCCGGATGGCAGTCACCTTATGGCCGATTTCCCGGGCCATGGCATAGCCGTCGCCGGTAGAGCCGGTGCGGGGATAGGAAGCGCCGCCGGTGGTTAAAATCACAGCATCCGCCTCATAGGTTCCCTTATCAGTGGAAAGGCCTGTGACCTTTCCTTCTTTCTGCAGGATATGGCGCACCGGTTCCTCCAGATGGAGATCCACCTTTTCCTGATGGAGAAGCTTCATAAATAAATGGCGCACTTCCTGGGCATCATCGCTCTTTGGAAATACGCGTCCTCCCCTTTCCACCTTGGTGGCAAGGCCCCATGAATGAAAGAGGGAAAGCAGGTCTTCGTTATTGAATTTTTCATAGGCACTGTAAAGGAATTTGCCATTCCCCGGGGTTTTGGCAATGAAATCCATAATGGGCGCACTATTGGTCAAATTGCAGCGCCCCTTTCCCGTAATGCCCATCTTCAGTCCCACCTTGGGCATTTTTTCAAACAGGGATACCGACGCCCCCTCATGGGCCGCGGTAACCGCCGCCATGAGGCCTGCCACGCCGCCGCCGATGACAGCCACTTTTCTACCGGTAGAGCTCATATAATTTTCTGACCTCCTCGCTGGTAAGCCTGCGGCTCATGCCTCTGGAAAGGCCCTCCGGTGTCAGGAAGGCATAGCCTGTCCTCACCAGACCGAAAACGGGGTAATGGTAAGCCGCCATCATTTTTCTGATTTCCCGGTTTTTCCCTTCATGAAGCACCATTTTGACCTTTGTTTTATTCTTTTCCTTATCATACCCCAGCACTTCGATTTCACAGGGAGCCGTAATCCCGGTGTCGATGCGTACGCCCCGGGACATTTTATCCGCCAGCTTCGGGGAATACCGGCCCCGTACAGTTACTTCATAGGTTTTTGTCACTTCGTGGCTCGGATGGGTAAGGATATAGTCCAGATCTCCGTCATTGGTCATGATGAGAAGACCTTCAGAATGATAATCCAGCCGTCCCACCGGGAAAATCCGCTCCCGCACCGTACGGAAATAGTCCATCACCGTCCGCCGTCCCTGGGGATCGGAAACAGAGGTAATCACATTATCCGGTTTATAAAAGAGGAAATATTTCTTCTTTTCCGGCTTGACCAGGGTGCCCATGGCTTCAATCCGATCCTTGACCGGATCCGCTTCACTGCCCAGTTCCTTCACTACCTGGCCGTTCACCTTCACCTGCCCTGCCAGAATCAGCTCTTCCGCTTTCCTTCTTGAACAGACGCCGGCATGGCTCAATATTTTCTGCAAACGTTCTTTCAAAATAATTCTCCTTCATCCGGTTTTCCGGACCATCGAGTTTTCAGCTCACTTACATCATTCAGGCCTGTAGCCTGCAGGAAACGGCGGGTGGTGCCATACAGAATGGGCCGTCCCGGCACATCCAGCCTGCCCCTTTCCTCCACCAGATCCTTCTCCATGAGGAGGGAAATCACCCGGCCTGCCGATACGCCTCGTATTTTTTCTATTTCCACCCGGGTCACAGGCTCCCTTAAAGCTATGACCGCCAGCGTTTCCAGTGCCGCCGCCGAAAGGGGCGTCTGTTTTCCCAGAAGAGAAGAAAGCCATGAGTCATATTCTTTCTTTGTGGCCAGCCCGTATCCTGCCCCTGTGTGGTGCAGGGTAATGCCTGAATCTGCCCGGTCATAGCGGGCTTTCAGATATTCCAGCCCCTTTTCCACGCTCACCGTATCTTCTCCCAGGGCCCGGGCCAGCTCCTTCAGCGTTGCCGGTGTGCCCCGGGCAAAGAGAAAGGCTTCTATCAGGGGCGAGAGCGCCGCCGCACCTTTCATAAACTGCCTCCTTTAATCACAAGTCCCTCCGCTGCCTCTTCCACCCTGGCCTTTCCCAGCCGGATCAGCTCAAGAAGGGCCAGAAAAGCCACTGCCAGATGGAGTCTTGTCTTCATTTTCTTCAGATAACCGGTCATCATGACCCATGGTTTCATCGCAAGCGTCCTTTCCCATCCTTCTATTTCCCTGTCCAGGGAAACTTCCTCTGACGGAAGAATCCGTTCCTCTTCTTCCTCCAGAGAATCATAGAGGGAAAGAAATGCCGCCTGCAGCCGTGAAAGGGAAATTTTCCCTTGAAAGACAGAAGTCCTGAATACTTCCGGTTCCCTTCCCCGATAGGGACTCTCCTCTTCCATGAGCGCCTCGATGCGGGCTTTCACTTCCTTCATCCGCTTAAACTCTTCCAGGGACCGGGAAAGTTCCTGCCGGGGATCCTCGGATTCATCCATTTCCTCCCGCCTTTTTTCAGGAAGGAGCATGCGGGATTTGATGAGAATGAGGGTGGACGCCATGGCAAAGAAGCTGCTTCCCAGATCCAGGTTGAACTGCCGTGCCGATTCCAGATACGCCAAGTACTGATCCGTAATCAGATGGATAGGAATATCATGGATATCGATTCTGTTCTTTGTCACCAGATGCAGAAGCAGGTCCAGAGGCCCTTCAAAAAGAGGAATATTCACTTGGTAATTGTCTGCTGCAGCTTCTCCCATATCTTTTCCTTCACATAATATTTGATGAAAGGGCACACTCACCCATCATGCTTTATACATAGTACCACAGATGGGGAGGGAGTCAACCACCCACTTAGAAAAGTGAAGCCCTTCATGGGCACGCCTGGGGCGTGAGGGTACAGAGGGGAAGGTGGACGGGGCTTTGCCCCGTGGGTTATGGCCGCCTGCGGCGGCGGGTTGTGTAGAAGGGGGCGACGGCCCTTTGGGCCGAGGGTTGTGGATTGCCCTGCGGTGCACAGCGAACACATTTTGGAGAAGCGCTAGCGACGCGCAAAATGTAGTGAGTCGTTTCCCCTTTAGGGGGCAATACTTATAAAGTCAGCGTTACGGGATTTACCTTCCCGCCCTCATTGTCATTCTGAGCCGCAGGCGAAGAATCTCGGTACATGCAGCATTTGGGTCATTCGGTATTAAATACCAGTCAGCGGGAAGGAGCCGCTAAGCAGTCACCCCAGAATCTTTCGGTGTTCCTCAGGGTTTCGCCCAGCTCCTTCCTGAGGAAGGAGCCAACGTTACGTGCTTCTCTTCCCGCTCTCACTATCATTCCGAACGAAGTGAAGAATCTCGGTACAAGCCGCGTATGAGACATATGCTATTAAATATCGATCGGCGGGAAGGAGCCGCCTTCGGCGGCAAGTGGTGGGCGCCATTTAATTCGTGTAAGGCGACTCTTATGATAAAACTATAAGCTGCCTTACGCCCCCTGAGCGATGCAAACACAACCCTGGTACCGAGGGGCAAAGCCCCGACGATACCATAAGCCCCTCTGCGCCGAAGGTGCAGGCTCCTACGGGAATATAACCGCCTGCTGTACACTAAAAGGAACCTTCACCGGTTTCTGATGTAATTGACTGATGACCTTCCTGTTCACCTTTATAAAGCCGCATAAAAAAGCCCCTCGAAGGAGAGGCTCTTTTTAGTATTTATCAAAATATGATATTATTTCCCTTTACTCATGCATCCCAGCCAAGATTCATGGATGCCACCCTGCCGTTTCTCATATGGAATACAAGGTTTACGCCGCTATCCGTTTTATAGTAAAGTGCATCGCCGTAATGAATATCCGGTTCCCCATAGGTACCAATCACTTCGCTTCTGGTGGAGCCTACATGAATGCCGCTGGGTGTAGAGAACCCATTGTTTGCCGTAATATGGATCATAGTTACACGGAATGGACGGCCGGAATCTCTGACACAGTTCATGGTTACCGAGTCCCCATAGCCGATTATCTGCGCTTCTGCATGCGGCCCCCAAGCAGCTGCCCAGGTCACCTTGCCTTCTTTCGGTGCACCATAGATGGCAATCACCTCTTCTTTGGTCATTCCCGGCACAATGCCTCCCAGGGCACCTTCATCATTAGGCACACGGGCCATGGCAATGGTTCCGGCGCATAAAGCAGCAGCGGTCAGCAATAAAATTTTCTTCATCTTCATAAGTACCATCCCTGAAATAAACTTCCCCAAACTTGCAAACCCATTTATTCATAACGAATGGCATTATCCCTGATCGTATTGATGATATGTATGAGATCACGCATATCTTCTGTGCTAAAAATAGACATGGCATCATAGGGCTTGTCAAAGGGGGCATTAAAGATCGTCATGGGGCTGTCCATATAGCCATTGACCGATATGTAATTGATTACATTCCGAATAAACGCAATCTGTTTATCATTCAGGGCATTGTCATTGATAAACTGTGAAAACGCCTTTTCCGCCGCCTTTTTATCCATCTTGGCAATGCGGCGGACCGTAAGTCCAAAGGGCTGATTTTGGAAATAATACTGATAATCCTCTTTTGACCCCAATTCACTGGTAAAGATTTTCTCCAGATCCTTGTAATCCTTAGCTGTTAATGGCTCATTATGAACCAATTTCCTGACCGCCGGAACATCATCCACGTGCTGCAGGAAATAATGATTCACCTTTTCCTTATAGTTCTCAAAGGTTTCCGGCTCCAGCGTATCTCCTTCTTTTTCAGAAATGACAGAATCCTTCAGCCCCGTTTCTACGATGGGTTCATATTTGAACTGGATAAACTGGATGAGGCTCCTGAGCTCCGCCCGCACCTTTTCAAAGTCAAGTACATCTGCATCGGTCCAGAAAGAAGCCGACTCCACTTCTTGAATCAAGAGGAGCTTTTTTCTCACTGCGTCAATGCTGATTTTCTTCTCCAGCTGCCTTGCCGTTTCAATCAGCTGTTTCTTGGACTTTCTGAAAGACCCCAGACCTTCCATATGGGCCAGCATGAGGCCATACATGAGATTATCGAAGCGTTTCGCCGACTCATCCTTTTCCATATCAGACACCAAAGGTGCTATTTCCTTATTCAGTTCACCGCAGTCCCCTTCACTGAGAGCGCGGAACGCCGCCTTGTTCTTATATTTTTCCACATATCGGAGGTGTAGCTTCACGGAGAAAAGAGATGGATTCAGCTCGACTACCTGCTTATGGCAAGTTTCCACAAGAGAGCGGCGCCAATCCTGGTACTTCTCGTCCGCATAGGCTGCCTGCTGCAGATCCTTGACCAGACGGATTCTCTTGATGAAAATATTTTCTGAAAGCGTCCTGGTCTCCCCATCGCCTATGAAATTCATATGCTGGCGGAAATACTCAAAGTTGCCGCAGTAATCAAAAATCAGGAAATACTTCTTGCCCCTGTACTCCCCATTTCTCATATCCACGCATTCCAAATCAGGACAGAGTCTTGTTCCCCGACCGATCATCTGCCAGAACTTTGTCTTTGAACGCACCTTTTTGAAGAAAACCAGATTTAAACACTCCGGCACATCTATGCCCGTATCCAGCATATCCACCGAAACAGCAATGACCGGATCCTTTTCCGGATTTTTGAAATCGTCAATCACCGTTTCCACATAGCTGTCTCCACAGACTACCCGCTGTGCAAAGGTACCCTTATATTTAGGATAAAGTGCATTAAACCGCTGGATAATAAATTCTGCATGCTTTTTATTTTCAGCAAAAATAATGGTTTTCCCCAGACGTTCGCCACCCTTTGTCTTAATGCCCCGTTCCATCAGGTCCTGAAGCACATGATCCACCGTATTGGCGTTAAACACAAATTTATCCATTTTCGGCGAAGGAATATAATCGGGCATAGACCCGTCATCCTCAGTGAAATCATCCTCATACCGTTTCTTATCCTCTTCTGAAAGGTCATCATAGGTAATGCCCTCTTCCAGAAACTTCGTTTTCACCTCATAGTTATAATAGGGTACCAGATATTTTTCGCTGATTGCCTGGTTGTAGTCATAGGCATAGGTAGGGATGCCCTGCTGCATATCAAAGAAATCATAGGTATTCCGATCCACATCGGTTTTCGGCGTAGCGGTTAATCCTACAAGTATGGCGTCAAAATAGTCAAAAATAGCCTTATACTTCTTAAAAATGCTCCGATGGCTTTCATCAATGATAATCAGGTCAAAATGGGCAGGCGTAAAAAGCCGGTTCCCATCGTCCCGCTTCGTATCATCAATAGAATTCAGAATCGTCGGATAGGTGGAGAAAACAATCCGTGCATTCTTATCGTCCTTATTGCTGCACAGATTGCAGAGAGACATCCGGGGCAGATACTCCCTGAAAGAATCCTTTGCCTGCTTCACCAGCGCCGTACGGTCTGCCAGGAAAAGTACATTGGTAATATATCCTCCCTTGGACAGCACATCCACCAGACTGGCCGCTGTACGGGTCTTTCCGGTTCCCGTAGCCATGACCAGGAGATTCTTCCGTCCCCCTTCCTCTATATGGGCGCACACAGCCCGGATAGCTTCCTTCTGATACACACGGTTCGTGATTTCATCGGAAATAGGAATGGACGTCAAGGCAGGATGGCTTTCCATCCTCCTATCCATCAGTCTTTCCAGATCCTCCCTGCTGAAAATACCGCTTACCTGCCGCTGCGGACCTGTCTTGTCATCCCAGAAATAGGTTTCAAAGCCATTGGTATTGAAAATCATGGGGCGACGGCCAAACCGTCTTTCCAGACAGTCCGCATACAGCACCGCCTGCTTCCTGCCCACATTGGGATCCCGGCTTGTCTTTTTAGCTTCCACCACCGCCAGCGGGAGGCCATTCCTGCCGAAGAGTACATAATCCACATACCCCTTCTGCCCGGGCACACCGGCCATTCCGTCCACTTCATATTCTTCCACCACATTCTGGGAAGGGCCGTCAAAAATCCACCCTTCCATCTTCATATCCACATCAATATAAATTTTGCGGGTCTTAAATTCAGAAATGGCTTCCGGATTGAAATGACGCTCTTCCTTATTCTTCTCCTTCTCGGCGGTCAGCTTTTCCGACAGCGCCCGCACCTGATCATAGAGCTTCTTGTTTTCCTCTTCCTTTTCCTTGAGAAGGCCAGCCTGTTCCTTAATTCGCTTTTCATCCAGCGAAACCCTGCTCTGGGGGATGAGAGATTCCTTAAAGAAATGCTCCTTATAATTACTGCCATAGCAGTAATCAATCCATTCAATGAATTCAAAAAGCCCACGGAGAGACACCACTGCATCAGCAGCAGTGATATTTCTTGCCGTATGCACCGCCAGATTCCCCAGCTTCACAATCAGCGGCAGCTTCTTCCACGTATCATATTCCATGGCATAGCGGAAATCGGGCTCATGAATCAGGGACTGCAGATTATCCTTAAAAGGAAGTGTCATGGTCCTGTCTGCCGCATAGACCCACTTCACCGCCAGCTCCAGCGCCTTGCGGCAGCCGATGGCACACATGGCCGGAGAAGTGGCATAGACCCTTTCCGCCTCCATGGCCGCCGGAGCAAACGCTTCATATTCCTTTTTCCCGCGTAAGAAATCAAAGTTTCCCATGAGCAATCACCCGCAAAGATAGTAAATTACCATAGAATCATTCGTTACTTATATATTACAACATATGCGAATATCTTCCAATAAATAAAGAAAAATAGCATCGCGATATTTCGATTTGTCGGTTGCATTAACAAATTGTGCAAACTCTTGTTGTTTCACAATTGGTGGAACAATAAAATCCAATGATTTTAGAATTCCCATTGTCAAGTAGCGCGTATTTGTGCCTTTGGATTGCAACTGCAGATATCGCAGCTTCTGCTCTAACTGAAACTTGAATACTGAATAACTATATTGCCTATTTTTAAGCATCAGAATGTATGTACGTTGGTAAGCATTAAATTTACCTTTATAATATTTAACATCATAATCCCCTACCGCATTATTTCCGGCTAAAAGCAACGCTTCACAATCATATGCATATTCATCAATGGTTGATATTTCTTTTGCGCATGTAAAGAAAGGATATCGGCCACCTTTTACAGCAGCATTGGCGTCAAGCTTACCGGTTTGTGTGTCAAATACTTCTTGCCACATCATTTTTTGCATGTTTTGGGAGTTTAATTCGATATCTCCAAACATCTCTAAAAATCGGGACTGTATCAATAAATCGAATAATTTAAGTTGCTCATTTCTTTGATGAATCAGCTTATCTACTGACCATAATTTACCGGAAATCTTCCTTTGAAAAGCTATGCAATAATCTGGAACATTAAACGAAAGAAGGCTACTCCGCGTAATTGCTTTAAAAGTACTTCCCGTACCAAGCCAATTTAATTTGTTTTTACCTGCCTTTATTAAATAGTACAAGTACATCGCATCGCATTTATCTCTATAAGGGCGTAATGCCGCTAATCCTCTGCCAATGCAGCATTTCTGATTAGCCAAATTCACTGCTCCAATAGGTGCCCTAACTGAAACCAATAAATCTCCAGCCTCTGCTTTTTTTATCGGACAATTGCACCAAAGTCTAACAGAAGGATACAATTTACCAAAATCAGCATTACCTTGAAAAAAAGGTAATCCCTGTCCTTTCACATTATAGCTATCGGAAGAAGGCGACTGTCCCATAATTATTTCGCAAATATCACTTAAAAGCATTAAGCTACCTCCACCTGGATAACCGCGCTAAACAATCGGGATTTGAAATTTTCAGGCTATATATTTCTGGTGGGACACCTTCACATTCTTCTGGTTAATCATGGCGTACTGCATGGTGGTATCTATCTGCGTATGCCCCAGCAGCCGCTGCACCTGTTCGATAGGCATGCCCTTATCAATGGCCCTGGTAGCCAGGGTTCGCCTGAATTTATGGGGATGGACCTTGGGAATTCCCAGTTCCCGGCCCAGGCTCCGCAGCCGGATTTCCACGCCGCTGATCTGCAGGCGGTTATAGGGCTTCAGCAGAGACACGAAAAGGGCGGGATTATCATCGGTCCGGGAATCCAGGTAGTTCTTCAAATGGATTTTTGTGCGGGCATCGAAATAGACCGGTCTTTCCTTGCTTCCCTTACCGAATACGATGCATTCCCTGTTATCGAAGTCGATATCCTCCCGATTCAGCCGCACCAGTTCTCCCACACGCATGCCCGACGAAGCGAGAAGGTCAATAATCGCCAGGTCCCGCAGGCAGTGGCATTCATCCCTCATGCGCTCCATGGCTTCATCGGAGTAGGTCTCTTTCACCGTCTTATCCACCTTGATTTTATGAATCCGACGCACCGGATTTTTCAAAATATAGCTCTCCTCTTCCAGCCACGTAAAAAAGCTGGACAATATGCGCCTGATATTATCCAGATTCGATTTGCTGCACTTTGTCCTGTCCGCATAGGCCGATAGATAGGACCGAATATGCTCTGTCTTCATATGAAGCACCGATACCGGAACCATGCTGAAAAGCTTAAGAAGAACCGACTGATAATAATTCAGGGTCTTCACACTGCACCCTTCTACCCGTTTCGCCGCCAAGAATTTAGAAAGGAGACTCTCATTCGTCTCCACCGGCTTAGGCAGCTTGGATCTATCTGTCACGATTTCCACATCATGCATGCAGTAATGCAGTGTATCCTTCAGCTTTTCCATCTGTGCATTGTCCAGGTACGGCAGCATCTGCTGCATAATAGTTTCAATCAATTCTTCTTTCATATTATCCCGCCTTTTTTAGCTTAGAATAACAAAAAATCCACCTCCGACCAACTATCGGGGTGGATTTTTTTATGCATTTCAGCCAAAATAGGTCTGCATAAGGGATTTCTTTAGGATTTCCAATTCGTCCAGGCTCTTTTGTACTGCCAGTTTCGATTTGTCGACTTGTTTATAAAATGACAGAAACTCTTCTTGCCTAACCAATGGAGGTACCATCAATTTTAAAGATTGAATGGATTTAAAGTTAATGCCCGCTTTTACGGCACTTTGATTTTCCTTCTTAAATTGCCTCTTTCCAGCTTCACTTTCCATAAAATATGCAACATATAACGGTTCAAGCGCATACCGGTTCAGTCTGATACAGGATAAATGCTGATTAATATATGAGCCTTTATTTGCTATTTCTTTCGTCACAACACCAGTTCTTCCCAAATCTGCAGTTATACTAATTAACAGGTCACCTTCTTTTACCCTTGTTCGCTTTGCCTCCGCATTATCAGGTGCATTAATCGTCTGCATATTGTCTACAGTTATCTTACAATTTTTAACATTTTTTATAGTTATAAACCAAGCATTACCATCATCAGCATAATATCGAGCCCATCCACGCGCCCCTGACGTTAAATTTTCAATATAATCACCAAGTTTGTGTATTGGATAGCCAAATGGATTTATAATTGGGTCTCCAAACCGCTCTAAAAATCGGGATTTGACAAGCTCATCAAGTAAGCCCAGCTCTTTTTTCCTATTGTTTATAAGAGTACTAACCACAGCAATACGTTTGACGATTTTTAATTGTTCATTGTATGCCAAGATTGGAATTTTAATGTTTTTCATCGCAGCTTGCGTTAATTTTTTCCTAGTCGCACCATTTACCAAACGTTTTGTATCATAATACATTAAAGAATAACATAAGTAATCAACATTTAAGCCTTCCCGGGGTTTAAGTACATGAGCATGATTATTTACCCAGCATTTTCCTGAGACGCGGTAAGCTATCGGTTTATCTTTTGAGCCAAAGTTTCCTCCATCTTCTGCAAGTAAAACAAGATCATCATCAAATATGTAATCATTGACATAATCTTGAATACCATTGGCTCCATAATAGGGATATGGCCCATGAATTCTTTTATTGCTTGTAACTGGGACTCTCTTTGAATCAAGCAAATCGCATACTTCTAATAATGGTTTTCGGCAAGTATCCACCATACTACTCTTACCTCTCTGAACATTTCTGCTATTACAAATGGGTAATTTATTTTCTGAGTAATGCTTCTAATTCATCCAACCCCTGGTCGATTTCTTTTTCCAAGCTCCGCAGCTCTTTCAGAATCTCAGAGGTAGGCGGATACTTCACCGGCACATACTCGATTTCCTTGTATTTGTTGATGGATAAATCATAGTCATTATCCACGATTTCCTGTTTCGGCACAAAGAAACTCTGCTCTGTCCGCTTTCTTTCCGTTTCTTTATCCAAATGATGGAATCTTTCGATAATATCGGGGATATCATTTTCCTTCACCGGATTTCTTTTATCGTCCAGGGAAAAGCCATCTGCTTTCATATCGTAGAACCAGACCTTTTCCGTACCACCGGCGCCGGTTTTTGTAAAAACAAGGATGGCCGTGGAAACACCGGCATAGGGCTTGAACACCCCTGATGGCATGGAAATGACAGCGCGAAGCTGATGATTTTCCACCAGTTCTTTGCGAATGGCTTTATGGGCCTTGCTGCTGCCGAAAAGGACCCCATCCGGCACTATGCAGGCGCAACGTCCCCCTTTCTTCAGCATGCGAAGGAAGAGAGCCAGGAAAAGAAGCTCCGTTTTCTTTGTATTGGTGACCGCCTTCAAATCATCGTTGATGCTTTCCGCATTGATGGACCCTTTAAATGGAGGATTGGCCAGGCAGACCGTGAAGGCATCCTTGATTTCATTCTGCTTGGACAGACTGTCCTTATACTCGATATCCGGGTGGGTGATGGAATGGAGCATAAGGTTCATGGCAGAAATACGAAGCATGGTATGGTCCATATCAAATCCCGTAAACATGGGCCCCTCAAAATGGTCCCACTCCTCCCGCGTCATCTGCTCTCCATAATGGCTTCTCACATATTCGGCGGCGGAAATAAGGAAACCCGCTGTGCCGCAGGCAGGATCTCAAAGGTGTCTGTATTTGATACTATCGAACGATAGCAGGGATTTTGAACACCCCTGTGTTCAAAAGCAAATCGGTAATTGCAAAAGACATAATTATCCTTTCATGCGTAAAAATATAAAAAAAGAAATCCCTCGGTGTATAGCAAAGTGTAAATTGCACACACCAAAGGAATCCTTCTTGTCTTTTAATTACTATAGCAAATTGTCAATAATCATATAAAAATCTTCCCATGTGAGCCAAGAATAAAAAATGTCAAAAATCTGTTACTAGGGAAGCGCTGATTAAATCGTTGTCTGCTTTTATTCTTGAATTTTTATGCAATGCAAGGAATGGGGCGACGCGAATAGCGAGCTATTTAAGGAGCCCCATGACGAAGCAGTGCATAAAAATTCTTATAAAAGCAGACTCTGCGAATTAATCAGTGCTTCCCTAGCGCATCTGCCTGCTGACAAAGTCCCGAATTTCCCTAAAGGAAGCCACGCTGTCATCCAGCTCCGGCATCATCAGAGAGAATTCATGAGGCATACCGGGATAAACAGTCAAGGTTACATCCACATCATTGGATGCCGCCTTACGCATAAGCTCAATACTGTCATCCAGCAGGAGTTCATAGCCACCAGCCTGTATCAACATGGGGGGAAGTCCCGTAAGATTGGCATATAATGGGGAAAGTTGAGGATTTTTAAGGTCTGTACCCTTGGAATAGGTAGAATCTACCACAGCCTTGTAAAGGGGTGAGGCATTACGTCCCAAAACTAAATCACGATTCATATTATATCCACGTGAAGGCAGGTCATTGGCAAAGGTGGTCAAGGGTGAAATCAGTATCAGCATTTTGGGCTGCGGCATATTATGCTCTTTGAGATATACCGCCAGTTCCAAGGCCAGGTTTCCCCCAGCCGAATCACCAATGACGATGATGTTCTCCGGCTCAACACCTTGATTCAGGATATACTCATATGCTTTAAAGGCATCCTCTAAAGCAGCCGGGAAGGGATACTCTGGTGCAAGACGATAATGAACCATGTAAAGCGATTGTGCTTCCGTAAGCACTGCCTGATTTACCCCCATCTGACGGTGTCTGTCATGGAGTCCCTGTACATAGCCGCCGCCATGTAATTTCAGCAGAACCCGGCCCTTCTTGCCAGATGGATTTTGCACCTGCTCCATCTTCAGGCCATCTACTGTAAAAGTACGGTAGATCCAACCATCCGGCACCTCGAATTTCACAGGAGCAGGTTTTGCGTCTCCCGGTTGAGGATGGAAAAACTTGCCCATTTCCTTTGCAACATAAGCCTGTTTGGCTTGGCTTTCCATCTGCAGGCCAGTTTCAGGAAGCATCCAAGCTGCTGCAGACATGGCTGTCTGAGCCCCTGCCAGCATGACCCCAATGACGCCTATGGTGATGCCATAGATAATTTTATTTTTCATACCGCTCCCCCATAATCACTTATTATGGATTCCCTTATCGCTAAGCACGATATCGCCAGGCATATTCTCAACCATGTGAGTCATGCTGAACATAGGCATGACCTCCATCATATACGTTTGGCATGCCTCGGAAGCCTGATATTTTTTGAAAGCTTCTCTGTCACGATAGATTTCCATGGTATGGATGACGTTTGGTGCGTCGTGTTCTGCAGTAACGAACATCCCCAGAACACCGTCATCTTCGTTTACAGCCCTGCGAGCCTCCTGGGTTGTCAGCTTCTGATACTTGGCCAGCTTTTCCGGGATGACTTCATAGCGGTGCATGTAAACCACCTTGCCCACGCCCTTGTCTTTTTGCTCCAAGGCGATGCCATCCGCTTCCAATATCCGCAAATTTTTCAGAACAGGCAGTCTGGCTGCCCGATATGCCTGAAAAGCTTCACTGGTGCTGTGTATGCGATAAGCTTCATAGCTTTCATAGATTTCCAGAAGCCTCATCACATCTGGATTCTGGGCATCGACACCACCATACAGCGCATACGTGCCTGCTTCGCGGGCCGACTGCGGTCCAACCGTTTCCTGGACAATGCGACCCATAGCTGTCATACCTCCCGGCGTAGATTCCACCACTGCCCAATGCACCATGGGCATATTCCCCTCCGGGGTACGGATAGAATGGGCTGAGCAAAAGGAATTTGCCATAAATATACCTCCAAACCAGGTCAGAATCCCTATTTTAAACAATCGTTTAAAGCCATCTTATTTACCCTCGTACGAAGCAAAATCCCTGGCGATTTTTCCCGCCTTAAAGGCATGGACTTCGTAATCTGCCATCCCATGGGCGTAGTAAACATCTTCTTTCAGTACAGCTTCCAAAGCCTCGCGGTTTTCGAGGCCGCTCAGCATGATGCCCGCCATCTCCTGATCCGTATAGGGTCCTACCAGCAGGAAATTTCCTTGTTCAAAATGGCGGGTAAACCACGCAACATGCTGCTGGAAAAATTCCTCTTCCTTGCCCTGTGGAATCTTTTTCGGATTCAAGGTTTCATTGATAAGAAACATAGCTCTTCCCTCCCAGTCAAAGATTCTTGCCCGCTTCATAGGCTTCCTGCATGGCCGCCGAAGCACGGATGGCTCCCGGTGCCAGAGCCGAAGTGCCGATGATGGCTCCGGCATTCCTCATATTGGCATGGGGGTTGAACTCGCTGAAGCAAGCCACATAATTATTGAAATCGGACAGGATATTGGCCATGAGCTTCTTGTCCGGCACTCCTCCCAAGGTAATCAGGTAAAAATCCTTGTCATGGAGTGTTGTCAAAAGGGGATAAGTGCGGTCAAGGAAACGCTTCATCAATCCTGTCCAGGTAAAATAGTACATGGGAGAAGCCAGCACGATAACATCGGCTCCCCGCAGCTTGTCCAAAATCTCTGCCATATCATCCTTTTGTACGCACTTGCCGCCGTTGTTGAAACAAGCCCTGCAGCCAAGGCAATCGCCAAATTTCTTATCACGCAGTTCCACTATTTCTGACTTGTGGCCTGCCTCTTTGGCTCCGCGCACAAATTCTTTCGACAAGATTTTCGTGTTGCCGTTCTTTCTCATGCTGCCATGAATGACTAAAACGTTCATGATTGCTCTCCTCTTCAGTCCATCTTCTTTTCCCACTCGCGGATGGTATTTACCTCAGCCTTATCAGCCAGGGTCTCCAGATGATTCATTTCTTCTGCGGACAAGATTACACTTGCCGCCTTTGCGGCGTCTTCCACATGGCGTACCTTGGTCACGCCAATGATGGGAAGAACTCCTTTGGATACGGCCCAAGCCGTTCCCACTTGTGCTGCGGACAGGCCATGCTTTTTACCGATTTCTCCCATGGCTGCCGTAAGCTCTTCCAGCTGGGCCAGCAAAGGATTATAAATCCTGGCACGGTCAGAGCCTTCCGGGAAAGGGTGCCTGGTATCGTATTTGCCAGATAATGCCCCCTGCTCCAGCACCATGTAAGCAAAGAAAGTAATATCATTCTCCCGGCAGTAGTCCAGGATGCCGGAGCTTTCCGAAGAACGGTTCAGCAGGCTGAAATGATTCTGCACGGCAGAAATCCTGAAGCCCTGTTCCCCCAGGATTTCATTAGCTCGCTTGATCTCGGACAGATTGTGGTTGGATACGCCCACATTCTTCACCTTAAATGTTCCTCTCTATCGAATCTTCAATTCCAAAATCTCTATGCTTATCAGAACTTTTTCGCTTGTGCAGCATTTCCCTTCATTCACAGCAGGCATTCGGGGTTCGTCATATACACTTGCTCCAGCTGTCCTCTCTCGGCCAGAGCCATATCCAAGGCCGTTTTTTTCTTCAGCAACACTGGAGCTGGCACGTAGGGGTAGTCGCTGCCGTACAGGATGTGCTTCTCGTCCGCAATGGCAAGCAGCATATCCATAAGGACCTCTTCCTTGTCCTGCTGCTCATCTCCGGGCAGAACTTATCCAAGAGCTCCAGCAGTACATCGCCGAAGCGTCAAAAACGAACAGAAATCTGCCATAAAACCCCTTGTTACGAGCCGATAAGACAATCCGTCGCCTGTTGCTCATCTGCCCGACAGTGTACGAACGGTGTGAGCAGCAGGGCAGCGGCCGCCAGCAGCAGGCCGCCGCAGACGACGAAGGGCAGTCCGAGGCTGTGTATGAAAAAGCCGCTGATCATGGTTCCCGCCATGCAGCCGAGATTGGCCGCTGTCAGGAACAGGCCGTTGCTGAAATCCGGCGCATCCGATGCCACGCAGGCCAGCAGGTACTGATTGATGTTCGCATTGATGCCGCCGAGGATGCCCCAGGCCACAATCAGTGCCGCGAGAAGAGGCAGCAGCTTCCCACCACCTGCAAAGAGCAGGCAGTAGAGCGCGATGGTACACAGCGGGAAAAGGCGTACGGTCACGCCGGGACACCTGGCAAGGAGATTGCCGCCCAGATAGCTTCCGCAGATGTTCAAGAGACCATAGACGAGGAGCAGCGCTGCGATGAGCTCTCCCGGCAGTGCCGCAACCTTCTGCAAATAATCAGCGAGGTAGTTGTAGACGCCGAAGATGGAGCCATTGAGGCAAATAACCGCCACGATGGCCAGCCAGACCGGCGGACGCTTCAGAACGGAAAGCTGCGCGCCGTAGCGCATTGGCTGCGTCACCGGCAAGTCCGGCACAAAGGCCATTGTCAGCAGAAACATGAGCCCCGTCACGCCTGCAAAGAAGACCATCGCCGCTGAAAAATCAAACGTTGCTGCCAAGACATTGCTGATGGGCACGCCGACGACCATGCCGGCCGCGACGCCCATGTTGATGCGCGCCACAGCCCGCGGCGCATCCTCTGGAGCCACCGAGGCAGCGGCCACGCTGAAGGCGAGTGCACAGTAGACCGGGTGGAAAAAGGCCGGCACGACGCGCAGCACTAAAAGGAGCTGGAAGTCGCTCGCAACGGCGGCCAGTGCATTGCAGATCGTGAACACGCCCAGCACAAGCAGCATCACGTGCTTTCGATTGAAGTGCGAGAACAGCAGCGGCATCGTCGGCCCTGCGATGGCCACGCCAAGCGCGAACAGACTGACGAGCATCCCCGCCTGTACGATATCCACCTGGTACATCGCCGCCGCCATCGGCAGGATGCCGATGATGCCCATCTCCGTATTGAGGATGCTGAACACACCAAATGCCAGGATCAAGAGCAATAGCTGCTGTCGTTTCATATCATCTCATCCTTTCCGTCTCCAGACCGCTCTCTCCATCTCATGGCTGCAAGGTCAGGAATACATCACCTGCCCCCAGAGCAGCGTCCAGATCATTGGCTGCTTCGACGTGACCCAGGCGCGTGTAGCGGTAAGTCGTCTGAAAATCCTGATAGAACACCACAACATACTGGCCGTCAAACAGCATGACATCCCCCTTATGGATCTCGCGGACATCTTCATCCGCCGCTGTCAGGTGCTTCGGCAGTTTGTAGTATTTCTCGTTGCCATTGAGTTCTGTAAACGTCTTGGCCAGAGGCAGCTGCTGCCGCAGCTCGGCAGCAGCCTCTGTATCAGCCCACTTCAGAGCATACGCTTTGCTGCCCGCTAGTAGGGATGCCGCTCCTGTCTCGTGCATCTCTGCCTCCTTCCCGGACAAGGATGGGGCCGCCACTCCGGGGCCGCCGCATCCCAGCACGATAAGTGAAATCAGAGCATAACAGAAAAAGAACAATCTGCCCATCAAACATCCTCCTCCCGGGTACGTCTTTCCAGCAATCATTCACCGAGGTACTTGTTGAAAAACGCGACGAGGCGGTCGAAGGGGATCTTGTCCATCTGGTCGTAGAGATCCGTATGCGTAGCACCCGGAACGACAATCTCCTCCTTCGGACCATCTGCCGCTGCATAGACCGCATCCGAGAAGTACTTAGAATGCGCCTTGTCCCCTGTGATAAGGAGCAGCGGGCGCGGGCTGAGTTCCTTGATGTGCTCCATCAGCGAGAAGTTGAAGAAGCCGTACGGCGTCGTCGAATCCCAGGCCAGCGTGTTGGAGTTGATGGCACGCGGATGGTAAGCGCGGCCGACGTAATAATCGTAGAAGCCCTTCACGACATCCGATGCATCCGCCGGCAGCTTGTCAGGGAACATCGTCTTCGTCGAGATCACCTTGCCATCCTTGTCGACGGCGAGCTCATGCGAGCCGGGAATAGACTTGCCTGTCTTTGCCTCCTCATCGCGCATCTCGGCCAGGTGGTGCTTGATGATTTCGCGCTGCTCCGGCGTGTAGTAATCCCCATTATAGTGGTTGCGGATGCTGTCCGACATGTCGTACATAGCCGATGTCGCGACCGCCTTGATGCGCGTATCATTCGTTGCTGCCGTGATGGCCATGCCCGAGAGACCACAGATGCCAATAGCACCGATCTGCTTCGGGTTGACGAACTTGAGGTTGCTGACGAAATCGACTGCCGCGCTGTAATCTTCCGTGAAGATCTCCGGCGAGCCCATATTGCGGCGCTTGCCGCTGCTCTCCCCCGTGGTCGATGGATCGAAGGCGACGGCAACAAAGCCGTTCTTGGCCATTTCCTGTGCGTAGAGGCCCGAGGACTGCTCCTTGACTGCGCCGAACGGGCCCGTCACGACGACAGCCTTGTACTGCTTCTTGTCATCAAAATCCTTCGGCAGGTAGAGGTGGCCCGCCACATCGAAGCCGTAGCGATTCTGGAACGTGACCTTCTTGACCTCAATCGTCTTGTCCACGGCGAAGACGCGCGTGTCGTTGTCCAGATCCTGGATTGTCGCATTCTTCATCTGTGAATCGTGCACGAGCGTTTTCGTCGGCACAGCTGCATAAGTCGTTTGCATCGCCATTCCTGCAAAAGTGAACGTCCCCATCATTACAGCAGCCATCAGCCAAGCGGCTCTTTTCTTGTTCTTGAATGTCTTCATGGAAAAACCCCTTCCTTAATGTTGCATCGCTGCAGCTCATCGCTGCATGCCCAGTTGTTTTACTTGATGCATTCATTATAAGGGAAGGGGTATATGATTACAAATACTTGGTTCTAATAATCTATGATACGCTTTAGGCATGATTAGAGAACATCTCGTCCAGGGCCGCCACGACGAGACGACCGGCGTGGGAGAAGACCTGGTCTCTGCGCCAGACCACATAATTCGCCGAGTAAATCACGGGGTCCAAGGGACGGAAGACGAGCCCGCGTGACGAACCTACGGCATCCGCCATGCCCTTGAAGCAAAGCGCGCTGCCCATGCCTGCCTCGATGAAGAAGATCGTATTGTAGAGCAGGTTATAGGTACCGGCCACCTCGATTTTCTCCGCTGCGCTGCCGAAATAATGATCCAGCTCGTGATGCTTCATCGCCTGCTCCGATACAATGAGCGGCTCCTGCAAGAGATCGGCGCGCTGTACGGCCTCTTTGACCGCCAGAGGGTTGTCTGCCCGCATCAGGAGCCCCCAGGCATCGTCGTGCGGGATGCGGCGAAACGCATATGTCCGCGGTGCATCCGCCCGGCAGACGAGCCCGAAGTCGAGCAATCCCTTCTGCAGAGAATCGTAGATCAGGTCTTCATTGCCGCTGACCAGATGGAACTGGATGTGAGGATAGGATCGGCGCAGCGGCGCCAGGACTTTCGCGACACAGGCCATCGCCTGCGTCTCGCCGGCACCAATGTAGATGTCCCCCGCCACGAGCTCATCCATCTTGGCAAACTGCTCCTTCGTCTTTTCTGTCAGGCTGAGAATCTCCTGCGCTCTCGCCTTGAATATCAGTCCGGCTTCCGTCAGCTGCGTCTTGCGCTTCCCGCGCACGAGCAGCTGCACGCCCAGTTCGTCCTCGAGATCCGACAGCTGCCGCGAAAGCGTCGGCTGCGTCAGGTGAAGTTCCTCCGCCGCCTTGGTGATGTTCTCATGTCTGGCTGCCGCCATAAAGTACTGCAGTACGCGTATTTCCATTCTCCCACTCCTCCATCATCTTCTATGATTGGTACACCTCCTTTATTATATACGCAAAGCCGCAATATAGAAAAGAAATAAAATAGACGAGGGGCTGAACGGAACGTCTCTTCCGTTCAGCCCCCATAAACCAGCAAGCATCAAAGACTTTCTTTCAGGATGGCAACGACTTCCTCGCGCTTGAGGACTTTATAGCCGCCCTCGAGGAGGAGCGTAGCATCGGCGATGCCATCGATCATATCTTTTATCGCGCCGAGCTCGGAGATCTTCATGGCAAGCCCGAGTTCCTTCATCCAATCTTCCATGGCCTTGAGGCCTTCCTCGGCAATCTCCTCATCTGTCTTGCCTTCCGGGTTGACCTTCCAGACTTCAATGGCGAAGCGCTTGAATTTCGGCAGGCCGTACGGCAGGATGTGGCGGTAGTACGGCAGTGAGACAGCTGCAAGCGCCATGCCGTGCGTCGCATTCGTATAGGCGCCGACGGCCTGGCCGAGCATGTGAACCATCCAGTCCATGCTTTTCCCCTTGGCAATCAGCGTGTTGAGCGCCCAGGTCGCCGTCCACATCAGGTTGCTGCGTGCCTCGTAGTCCTGCGGGTTTTTGTTGGCAATGCGGCTGGCGTGCAGGACGGAGCGCATCAGGCCCTCGCTGATGTAATCGCTCGTATTATCATCCTCACCGGAGAAATACTGCTCGCAGATGTGATTGAAGATATCGTAGATGCCTGCTACCATCTGGCGATGTGGCAGTGTCATCGTGTACCGCGGGTTCAGGATGGCAAAGCGCGGGATGATCTTCTCGTCTGCAAAGACGTGACCTATTTTCTGCTTTGTCTCCTGATTGGTGATGACAGAACCTGCATTCATCTCCGAGCCCGTCCCGGCCATCGTCAGCACGCAGCCGACCGGCAGCGTCTCGCAGGACGGCTCCTCAAAGCGCACGAAATATTTCTCCCACGGGTCTTCCTCGCAGTTGACTGAGACGGACACCGCCTTGGCATAGTCGCAGACCGAACCGCCGCCGACGGCCAGGAGCAGATCCGCCTGATGCTTGCGCGCAATCTCGATGCCCTCATAGAGCTTCGCGAGCGTCGGATTCGGCATGACGCCCGCGATCTCTGCCACATTCTTGCCCTGCGCCTCGAGGATCTTGATGACATCATCGTAGATGCCGTTCTTCTTGATGGAACCGCCGCCGTAGATCAAGACGACGTTCTTGCCGTACTTCGGCAGTTCCGTGTTCAAGTAATCGAGCGACTGATCGCCAAAATAAAGCTTTGCCGGGTTGCAATATGAAAAATTTCCTAACATACGATCTAATCTCCTTCTAAACTATCGTGTCAGTCCTGCGGATACACCTCATCTGTGACGGGCTCGCACCACTCATTGCTTGTCTCCGTGCCCGGGATCTCGAACGCGAGATGAGAGAACCAGCTGTGCCGCTTGGCGCCGTGCCAGTGCTTGACGCCTGCGGGAATCTCGACGATATCGCCAGGCTTGAGGCTCTGTGGGGCCCTGCCCTCCTCCTGATACCAGCCCTCGCCGTCGACGCAGATGAGCACCTGGCCGCCGCCCTGCTTCGCGTGGTGGATATGCCAGAAATTGCGGCAGCCCGGCTCGAACGTGACGTTGCAGATGACAAGCGGCTCGCCCGGCTTCGACAGAACCTTCAAGTACGACTGGCCCGTGAAGTACTTGGCATAGGCATCGTTTGGCTCGCCGAGGCCGAAGAAGCCGCCGCGGCCCTCTGCATCCGCTGCATCGGCGTAGACTTCCTTGGCCACAGGGAAGGCTGCCCAGGCGTTCGGCCAGCCAGCGTAGAAGGCCAGATGCGTGAGCAGTGCGGCCATCTCCTCTTTCGTGACGCCGTGCTGGCGCGCCGTCTGCAAATGGTAGCGCAAGGCATCGCCAGCAGTTCCCTTGCCGACGAGTGCCGAAACCGTCGCGATGCTGCGAAGCTTCGGCGAAAGCTCATCTTCCTTGGCCCACACCTCACCGAAGAGCACATCATCGTTGAGCGCCGCGAACTGCGGTGCAAAATCGCCCAATGCCTTGCGTCCTGCTGTCTGTTTTTCCATGATAAATCCTCCTGTCCCACGACTTCATCTTTTTCTTTTATCATAACAGGTCATGCATGCCATGTGAAATGCTTATCAAAAATCATCCAGCATTCCTAAAACGTATTACTCATAAGCCAAAGAGAAAACCCTGCCTGTTCCAGTTGAACCAAAACAGACAGGGCTTTCCTGCGGAGATTCAGAAAGGATTCTGTTCTTCTTCGCCGACTTCATTGCGAAGCAGGTGATCGAAGCTGTAGCGGACTGGAGCGGCTAAGGCGACGCTGAGGTAGAAGACACCTTCCTCAAAGGGACGCGAGACCTGCAGGAGCGGCGCGCCGGGGGCGAGCTCGATGGAGGCTGCCATCATGAGATTGCCGACGAGAAAGAGGGCCATCGGGCGCTAGAACAGGCCGAGCAGGATGAAGATCCCACCGAACGTCTCCGCCAGGCCGGAAAGCAGGCCGAAGAACGTCGGGAAGAGATGGATGCCGAGTTAGGATTTACCTTTCTGTGCCATAGGGCTTGATTGGCATTCTGGTGATTAGCCGCTGCGCGGCTTCCCCTTATCCGGCTGCGCTCTTAGACACACCTTCGGTGTGAGGATTGACGGGCCTCCGGCCCGAGGGTTGTGGCCGCCTGCCGGCGGCGGGTTGTGTAGAAGGGTTGTGAAGGGAAAGGTTCTTAAGATGGATGGGCCTTCGGCCGGAGGGTTCTTAAGTTTGACGGCCTTTCAGGCCGAGGGTTGCGGATTGCCGCTCTGCGGCAATGCTTATAAAGTCAGCGTTACGGGATGACCTTGCTGTATCGTATGGCATGAAAAGCATTCCGGCGCTTCCCTCTAGGTGACAGAGGAACTGGATTCATTCGGCGATTTCCCCGCCCCACGGGGAAGAATCCCAACTGCACTCATGGAGGGGTGACGCAGGGAAAGGTAAGATTTCCTTTTCCCCATGAAAAAAAGCCATCAAAAAACAGCCCGAGGGCTGTTTTTTTGATGGCTTTTTATTGGATGGAAGCTCTTACTTTTTCCAAAGCGTCCCGGTCCGTCATGTTCCAAGTCAGGGGCGTCAGGGTAGGATAGCCGCGGTGAATCCAGAAAACGTCGGTGTCCGGTGCTGCATCGGGCAGCATTTTCCCGGAAAGCCAGAATCCCAAATGACCGGAGGGATCCTTCATTTCGCGGATGGCATTTTCATAGCGCTGTACCCCCAGCTTCACCACCTTCAGATTGTCCAGGCACAGTTCCTTTCCCTCTTTAGGGATATTAAGGCTTAAGGTGCCTCTGTATTTTTCCTGGACGAAATATTTCCTCACGATGTCAAAGGCAAAGGTGGAGGCTTTGTCCAAGAAGTCTTTGTCCTTTATGGTTTCTGCAGAAAGGGCGATGGAGGGAATGCCGAAGACCGCCCCTTCCAGGGCGCCGGCTACGGTACCGCTGTAAAGGCAGTCGGTGCCGCTGTTGTAGCCGTTGTTGATGCCGGATACCACCAGATCCGGCATGTCATTCCGGAGCCAGTGTTCCAGGGCCAGCTTGCAGCAATCTGCCGTGGTGCCGTTGCAGGAAAGGACGGAAATATTTTCTCCATAGCTTTCCTTGTGCCACATACGCAGATAGGTCTGGAGGGACAGGGAGGAGGAACAGGAGCTTCTTCCCCGATTGGGAGCAATGACGGTGACCCGGCCCAGGCGGGAGAGTTTTTTTGCCATTTCAATCAGTCCGGGAGACTCGAAGCCGTCATCATTGGTCATAAAAATATGCATGGTTCACCTGATTTCTAACACATAGATTCTGATTCCTTTATTGTACCATATAAATAGACAAGGTTCTATATAGATTCTGTAAAGTCCCAAGGCCTTACTTCCTGGCTGCAGCGCCGATTCTTCCTTCCTCTTTTTTCAAGAAATGAAGGAACGAGTGATTTTCGAAGAAAAGGAAAATCATGGGCATTACAAGGAGCGTGAAAATGGTGGAGGTTAGAAGACCGCCGATAATCACCCAGGCCATGGAGCTTCTTGTTTCGGAGCCTGCCGTCACTGCCAGGGCCGTAGGCAGCATGCCTACGATCATGGTAAAGGTGGTCATAAGGATAGGACGAAGCCTGGTCCTGCCAGCTTCCAGCACCGCGTCCTTCGGATTCATGCCTCTGGTATGCATGAGGGTCAGGGTGTAGTCCAGAAGGAGGGTGCCGTTCTTGGCCACCACGCCATCCATGACGATGATGCCGATCATGGAGTAAATATTCAGAGAATCATTCATGAGGAAGAGGAAGAAGAGAGAGCCGATCAGTCCGAAGGGCAGGGAAAACATGCGGATGAAGGAAGTTTTGGCCGATTCGTAGAGCACGGACAGGACCATGTACACCAGCACCATGCCCATGAGGAGGGCCGCCAGGAGTTCTGTGAAACTTTCATTCATGCTGTCCGCCTGTCCGGAGAATCGGAAGCTCACGGTCTCCGGCAGTCCGGCGCCCTCAAGGTCATGGGTCACTTCTTCAATGACCTGGCTCAGCGGACGGCTGCCGGGATTTCCGCCGATGATGATGGACCGCTGCTTGTCGGTGCGGTTAATGGTAATGGGCCCTTCTTCATCTTTGATCTGCGCCACATCGGAAATATGGACCAGGCCTTTGGATGTTTCAATGGGAATGACTGCGAGATCCGATTTCTTATAGGATTCACCGCCCCTGAAATATACATTGATATCCGTATCATTGCCGCTGTTTTTCACGTCGTTTGGAAGGACTCCGCCGCCGCTGCCGCTGATGGCAGATGACAGGGTGTCATAAAGGCTTCCCACGGTGACGCCGTAGTATTTCAGCTTTTCCCTGTCCGGAACGATGGAGAGCTCCGGCAGTCCTTCCTGGTAGGTGGAGCTCACATCGGTAATGCCATAGTCCCCCTGCTTCAGCATGTCCTGGACCTTTTCAGAAGCAAGAATCAGATCCTGCATGTTGTTGCCCCGGAGTTCCAGGCGGAAAGCGCCGCCGCCCTGGCCCAGCCCGCCGCCGGAGGTGCCGGACACAGAGGCCTGGTCTTCCTTGATTCTCACATCGCCGTCATGGATGTTCTGGGAAATCCAGTTTCTCATTTCATCGGTAATGTCCCAGATGGAACGGTTCCGGTCCTGCCTGTCCATGAGAGACACCCGGATACGGCCGGAATTGACGCCGCTGCCGCCGCCCACCATGGCCATGTAGTACTTGGCTTCCGGCACCTGGGACAGATAGTCCTCCAGCTGGGTGGTCACCGCATCGGTGCGCTCAATGCTGGCATCGGTGGGGAGCTTGATCTGCACATTGAAACCGCTTTCATCAGTGCGGGGCATGTACTCCCTGCCAATGATGCCCAAAGGCACCATGGCCGTAAAGAGGGCCAGCGCCAGGGCTGTGCCGGCGAAGAGTTTCTTTTTATGATGAAAGCTCCAGTGGAGCGCCTCTTCGTAGAAATCCTGCATCCCTTCTTCTATCCGGTCCATCGCCCGCCAGAGCTTCGTGTCCGGTACCTGGAGACCGTCTTTGAAAAATCGGGAAGCCAGCATAGGTGTAAGGGTAAAAGAAATGAAAAGGGAAAAGAGCGATGCAAAAACGATGGTCAGTCCAAACTGGCGGAAGAACTGGCCGGTCATGCTGGTCATGAAGGCGATGGGCAGGTACACCACCACATCGCAGATAGTAATGGCAATCGCCGCCATACCGATTTCCATACGGCCCTTCACCGCCGCCTCTTTTGGACTTTCCCCTCTGGCCAGATGGCGGTGGATATTTTCCAGCACCACAATGGAATCGTCTACCAGGATGCCGATACAGAGGGTCATACCCATGAGAGACATCATGTTGAAGGTAAAGCCAGCCAGGTACATGGCAAAAAAGGAAGCAATCAGGGAGGTAGGAATGGCAATCATGACGGCCGCTGCGGAACGCCAGCCCCGAAGGAAGAGAAAGAGTACCAGGCCTGTGGTGAAAAGGCCTTCCACCAGGGTGCCCAGGGTATTATGGAGGGCTGTCCGCACGTAAGCAGCAGAATCGTTGACGACAATGAACTGATAGTCGGGATACTCTTTTCTCAGCTGCTCCAGCACTGTCATGACAGCGTCGGACGTGGAAACCAGGTTGGCATTGCTGTTCTTGTAAATGGATATGCCCACGGCGTCCTGGCCGTTGATCCGGGCATAGCGGGACACTTTTTTATCTTCCCGCACCACGTCTCCCAGGGCGGTAATGGGTATGGCGCCGCCGCCCTGGGCGGTGACATAGATTTTCTTGATATCCTCCACTGAATGGTACTGCGCATTCAGCCGGATCTGGGTCTGCCGGCGGTCCGTGTAGGAGGAGCCTGCAGGAGCCAGCTTGTTTTCTCGTTTCAGCGCTGAAATGATGTCATTCATGGAAATCCCGTAGTAGGACAGTTTGTCCCTGTCTATCTTGACCGCAATTTCGGGGTCTCTGCCGCCGGAAAGTTCCACATCCGACACACCGTCGGCCTTGGTGAAATCGTTGGTCAGCGTATTGTCTGCCAGCGAATACATTTCATCCAGGGGATGGGGCGAAACCAGGGCCAGGTCCAGGATAGGCGCTGCGTCCATATCCCTCTTTTCCACCACCGGGTCATCGGCGTCATCAGGAAGGCTTTTCCTGATGGCATTCACCTTCTGGGAAGCGTCCACCGCCGCTGCATCCACATCGGCATCAAAATTAAGCTCCAGGGTAACCTGGGACTTCCCGGTTCTGGACTTGGAAGTAATATGCTTGACATCGGACACCGAGGAAAGGGCATCCTCCACGGGCTTGGTCACCTGCTGCTCCACCGATTCCGCATCGGCGCCGTCATAGGTGACGCTGACTACCACATAGGGCGTATTGATTTTCGGATATAGTTCCACACCGATGCGGTAGTAGCTGTAAAGACCCAGGGTCACGAAGAAGAGGACGATCATGATGATGCCCACAGGATGGGTGACGGCGTAGCGGGTCATATTCAACCGATTCATACCGTTTCCTCCACATCCACCGTCATACCATCTTTCAGTTTAGAAATATTGGTGACTGCCGCCTGGTCTCCTTCAGAAATTCCTGTAAGGATTTCAATGGAGTCATCATTATAAAGGCCGGTGGTAACTTCCACCTTTTTCACCTTATGGCTGCTGTCAATCAGGAAGGCCCACTTCTTTCCATTATTTTCAAGCACCCCTTCCTTGGGCAGGTACAGGGCATTCTTCCTTTCCAGAGCCATCACAGTGCTTCGGCCAAACATGCCGCCCCGAAGATTCCTTCCATCCCCGTCAAGAAGGATGCGGACCTTGTAGGAATGGGTAGAGGCATCCAGGTCCGGGCTGATATAAATGATTCTTCCCTTTACCGTCTCTCCCAGGGAATCGATGGAAACATCCATGTCCATGCCTTCCCGAAGAACCCCGATATCCTGTTCCGCTACAGCGCAGTCAAGGTACAGGGCGCTGTTATCCACAATGGTTAAAAGCTTCTGGCCTGCCGACGCCCATTCTCCTGCTTCCGCATCCCGATAGCCGATAGTACCGGACACAGGGGCATACATGGTCATATCCCCCTTCTGACTTTCCAGGGAATCTACGGTATAAGCCGCCTTTTCTGCTGCCGCTTCTTTGCTTGCAATCACTGCCGGCACGCCCTCCACATCCTGGCCGGTCAGACTTTGCAGGGCCGCTCTGGCTTCCATCATGGCCTGGTACTTGTCATCCCGCTCCTGTCTGGAAACGGCGCCTTCCTAGAACAGGGTGTCATAGCGGTTAAAGGTGGAAAGGGCATGGTCATAATCACTCTGGGCTTTCAGGGTGCCTGCGTCATAGGAAGCCCTGCTTTCCACTGCATCTGCCGACGCCTCATGGCTGCCGGCCCGGTTCTGGGCAATGGAAAAGCTGATGTCCTTCGTGTCCTGGGAAACAAGGATATCCCCTTTTGTCACCTTGTCCCCCAGATCCACATATACTTTCTCCAGCCGTCCTGCATACTTGGGAGAAATATCCACCGATTCCCGGGGCACTGTATCTCCCGACAGTACCACCCGTTTCATCATGTCCTTTCTCTCCATTTTTTCCACCTTCACCAGCGGATGGGCCGATGTTTTCCCCACGCTGACCCGGCTGCGGTGGGTGTAAGCGTAAATGCCGCAAAGCAGGAAAACAAGGATAACAGTCCATATGATGATTTTTGCTTTTTTAGAATGAAGCCATGAAAGCTGCATAAAATCCTCCCCATGATGATTCATAACCGCCATGAATCGTCTGCTTCCTTCATTATACAGGGCCCATGATATGATTCATAGATTGCTGCAAAGAATTTATCATTCCTTATCATTTCTCTGCCCGCAGCCTCGGGTGCAGCAGAAAAAAAAGCGGTGAAGAAATGAGGAACATTTCTTCACCGTTTTTTTACTGATCGATTTCTTTCTTCCTGGTAAGCTTGGCCTGCTCAAAATGCATGCTTCTTGTATGGATGGTATGGACCCAGCCCTTCTTGTGGCGGTCCTTCCAGCCCAGGATGGTGACAGGAATCCAGGAATACATGAAAACAGGATAAATGAGCCAGTAGAGATAAATTTTCAGAGGCACTTCGATCTGCAGCAGCACGATGAGGGGCACCACGGACTGGATGAAGCCAAGCACCGCCCAGAACTGGCGGGGCACCAGCACATCGTTGTACAGAATCACCGTGAAGCAGGGATAGAACATATTGATATATGTCATGATGAGGTAGAAGGTGGAGAGCAGAAGGAAATAGTTCTGCAAAAGCTGCATGATGCCGTCAAGGATGACAATGCTGTGCCTTTTGATGCCTTCCCTGAAAAGGATGGGAATGTACCGTTCAGAGCAGTCGAACTGGCCCTGAGCCCACCGCTTTCTCTGGCGGCAGGAGGCCATGAAGCCCAGCGGTTTCTCATCATAAATAATAGCATCATGAACCCAGCAGGTGCGGATGCCATGGGACAGGCATTTCATGGAAAATTCCATATCCTCAGTGAGGCAGTCGCAGCCCCAGCCGTATTTCTTCACAATATCTGCCGCAATGCACATGCCTGTGCCGCCGAGGCAGGAAGACAGGCCCAGATTATACTTGCCCAGATGCCACAGATGGTTGATGGTCCAGAAAGCAATGGCAAAGGTGCCGGATACCCAGGTATCCGTGGGGTTCTTGGCGGACAAATAGCCCTGCAGCACCTTCTGGCCCTTCAGAAGGCGGTTGTTCATGACCGCCAGGAAATCCAGATGGACCAGGTTATCGGAGTCGAAAACGCAGAAAGCATCATAGCCTTTGTTCAGGGCGAAAATCTTCGGGAATACCCAGTCCATGGCATACCCCTTGCCCACCAACTCCCTGTTGGTCCGTTCAAAGACATGGGCCCCGTGGGCGCGGGCAATATCGGCGGTATGGTCGGTGCAGTTATCTGCAATCACATACACATCGTAGAGCTCTTTGGGGTATTTCAGCATTTTCAGGTTTTCCAGAAGGTCTGCCAGCACCATTTCTTCATTATGGGCCGGTATCACCACGGCAAATTTGCTCTTTGGAGGTGCCAGATTTTTTTCTTTTCGATGCCACATGCCGCATACAGCAATGACCGTATAGTAAATGGTAAAAAACGCCACAATCAGCTGTACAGGGATCATGATTATATCGAGTATGTAAGTCATTATTCTTTCCCTTCGCCGTTTTCTCCGGCAGTTTTCCTGGTTCTCTTTGCTTTCCGTTTTGCCTTTCTGCGGTTCAGGAAGGTATTCATCATGCCGAACATGATATAGCCGGCGCAGAGAGCTGCTGCCCATACAGGCCAGTAGAAAATGGTGCAGATAATGAAGAAGGCAAAGCAGATCAGAAGAGCCGGCAGATGAAGCTGATCGGCGCTGGCTCCTTTGTTGTCGGGATAGTGGATTTCACTGACCATGAGGAAGGCCAGAAGAAGTACGCACAGCACGGCCAGCCAGTTCCAGATCTTAATGCCCGAAAGTACATAAGCTGCCACAATGACACCGGTGGTCGGGCAAGGCAGTCCTTCAAAATAGCCGTGCACACTGGTGACCTTCACATTGAACCGGGCCAGACGGAAGGCGCAGAAGGTACCCAGAAGGGCACAAGGAATGAATCCCACCGGTCCCAGTTCATGCAGCTGGTAGGCATACATGAGAGCGCCGGCGGCGATGCCGAAGGAAATATCATCGGACAGGGAATCCAGTTCCACGCCCATGGGACCTGCCGTATGGAGGGCCCGGGCCACTCTTCCGTCAAGAGCATCCGCCACCATGGCGATAAGAATGAATAGAGCTGCCGTTTTGAAATTGCCCTCAATGGACATCATAATCGACAGACCGCCAAATAACGCATTTGTTGCTGTGACGGCATTTGCAATCCAAGATTTATTCACTTACTTCAGCCTCCCTACGACAGTCAGACCGCCTTTGACCTTATCGCCTTTTTTTACACAGATTTCGCAGTCACCGGGAATGTAGAGCTCCGTGCAGGAGCCGAACTTAATCATTCCGTACAGTTCTCCCTTGGTGAGCTTGTCTCCCAGGTTCTTCCAGGAAACCACCCGCCTTGCCAGGATGCCGGCAATGAGGATGACCAGGATAGACCGCTTCTTTCCTGTGATACCGATGGCACCCCGTTCATTTTCAAAACCTACCCCTTCCTTATAAGCAGGAAGGAACCGGCCCTGGGTATAGGACTGGTACTTGATTTCACCTGCCATGGGGCTGCGGTTGCAGTGGACATCAAAAATGGAGAGGAAAATGGTAATCCTGTGACATTTTTCCCCAAGAAACGTATCTTCCTCCACATCATGGGACACATCCACCACCGTGCCGTCTGCCGGGGATACCAGGGTATCATCACCGGGGACGATTTTCCCGTTCCGCGGCGGGCACCGGAAAAAATAAGTAAAATACAGACAAAGTACGAACGGTATCACTGCTGCGTAATACCATTTCAGATAACAGAATAGAACTCCGAGAAGGAAAGTCACCGCCATGAAGGGATAGCCTTCCTGTAATATGATAGGTTTTTTCAGCATCACTGACTCCTGCGTTCTTTTTTCCATTTCTCTACAGCCCGCATAAACTTCGGCAGAGCCATCATGCGGCCGATGCGGCTGGGCTGCAGGTACAGGCGGTACGCCCATTCCAGACGGTTTCTCTGCATCCAGAGAGGCGCCCTCTTCAGGTTGCCGCTCATGACGTCAAATACACCGCCGATTCCCATAGAAAGAACGCCCAATTCCTCCTTGTGGGCATAGAGCCACTTTTCCTGCTTTGGCACGCCAAGGCCGGCAAAAAGCAGCTTTGCCCCGCTTTTTTTAATATCTTCGATAATTTTCTTTTCTTCTTCTTCATTGAAATAGCCGTCATGGCAGCCTACCAGGGAAAAACTTCCGTGGTCTTCCATGAATTTTCTGGCTGCTTTGGCAGCTACCCCCGGATTTCCACCCAGGAAATAGACCGGCCAGTTCATGGCGGAGGCCTTTTTCAAAAGCTCTGTGGTCAGATCCGCCCCGGTCACCCGTTCCGGGAAGGGGGTGCCCAGCTTTTCTCCGGCCCAGAGTACGCCGGCGCCGTCAGGAACCACAAGATCTGCGCCGTTCAGTATGCGGGCCAGCTCATGGTCCTTTTGCGCAATCATAATCATTTCTGCATTGGCCGTGGCAATCATGGAAGGCTTCCCTTCCATGATTCTCTTTTCCGCAAAGGCCAGTGCTTCTTGCATGGTCACCGCATGGATGCGGATATCCATGACTACATGGGATGTCAACGTTATATCCTTCATTTCGTACTGTAATTCGGTGCTTCCTTCGTAATGCTTACATCATGAGGATGGCTTTCACGGAGGCCGGCGCCGGTGATTTCAATAAACTGGGTTTCCTCGTTCATGGTTTTGATATCCGGCGTGCCGCAGTAGCCCATGGACGCACGGAGACCGCCGATGAGCTGGAAAAGCACATCGGACACATGGCCCTTGTAGGGAATCTGTCCTTCAATGCCTTCCGGCACCAGCTTCTTCGCATTCTGCTGGAAATAGCGGTCCTTGCTTCCGGCCTGCATGGCTCCCAGGGAACCCATGCCGCGGTAAGCTTTGTATTTCTTACCCTGATAAATGATAGTTTCTCCCGGGCTTTCGTCAGTGCCGGCCAGGAGGTTCCCCAGCATGACAGAGGAAGCGCCGGCGCCAAGAGCTTTGGCAATATCGCCGGAATACTGGATGCCGCCGTCAGCAATAATGGGCACCCCTGTGCCTTCTGCCGCCCTTGCGCAGTCATAAACAGCGGTAATCTGGGGCACACCGATACCGGCAACCACACGGGTAGTGCAGATGGAGCCAGGGCCAATGCCTACCTTCACCGCATCTACGCCGGCTTCGATCAACGCTTTGGTGGCTTCATAGGTTGCCACATTGCCTGCAATCAGTTCCAGATGAGGGAAATCTCTGCGGAGGCGGCGGATAGTTTCAAGCACCCCTTCGCTGTGGCCATGGGCCGTATCAATCACAAGCACATCTGCTTTGGCAGCAAGGAGTGCTTCCACCCTCTCTTCCACATCCGGTGTCACACCGATGGCTGCAGCTGCCAGAAGGCGTCCGTCCTCATCCTTTACAGCATTGGGATATTTCTTCATCTTTTCGATATCCCTGATGGTGATGAGGCCCTTCAGGTATCCCTCTTTATCCACCAGCGGCAGTTTTTCGATGCGGTGGGCCTTCAGGATTTCCTTGGCTTCATCAATGGTGGTATTTTCCGGAGCTGTCACCAGACCATCATGAGTCATGATGTCACTGATTGGACGGGAAAGGTCCGTCTCAAAACGCATATCCCTGTTAGTAATGATGCCTACCAGCTTTCCCTCTTCCGTAATGGGAACGCCGGAAATATGGTATTTATTCATCAGCTCGTCCGCATCAGCCAGGGTATTGTCCGGAGCCAGGTAAATAGGATCCACAATGACGCCGTGTTCGGAACGCTTGACCAGCTTCACTTCCCGGGCCTGTTCGTCAATGCTCATATTCTTATGGATAACGCCGATACCGCCTTCACGAGCCATGGCAATGGCCATTTCCGCTTCCGTTACCGTATCCATGCCGGCACTCATAATGGGGATGTTCAGCCGAATATGTCTTGTGAGCTTCGTGCTTACGTCCACATCCCGGGGAAGTACCGTGGAATGGGCTGGAATCAGAAGTACATCATCAAAAGTAAGCCCTCTCTTGCCAAACTTGTCTGCTCTCATCATAGCCTCCGTTTCTTGAAATCAGATTTCCTCTTTCACTTCAGGTATATGATTTTGAATCCATTAATTTAATCATTATAACATAAATAAAAGGTACAGGAAAACAGGAATTGCAAAGGGGAAAGGTTTGCGGCCCTTTACTTTCCATCCTCTTCATACAGTTTCTTGAAGAAGGCGCCGCCAAAGCGGTGGGAAAGCTCATCTCTGAAATCAGCGCCGCCATCCACCGCCCGCTTTGCCTCCTTCCTCGCCTTTTCCAGAAGAGGCAGGTCCTTCACAATATCCGCCGCCTTCAGGTCCGGCATGCCATGCTGGTGGTAACCGAAAAATTCGCCGGAACCCCGAAGGAGGAGATCCTTTTCGGAAAGGAGGAAGCCGTCCTGGATTTCACACATCAGTTTCATGCGGAGCCGGGTGATTTCATTCTGGTTGTCGGAATAGAGGATGCAGTAGGACTGGGCGCTGCCCCTTCCTACCCGGCCCCGAAGCTGATGGAGCTGGGAAAGGCCGAAACGGTCCGCTCCATAGACGAACATGATGGTGGCATTGGGCACATTCACCCCCACTTCGATGACCGACGTGGCCACCAGAAGATTGATTTTCCCGTCATGGAAATCAGTCATGACCTGGTCCTTTTCCGCATTCTTCATGCGGCCGTGCACCAGGCCCACCTGAAACATGGGAAACACCTTTTCCTTCAGCTGTTCATACACCGCCACCGCAGAGGCCAGATCCTGCTTCTCGCTCTTTTCTACCAGCGGACACACCACATACACCTGATGGCCGGCAGTCATTTCCCTTCCCATGAAATTGAATACCCGCTGAAGCAGAGCGCTGCCGATGGCATAGGTCTTCACCGGATGCCGTCCCGGCGGCATGCCCCGGATGGAGGAGAGGTCCAGATCCCCGTAAATGGAAAGAGCCATGGTCCGGGGAATAGGCGTAGCCGTCATCACCAGGATATGGGGATAGCCTCCCTTCGTTTCCAAAGCCTTTCTCTGCTTTACGCCAAACCGGTGCTGTTCGTCCGTAATGACCAGCCCCAGATGGGCAAACACCACATCCTCCTCAATGAGGGCATGGGTGCCGATGAGCACATCAATGGACCCATCCTTCAGCCCCTTCAGGATTTCATTTCTTTCCTTCGTCTTCGTCTGGCCTGACAAATAAGCCACATGGATGGGAAGCCCCTTATAAAACTCCTGGAAGGTCCTGTAATGCTGTCCTGCCAGCACTTCCGTAGGCGCCATCAGCGCCCCCTGGTATCCGTTCTCCACGATTTTCGCCAGTGCCAGCGCCGCCACGGCGGTTTTGCCGCTGCCCACGTCCCCCTGGATGAGGCGCTGCATGGGGATGAGTCCCTCCATGTCGTCCTCAATATCCGAAAAGGCCTGCTTCTGCCCGGCAGTCAGATGGAAGGGGAAATTATCAAGCACCGACTGCACCAGCTTCCCCGACGGCGCGCACTTGATGCTCATCACATGGCTCTCCCGCTTCTTCCGAAGAAGCAGGATGCCTGCCTGCATGAAGAAGAGCTCCTCGAAGGCCGTACGGCGCCGGGCTTCCTTCTGCTCCTCCCAATTCTTCGGATTGTGCATCGCCCGGGCTGCCTCCAGCCGGCCCATGAGATGCTCCCTTTTCAAAGTGTCCGGCGGCAGGTTTTCATCCATATCCTCCACCTGGTCCAGGGCAATGGAAATCATATCCCGCATCTTCCCGATGCGTATGCCTTCGGTTAAAGGATACACCGGTACCAGCTTCTGAAAGGATGAAATCTCCTTTGGCTCTACGATTTCGATTTCTGCATTGGAAATCTGGAGCTTTCCGTAGTTGTACTCAATCCGGCCGTAGGCCAGCACATGGGTGTCCTTCCGGAAGGTTTCCCCTTTCCAGGGCTGGTTGAAATACACCAGGGTCACGGCGCCGGTGCCGTCTACCAGAAGCACATTCAGTATGCTCATGCCCCGCCTTGGCGTAAGCATCCGGATATCCGCCACCCTGCCGTAAATGACAGCCTCATCATCGGGCGAAAGCTCTTCCATTTTTGTGATTTTGGTCCAGTCCTGGTAGCGCCGGGGATAGAAGGAAATCAGATCCTCCACCGTGGCTATGCCCAGCCGCGCCAGCTTTTCCTTCATACTGGGCCCTACGCCCTTAATATATTGTACGGAATCTGATAAATGCATGAGGAAAACCTTTCCGAAAACAGAGCCCGGAAAAAGAGTGCCCGGGACAAAACAGCAATGTCTCTATTTATTATATTCCTGAAAATTGATTACGTAAAAGACTTGCTTAAAAAAAGCAATTGTGATATATTATGAATGTTGCAATTGCGGAAGTGCAAGGAGGTGTAGCACATGGCTAACTATTGTGAAGTTTGCGGCAAGAAAACCGCTACGGGATTCAACGTATCCCATTCCCATCTGAAAACAAAGAGAACCTGGAAACCGAATATCCAGAGAGTTCGCGTACTGGTAGACGGACAGGTCAAGAGAATGAATGTCTGCACTCGTTGCCTTCGTTCTCATAAAGTAAACAGAGACATCTGATTTATTTGCATTTTCAGCCGGCCAAAGCCGGCTTTTTTGCATGGTCTCTTTTCCGTCCCCGGAAGGGCATAGATGGTATGTAAATAAAAGGAGCGGTGAAATCATTGAACCTGTGATTTCACCACTCCTTTCTCTTACCTTCCTTTAACCCAGGGGTGATTGGACCGCCGGTGGCCTATCCGCCTTCTGCCCCAGGGAGATACCACGCTTCTCGTGACAGGTCCCACCTTTTCCTTATGAAGATCAGACAGGTTCCCTTCCACTTCCCGGTTATTCGCTTTTAGTTTTTTCGTCAGAGGAAGAAGCAGTTTCTTCAGCTTTTCCAGCACCTTCAACGCTTTTTCCATCCCTTTCTGCCGCTTCGGCCTGTTTCTGGCGGGCCCTTTCCTCAATCTTTGCCCGATATTCCTCAGCGGTACTCATCATATCTGCCTTTGCCTGGGTGGCCGCTTCCACAGCAGCATCCCGATACCGGCCTGCCGATTCCATGACCTTGTCAGAAATCTCCTGAGCTTTTGCCTGGGCCGTTTCCGCCTGCTCCTGGGCCTGGACTTTCAGCTTGTTGGCCTGGATTCTGGCCTCCTGCATCTGTACCCGGGCCTGGGCCTTCAGCTTGTCCGACTTCAGCTTCATCTGCTGGGACTGGATTTCAGACTGCCGCTTCATTTCCTCTGTCTTCTTCTGGAGCTCATCCATCTGCACCCGAGCCTGAGCCTTCATTTCATCAGCCCGGCGGGCTGCGTCTTTTCTGAACTCCCTGGACTTGATGCGGGCAATGGCCTGCAGATCCCGCGCCGTTTTTTCCGCCGTTTCCTGGGCCACTTCCGATGCACCGAGGGCGGTGTACTTGGCCTTTTCGATCTGCTCGTCAGTGACGCCGGCCTTCTTCAGCGCATCCACCAGCTTATTTCCCAGCATGCCGGCAGACTCGGTGAGCTGACGGGCCAGCTTGTCTACTGCTTCATGAGCCTTTTCCGGATATACGTCATTCCAGTTCTTCTTCAGCTCCGCTGTGAAGTCCTTCTTCTCATCGCCCAGAGGTTCATCCTTCTTTGGATTCTCCTCCAGTTCCTTTACATCCTTTTCCCCTTCCGCCTTTTCTTCCTCAAAAACAGCACGATAGGGTTTCGTATCATCGGGCATGCCGTCCTTAATCCAGCGCTGGGCTGCCTTGCCGATGCCGTAGGTCACAGAAACGCCGATGGGGATCTGCATGAAGGAAATAGGAATCAGCGTGGCCAGCGTGGATCCCACCACCGTAGCCCCCAGGGAACCGATAAAAGACAGCACTGCCTTCTGGTTCAGCTCCACGCCATAGACCGTACCGATTTTAGAAATCATGTACACCTCATTGGCCACCAGGGCAGCGGTGCCCAGAAGGGGAGCCGCCACAATGACTCCGGCCCGGCCCGCAGCCCAGCGGATGAGCCCTTCCGCTTCCTTATCCCGGTCATCAATGATATTGATTTCCATATCAGGCTCCGGAGAATCCACATGGACTTCTTCCGTTTCCTCCGCAGCAGCTGCCGGTACCTGCGCTTTTTCCTTCTCCGCCGGCAGGCCTGCCGGTTCCTTCTTAGCAGGAAGTCCGGCTTCCGCTTTTTCTGCCGGAAGGCCGGTCTCCTCCTTTTCCATGGGCGGCTTAGCCGCTTCCTTCACCTCAGGAGCTGCTTCAGGACGAACAACCGGTGTCTTTTCCATATCTCTTTCTTCGCTCATAGAAACCTCCCTGCCCGGACATCCGGGCCGTAAACCATGAATCTGCCAGTGTAAAGAATGGCTGATGTATGGTGATTTCAAACCATTACTTATCTCTATTATACCTAAAAACATAAAAAGCACCAATAGAAATTCTGATTTCACAGGCACCTGCCAGGCAGTCCCTGTCCTTTGAAATGAAATATTCTTCCACCGGCTATACTCCTCTTTCTATTTCTCTCCCTGATACCCTTTCCCCTTCTCCCTGACTATGCATATAGAAACAGCCAATGCTGAAAGCCTTCTTGTAAATCCTGCAGGCGCCCATCCATGGAGCAGGAGGGAGGAGGTGAAAAGAGCCCGGCTGCTTCCCTTCAGTGCACTGAAAACAGAAAAGTCCCTTCGGCCCCCGAAATGAAAGCTCTGATGCAGGAAGCCTCTTCATTTCATTCATGAGAAGTGCCTTTTCAAAAAAGGCTTCACCTCTCCGGTGAGGCCTTTTTGGCATGGTGTAAATGGATGGCGTCCCGGAGATAAAAGCGAGAAAAAAAGAAGGTCTTTCCCGGTGAGGAAAGACCTTCTTTTTACCAGTCTGTAAGGCCGCCGTCCACCGGAATGGCGGCGCCGGTGATGAAGGAAGCCTTCGGTGAGAGAAGGAAGGCAATGAGTTCTCCCACTTCTTCCGGACGGCCGATGCGCATCAGGGGATACCAGTCCCCCATTTCTTTGCGGCTGCCGCCATAGTCGCGAAGCTGCCTGTCCAAAAGGGGGGTATCCACATCTCCGGGGCACACCACATTGGCCCGGATGTTTTCCACTGCCATTTCCAGGGCCAGAGAGCGGATGAAGGAAACCAGGGCGCCCTTGGTAGCGCCGTAAAGGCTGCACTGCACATTGCCCTGGAGAGCGGCGTCAGAAGCCACTGCCACAATGCTTCCTGCTGCCCCTCTCATGGCAGGAATGGCCTCCCGGGTCAGTTTCATGGCACCGAAAACGTTGACCGCAAAGAAGTGCTCCATTTCCTCATCGGTGGTATTTTCCAGCAGTTTTTCTTCATAGATGCCGGCGGAAAGGACAAGGCCCGTGATTTTTCCAATGGCCGATGCCGCTTTCACCGCTATCTGGCAGTCTTTTGTGACTGTCACGTCGCAGGGAACGTAAAGGCTTCCCCTGACCTGCTCCTGGGCCTTCTGTCCCCGCTCTTCATTTCTTCCCAGAAGAACGGGCCGAAGGCCTTCACCCGCCAGAATTTTGGCAGTGGCAAGACCGATGCCGGAAGTGCCGCCGGAAATAAGAACTGTCTGTACCATGGAATTCTCCTTATTTGGCAAGAGAGGAAACGTAAACGAACTGGATGCCCTCTTTTTCCAGCTGGGGCACCATCTGGCGGAAGGCTTCCGCCGTCTTGGGGCGGCAGTGACCGATAATCACGTAGGTTCCGTATTTCTGCGCCCGTTTGGCCGCTTCCCGGATCATGGCGGATATGGCCGCCACGTCGGCTTCATTATCTACGAAAAGATCATTTCCTACATAGGGCACGCCGTAAGAGGCCGCTGCTCCGTCAGCAGCGGTGGTGGAATTGGTGCGGCTGTCGAAGAAGAAGAGATGGCGGTGGTGGAGCTCATTCATTACCACGTCCATGGTGTGACGGTCCGTGGTGGCCTTGGAACCCTGATGATTATTGATGCCCACCGCTTCCGGCACCTGGGAAAGAGAGCTCTTCAGAAGGCTCCTGATTTCCTCATCGCTCATGGAAGTCAGGATAACCTTGGATTCCATACCGATACCGGAAACCGATTCCATAGGCTGGTGAAGAATCACAGGAAGGCCATGGGCATGCCAGGACAGGGCAGCATCCCTGGTGTGCACCTGGTTCGGCATGACAGCCAGAGTCAGGGGGATGCCCAGGGATTCATAGACATGCTGGGATGCCAGGTCCCGTCCTGCATCATCGATGACCACGGCCAGCTTTCCCTTTACTGCAGAAGGCGTATTGGGCTTTGGCACAGCTGCCGGTGCAGCTTTCAGGGGAGCTGCATTCTGTTTGGCAGGAGCCTTCGAATGTCCTGCATCCTTCTTCACGGAAGGAGCAGCGGCTGCCGGGGCCGCAGGAGCAGAGGAGGAAGCAGAAACAGTGGATGAAGGGGTAGATGAAACAGCGGAGGAAGCCGCTTCCGTTGGCTTTCCCTGCAGGGAAGAAGGGGCCGCTGTGTTTTCATGGCTTTCCTCTTTTCCTGTAATTTTAGACACAATGGAAGGCAGACTGAAGGAAGCCTTTTTCCCCTTTTCCATTGTCTGGCTGCCATCCTTTTTTTCATTGGAGGAAACGCTGCTTCCGCTGCTTCCCGCCGGTTCTTCATCATCGGCCTTTACCTGCACCGTCACCACCTTATCCATGGCGGCTTTGATTTTTTCTTTCACGCTTTCCGGCGTACCCTGGTCTTCCTTCGGTACCAGCCCCTGCATCTCCTTATCGTTAAACAGGTGGCCAATGGTGGTAACGTTCTGGGCCACCTCCGAATCAGGGGCATTGGTCATGCGGTCCGTCATATAGGCAGAACCCATAATGAGGGCTATAAAAAAGAGAAGCACCAGAAAAGGATGGCCTCCCTTCTTTGCCGCTCTCGTTCTCCGCACCCGCTTTTTTCCTGCCATGGTATTCTCCTCATGTATGAAATAGTAATCATCGAATTTATTTTCTATATTATAGCATACGGCGAAAAAAGGTTCAGAGCCTCAAAGGATTCACCGCTTCGCCCTGGGTTATGGCCTGCTGCGGCAGGCAGGCTATGCGGAAGGGCTTTGAAACATAAAAAATACCGACCAAGAACAGCCATAAAAAAAGGACTGCCCGGGCAGTCCTCTTTTTACATAGCCATCAGTAACCCTTTTTCTTATCCACTTCATTCAGCAGCTTCTCGCCGCGGCTGAAGGCGATGAAATTGGTTTCCAGAAGGAAGGTGAGCTTATTCCAGAAATCCGGTACCATGGAGGCAATATGAGGGGTCATGATTACATTTTTCATGTCCCAGAAGGGATGATCTTCGGGAAGCGGTTCTTTGGAGAAAACGTCCATGCAGGCGCCGGCAATGTTCCCTTCCTCAAGAGCCTTTACCAGGGCCGGTTCATCCACCACAGAGGCCCGGGCAATGTTGATGAAAAGGGCCGATTTCTTCATGGCTTTGAATTTTTCCTCGTCGAAGAATTTATCCGTTTTCGGTGTGGCAGGAAGAGCGGCGATGATGATGTCCGCCTTGGGCAGGACATCCATGATTTCTTCCTGGGTGTATACATGGTCTGCGAACATTTCATGGGACAGATGTTTCTTCACTGCCAGAATATGGGTTTCAAAGACCTTGGCCCGCTGGGCAATGGCCCTGCCAATGCTGCCGAAACCTACAATAAGGATGGTCTTGCCGAAAAGGGATTCCCCGTGGGGCCTGGACCAGGTATGGGCGCTCTGACTGCGGACGGCGTCAGGAATGCGGCGGAACCAGGAAAGAAGAAGGGCCATGGTGTGCTCCGATACCGCCCGGTCATGGACACCGTGGGAATTGGTCAGGATAATGGGCCTTTCCATCATGCTGGGAGTAAGGAGTTTTTCCACCCCATCAGACAGGGAATGAACCCAGCGCACATGGGGCGCTGCCTGAAGGAGGGGCTCCACATCCTGGAATCCCCAGAGAGCAATGGCATCGGCGTCTGCCACATGGGGCAGGGCTTCCTTCGGTGATTTGTAGGCTTCCACCACGGAGCCGGGCACCGCCTTTTTCAATGCATCGATTTTTTCATCGGATAACTTGTTAATCACAACCAGTTTCATAGGAATCAACCTCTTTCATTGAAATCATGGCAATCCTGTTTTCTGTATTATATCATACTGTGGGGCCAGAAAATTCTTTTCGCAGTCTCTCAGGCGGAGTGTCCTGGCCTCCTTACTTCCTGTTTCCCCGTGGGGGAAATTCCCGAGCAGCGGGAAAGGGTGTATGTTGACGAGGCTATCCCCTTGGACACGCCTTCGGTGTGAAGGTTCATAGGGTTCAAAAGGTTCAGAGGGTGGTGGCGGCGGCTTCGCCGCAATATATAGCCCCCTTCCTCTGGAAAGGGGCTATCCTGCAGCACTGTCGAGTGGGGCTATGATTCGAGTATAGCCTGCACAGTAAGCACGCACCTTAATGCCCGACAGTGGCGCCGCAGACGACGGAGGATAGCAGGATTTTCACTGAAAATCTAAGACCCTCCGTAGCCTGCTGTGCCTTTTGCCATTTTTATCTCTAAATCCCCGGCGGCCGATTTATGACCTAATATGCCATCGGAGATGCAGAATGATCCGAGATAAACCACTCATCACAAAAAATCTGGTCAGTAATCTGGTTAGTAACCCGATTATGGCTACTTTTTAGGAGTATTTCAGCGCTTCAAAACAATAGAAAAAAGGTCTGGAATGAATCGTATTTATCGATGAATTCCAGACCTTTTTATTTCATGGAGCCGGCAACAGGATTTGAACCTGCGACCTACGCATTACGAATGCGCCGCTCTACCAGCTGAGCTATACCGGCATGAACATATATATATTACAGGACGCCCCTGTATTTGTCAAACTCTATTTTCACCCTCCTCTATGGAGGGCAAATAAAAAATCCGCCAGAAGCGGATAAAAAATGGAGCGGGTGAAGGGAATCGAACCCTCGTAACCAGCTTGGAAGGCTGGCGCTCTACCATTGAGCTACACCCGCATAAATGGTCGGAGCAGCAGGATTTGAACCTGCGACCCCTTGGTCCCGAACCAAGTGCGCTACCAAACTGCGCTATGCCCCGACAACGTAATTGATTATACCAGCAGACCTGCAATCTGTCAATGGACTTTTTGGGGAAAATTTTTATTTTTTCTTTTCAGCCTGTGGCATAACAGCAAACCTGAGGGAGCCTTTTCCTTTGGCACAAGGAAAAGGCTCCCTCAGGTTTGTGCCTTTGAAGAGAGCCTCCCCAAGCCCAGGGGCAGGCTCTTTGCAAGCCTTATATTTCACATACAAAAAGGGGCTTCCTGTAAATCATTTCTTCACAGCCCCTTTTGATTTCAATAGTCTTCATCCCAGGCGTTGATATATACCGGTTCCCGTTCCATCATTTTCTTCTGGTCTTCGGTGAAGTGTTTTTTCAGAATCACTGCTTCATACACAAATTTTTGGAAATAGGCTTCTGAGCACACAAAGTACCCGTTGTCCCCCACGTCCTTGCCCCAGGAGTTTTCGATTTTCCAGCGGTCCGGATTTCCTTTTTCATCCAAGTGCACACCGGTGATAAGCATGGCGTGGGTGGCGGAGCTGGCACCGTATTCGAGGCGCTTTCCTTTTTCCATGTCCATGGAGAAACCGCCCAGCAGGTCTTCATACCTCACGCTTTCCGGATCCCACACCCCTTCTTTTCTGGCGCCTGCCGCACCGGCATCGCAGGCAAACCATACCGCTTCGCCGGCCTTGAGCTGCTTCACGCAGAGGTCTTCCATGTCATGGCCGGTGAGATTCAGGCCCCGCATGTCCCGGCCCACCATGTTTTCCACCCCATGGAATGCAATGAGGCGGCCCAGAGGTTTATCAAAGGTAGGTTCATTGATGACAGCCATGTAGTCATAGAGAGAAATCCCTACGTACTTGTGATAGAAATCGAGGGGCGAAAGTCCCAGGTCCTCATGGAAATGGTTATCCTTATCGCGATAGGAGAAATCGAAAGTCTGCACCGGCTCGCCGAAGGCAATGCATTCTGCCTTATACACCTCTTCCATCATTTCCGCTTTTCTGGCGTAGGGATCCCTGCCAGCCTTCACCAGCTCCCGAAGCTCCATGGCATCCTTCCGAAGGAGGCGGTTCATGGCAGAGACGAAGCGGTCCGTATGGCCGGACTGATAGGTTTCCGGCTGCACCTGCTTAGGCACCACACCGTACTTTTCCACCAGATCCGCCGCTTCCGTCCAGTAGCCGCCGTCGCTCATGCCGCGGAGCACATACTGCATAAGCTGTCCCTTCACCGGCGCATCTGCATTTTCAATCACCATTTCAAGGAAATTGTTCGCTTTCTCCAGCTTATCATAAAAGGACAGATAGTTCTGGGACAGCTCAAACTGCTCCAGATGACACTTTTCCGCCACCTTCTCCCGAAGGATATTCAGTGCCGCAAAAAGCCAGCATCGGCCCGACTGCTCCTGGGCCGTAATGCCCCTGGTTTTTACCTCCACCGTAAAAGCGCCCTTCAGGGCAGCTCCCTTCTCAGGGTGGTAAGCCAGATTCATCATATCCGTCTTCGCCAGGGCGCCATGAAGCACCCGGGCATTTTTATCTGCTTCATAGGATGTGCGAAATGTCTGAAGCAGGGTATCTGAAATATCTTTCATCATATTCCTCCTTTGGGCCGCTTTGCGGCCCGGATTCAGATGGTTCATAGGGTTGTGGTATCGCCCTGACGGTGCACAGCGAACACATTTTGCACTATGCGAACTGGATTTGTAAGGGAGCATCAGCGACCTGAAAATCCAGTGAGTCAGTGACAGCAGTGGATGAAGGAGCAAAGCGACGCGCAAAATGTAGTGAGTCGTTTCCCCTCTGGGGACATAACCCTTCTACACACCCTTCGGGGCCAAAGGCCCCGTCAACCTTCCCCGCTGAACCTTCTGAACCGGGGCCGCAGTGCGGCCCCATATGATATAATTATTATACAGCTTCTATATGAGAGGCACATTCAAGTTAAAATTTATTGGCTGATACAAAAATATATATGAAATGTCAGTTCTTATGATGAGAGGAGAACCTATGAAACCGGTAGATATATATTTCCTTCACCACAGCGGCTTTGTTTTGGAGCTGGAAAAGGTGATTCTTGTTTTTGATTATTATCTGGATCCTTTGAAACTTCTTGAGGAGCGTCTGGAAAAGACGGATAAGCCGGTGTATTTCTTTGTATCCCATGTGCATGGAGATCATTTCAATCGGGCCATCCGGTCTTTTGAAGACCGGTCGTCCGGCTATTTCCTTCACCGTGACTGTTCTCTGGCTTTAGGGAATCAGAGTCTTCTTCATGTGATGGATGTGGGAGATGAGGTGAAGGAAGGACCGCTTACTGTTCATATGTATGGGTCCACCGATGCCGGCGGTTCTTACATGGTGGAAGCGGAGGGACTCCGGATTTTCCACGCCGGGGACTTGAACTGGTGGCACTGGGCCGGTGAAGGGGACGAGGAAAACCGGGAGGCCCGGGACTGGTTTTTCCGGGAACTTTCCTGTATCAGGGAAAAAGAAGTGGATATCGCCTTTCTCCCTGTGGACGCAAGGCAGCAGGTGGCCAGGGAGTGGGGCGTGAAAGCCTATCTCCATCATTTTACTGCTTCTCTTCTTGTCCCTATGCACGCTTTCGGTCAGCGCTGGGTGCCGTCCTATGAGTTCCGCTGGCTTTTTCCGGATCAGACCATGTGGATTCCGAAAGAAGACGGTGACCATGTAAGGAGGGAATTATGATTTCCATGACCTGGATTTACATCATGCTGCTCATGCTGGCAGGAAGCTTTATCCTGCAGATGGTGCCGCTTCTGATTTATTTTCCGGCTGTACTTATTGTCAATATCCTTATTTTTATTATCGCTTTTATCCTTATCCGGCGGGATCCCTATGTGGAAAAGCGGGGTAATATCCTTTTCATGGCAGGCCTTACGGTCATTAATATTTTGACGGATCTTGGCATTCTGTCCTACCTCATGAGCTGGGCTGCTTTTGCGGCACTGGTGGTGTGGTCCATGTTCGGCGGCGGCAGAGGCCATTAGAAGCTGTTTTTATAGCAGTCTATCTTCTTTCCGGCGGTCTCTTCTTGACAATAATTTATAAAAATTTTAGAATAAAAACAGGTGCTGAACCAAGTGAACATTCCTGTTTTGGTATGATTCTGATTATATAAATAGCTCCTGCAGAGCACGTCTTCTGCCGCAGGGGCTTTCTCCCTATGGGATAAAAAATATAACATTTTTCATTCATGAGGAAATCCATCTGTTTCAGCCTGGGAAAATTCAATTCTCCATGGCCTGCATGGATTTCCTTTTTTCGTGCTTTTAAAACCGCCATGGGTATCATTTTCCATATCTCCTCAGGGAGATGGTTCGTTTATGTTTTCGTAGTGAACATTATAATAACAGAAAGAGAGAGGTGAATCATTTGACACTGGATGAAGTTTTACTGTATGTCATCGTAGGATGCATCATTGCCGCTGCTGTTGGTGCCGGTGTGGGGTATATGCTCCGCAAGCGCATTGCAGAGGCAAGAATCGGATCTGCAGAAGAAAAGGCCCGGCAGATTGGTGAAGAAGCCAAAAAAATGCTGGATAATGCTTCTCGGGAAGCGGAAACGCTGAAGAAGGAAACCATTGTACAGACCCGTGAAGAAATCCACAAACTTCGTGAAGATGTGGAACAGGAAAACAAACAGCGCCGTGATGAACTGCAGAAGTACGAACAGCGTCTTGTGCAGAAGGAAAATAATCTGGATTGGAGAAGCGGCAACCTGGAACAGCGGGAATCCCAGCTGGACAAAAAGGAAAACCAGGTAAAGGCCCAGAAGGAAAAGCTGAATGGGCTCTATGAACAGCAGCAGAAAAAACTGGAGGAAATTTCCCAGCTTTCCAGCGATCAGGCCAGAGATATGATCCTGTCCAGAGTGGATGAAGAGCTGACCCATGAAAAGGCGGTCCGCATCCGCAGTGCTGTGGAAGAAGCCAAGAATACAGCAGATACCAAGGCCCGGGAAATCATCGCTTCCGCCATTCAGCGGAATGCGGCGGATACGGTTTCCGAAACCACGGTTTCCGTCGTTTCCCTTCCTAATGAAGAAATGAAAGGCCGCATTATCGGCAGGGAAGGCCGTAATATCCGGGCCATCGAAACCCTGACCGGTGTGGATCTGATTATTGATGATACGCCGGAAGCGGTCATTCTTTCCTGCTTTGATCCTATCCGCCGTGAGGTGGCAAGGCTGGCATTGGAAAGCCTTGTGAAGGATGGACGAATCCATCCGGCACGGATTGAAGAAGTGGTGGCCAAGACAAAGAAAGATGTGGATAAGGCTATTCGCGAAGCCGGTGAACAGGCTGTTATGGAGTGCGGTATCCGGGGTATGAATCCGGAACTGGTAAAAATCCTGGGCCGTCTGAAGTACCGGACAAGCTATGGACAGAATGTGCTGCAGCACTGTATTGATACATCCTACTTTGCAGGCATTATGGCCGGCGAAGTGGGGGCCAATGTGGAACTGGCCAAAAGGGCAGGCCTCCTGCACGATATCGGCAAAGCCGTGGACCGTGAACAGGAAGGCACCCATGTGGAACTGGGCGTTGAACTGGCACAGAAATACCATGAACCGCCGGAAGTCATCAATGCCATTGCTTCCCACCACGGAGACACGGAGCCTACCTGCGTAGAATCCGTACTGGTGGCAGCAGCGGATGCCATGTCTGCAGCCCGCCCCGGCGCCCGCCGCG